>OHMH01001025.1_pt1 | contig 12239 bp, 12 predicted proteins | sample 1569311 | NCBI WGS metagenome assembly OHMH01 (sample SAMEA3879503, study PRJEB24766) | human gut metagenome | biome: human-associated habitat; feature: feces | place: USA | collected 1985/1987
CCTGATGTATCTGGTGGTCATCCTTGCGGGCGGTCTGTCGCTGGTGTACGGCAAAGGGCGAGAAAGGCGGAGAGAAACTTCAGGCAACAGCAGGAAAGGGACTTTTTGTTGCGTTACTTTTATTCGTAGGAATCCCGCTTCCGGGAACAGGAGCATGGACAGGAACACTTGCTGCAAGCTTTCTTGATATGGGATTTAAGAAGAGTGTAATAGCAGTGCTTGCAGGTGTATTACTTGCAGGTATAATAATGGGCGTTGCTTCAGCAGGATTGTTTACAGCTATATTTAACTTTGCATAATATCTGTGTAAGTGTTTTTATACAGAATTGGCACAAACAGATAATATAATTATAATCAGCTGGTATATGTTATGCGGCATATACCAGCTGTATCAATATTAAGAAGGTTTGTTTTTGCATCATGTTAAAACTGTGGCTGTGTGACAGGCTGAAAACATATGGATTTTAGGGGGCTTTGAAAAAAATTAAAAAAAGTTTAAAAAAGTGCTTGACGAAATACCGATTAACGTGTATTATAATGAAGTGCTTTGCGGTAACGACTTACACAAAGCGTTAAAGATATGGCTTATTGGTCAAGTGGTTAAGACGTCGCCCTCTCACGGCGAAGACAGGGGTTCGACTCCCCTATAAGCTATTCTGAGTTATATTCAACTGACAAGAGTGGACGTTAATGTCCACTCTTTCGTTTTTATCCAGAAATCAACAACATCTGTAGATTTAAGAAGATAAAGCCAGATATATGATTCAGTATCTAATTGAATAATCCAGAAAAGAGGTAGATATGGGTAAAAGAGAAGATTATGAAGCTAAGACAGAAAAGCTTATAGCACCTATTATTGCTGCTAATCATGTGGAACTTTTTGATGTTGATTACGTTAAAGAGGGCCAGGACTGGTATTTAAGAGTCTATATTGATAAAGAAGGCGGAGTCACTATAGATGACTGCCAGGCAGTAAGCAGAGCATTCAATGAAATACTTGATAAGGAGAATTATATTTCTGACCAGTATATTTTTGAAGTGAGCTCACCAGGACTAACAAGACCCTTAAAGAAAGAAAAAGACTATGAAAAGAGCTTAGGACGTCTTATAGATATCAGACTTTATAAGCCGGTTGAGGGTAAGAAGGAATATACAGGAGTTCTTAAAGAATATAATAAAGATGTTATTATGATAGAAGCAGATAATTCCATGATAACTATAGAAAGAAGTAATCTTTCGATGATCAGATGGGCGTATGTAGAGCAGTAAAATTAACTGTGGACATTTAAGCCTGCAGCTTATGCTTAAAATTACACGTTAGCATATGCGTTTATATTATATAATGGAGGATGATAAAATGAATAAGGATTTAATACTTGCGATTGAGGCTTTGGAAAAAGAAAATGGTATCAGTAAAGAGGTTATGTTTGATGCTATAGAAAAGTCTTTAATGGATGAGTATAAGGCAGAGTTTGACAAGGCAGATAACGGAAGAGTTTCACTTGACAGAATAACAGGAGATTTTCATATATATTCAGACAGAACTGTTGTTGAGAAGGTGGAAGTTCCAGAATTCAGGGAAAACAAAAAAGGAAAGTATGTATCTGGTACAGAAATCGCACTTGCAGATGCAAGAAAGATTAAGCCAGGATGTCAGATAGGTGATGTTATCACAATAGAAGTCAAGTCTGAAGAGTTTTCAAGAAAGGCAGCTAAGAATGCCAAGAATACAATAGTACAGACAATAAGAGAACAGGAAAAGAACGCACTCTACAATGAACTTCATGATAAAGAAAGAGAAATCATCACAGGCGTTGTACAAAGAATTAACGAAAATGGTGATATGACAATCGACATCGGAAGAACACAGGCTGTTCTTAAGGCTGATGATAAGTCAAGAAATGGTGAAGGAAGCAGGTTTAAGGATAAGGAATTCAAGCCAGGTGACAGAATAAAGGTATATGTTGTAAGTGTAAGCAACAGGGAAAGAAACGGACTTGGTATTAAAATATCAAGAAAATCTCCTGAATTCGTTAAGAAGCTGTTTGAAGAAGAAGTAACTGAAATAAAAGATGGTACAGTTGAGATTATGGCTATAGCAAGAGAAGCAGGCTCAAGAACTAAAATGGCAGTAAGAGCTAATGTTCCTCATGTTGATCCGGTTGGAGCATGTGTAGGTATCAATGGTGCAAGAGTAAAGAATATTGTTAATGAACTTGGTAATGAACAGATTGATATAGTTGAGTGGGATGCTAATCCAGCACAGCTTATTGTTAATGCACTTAGTCCTGCAAAGGTAGTATCAGCAGTTGCTGATGAAGAAGAAAAGAAAGCCAGAATAATCGTATCTGAACAGCAGTTATCACTTGCTATTGGCAAGTCAGGACAGAATGTAAGACTTGCTGCAAAGCTTACAGGATATGGAATAGATATAAAGAGTGAAGCTGATGCGGAAGAAAATACAGCCTCTGACACAGATGTTGTAGAAGAAAATACAACCTCTGACATAGATGTTGTAGAAGAATAATATTTTGGGGAGTGATATTTTGACAGCAGTAAAGAAGATTCCACAAAGAAAATGTATTGGTTGTAACCAGATGAAGAATAAGAAGGAGCTTATTCGTATTCTTAAAACACAGGACGACGAGATTGTGATAGATACAACTGGAAAGAAAAATGGAAGAGGTGCATATATATGCCCTGATGCAGAGTGCCTTAAGAAAGCAAGAAAGTCAAAGGGACTTGAAAGAGCTTTCAAGATGGCAATAAATCCAGCTGTTTATGATGAACTGGAAAAGGAGATGACAGGTCTTGAACAATAGCAGAGCATTATCTATGATAGGTCTTGCCATGAAGGCTGGAAAGGTTGCAAGCGGAGAGTTTTCAACAGAAAAGGCAGTAAAAGAGCGTAAGGCTTATATGGTGATAGTTGCAGATGATTCATCTGACAATACAAAAAAGAGTTTTAAAAACATGTGCGAATTCTATAAGGTTCCAGTTTATTTCTTTAGTAATAAAGAAGAACTGGGGCATGCGATAGGTAAAGAATTCAGAGCATCACTCGCAATCCTTGATGAAGGATTTAAGAATAGTATTGAGAAGCATTTTAAGTAGATTAGTAATAATCAGTGTATAATAATGTGCGGATATAACACATATATGTATATCTGCATATTAGGAAAGAGGTCAAATGGCAAATATGAGAGTTCATGAACTTGCAAAGGAATTAAATATTTCTTCAAAAGATATAACTGATATGCTTAGCAGCAATGAAAAAAAGTACACAGCAATGAGCGGGCTTGGAGAAAATGAAATTAACAATGTTAAAAGCAGATTCAAAGCAAAAGCAGTTGCTGACAATAGCACAGTAAAAACAGAACCTAAAAAGGCAGAAGAAAGAAACGTGAAAGTAGAAGAAAAGATTAATAAAACGGAAGAAAATAAAATAAATACAGAAACTAAAGAGAAGATAAAGCCAGATGATGCAAAGGCATCAGCTGAAAAGAAAAATGTGGCACAGGATGGGGATAAGAAACATATATCACAGGTTTATTTCCCACAGAACAGCCAGAAGTCTGATAACAGAGACAGAAATAATAACCGCAGGGATAACAACGGCGGCTATAGAAACAATGACCGTAACAGAGATGGAAACAACGGTTATAGAAACAATGACCGCAACGGTTACGGAAACAGAGATAACAGAGACGGAAACAACGGTTATAGAAACAACGACCGCAACGGCTACGGAAACAGAGATAACAGAGACGGAAACAACAACGGCTATAGAAACAGAGACAACAGAGACGGAAACAACAACGGTTATAGAAACAATGACCGCAACGGCTATGGAAACAGAGACAACAGAGACGGAAACAACAATGGCTATAGAAACAACGACCGCAACGGCTACGGAAACAGAGACAACAAGGATGGCAATAACGGTTATAGAAATAACGACCGCAATGGAAATAACAATGGACGTTCAGGAAGAGACGGACAGGGCTTTTCAGGTGCAAGAAGAAATGACAGAGCAGCTTCAGCACCTAAGGAAGATTTCATATTTGAAACAAAACCTGATTCAAGAAGACCTGATTCAAGAAAGAATGATTCAAGAAAGAATGATAGAAAGAAGGACAATGAGGCAAAGGAAAATCTTAAGTTTGCTAACAGCAAGCATGAGAAGAAGCCAGTTCCAAAGCCAGAAAAGAAGGAAGAGGAGACAATTAAGCAGCTTGTTTTACCAGATACCCTCACTATAAAGGAACTTGCTGATAAGATGAAGGTCCAGCCATCAGCTATCGTTAAGAAGTTATTCCTTCAGGGCAAGGTTGTTACGATTAACCAGGAAGTTGATTATGATACAGCTGAGGAAATAGCACTTGAGTTCAACTGTATATGTGATCATGAGGTAAAGGTTGATGTTATAGCAGAGCTTCTTAAGGAAGATGAAGAAGATGAGTCAAAGATGGTTCCAAGACCACCAGTAGTCTGTGTTATGGGACACGTTGATCATGGTAAGACATCACTTCTTGATGCAATCAGAGAGACACATGTTACAGATAAGGAATCAGGTGGTATCACACAGAAGATTGGTGCTTATATGGTAGATGTTAACGGACAGAAGATAACATTCCTTGATACACCAGGACATGAAGCTTTCACAGCTATGCGTATGCGTGGAGCACAGGCTACAGATATTGCTATTCTCGTAGTAGCAGCAGATGATGGCGTTATGCCACAGACTATCGAAGCTATTAATCATGCCAAGGCAGCAGGTGTGGAGATTATTGTTGCAGTTAACAAGATTGATAAGCCTAACGCCAACATCGAAAAGGTTAAGCAGGAGCTTACAGAATATGAGCTTATAGCTGAAGACTGGGGTGGTTCTACTACATTTGTTCCAGTATCTGCCCATACAAAGGAAGGTATTGATGAGCTTCTTGAGATGATACTTCTTACAGCTGAGGTTAATGAGTTAAAAGCTAATCCTGATCGTAAGGCAAGAGGTATTGTAATAGAAGCAGAGCTTGATAAGGGACGTGGTCCTGTGGCTACAATTCTTGTACAGAAGGGTACATTAAGAGTGGGTGATGCAGTTGCTGCTGGTTCATGCTATGGTAAGATAAGAGCTATGATAGATGATAAGGGAAGAAGAGTTAAGGAAGCAACACCATCTATGCCTGTAGAGATACTTGGTCTTAACGATGTACCTAATGCAGGTGAGATTATTATGGCTACAGATAACGAAAAAGAAGCAAGAAATATTGCTGATACATTCATAGCAGAGGGCAAAAAGAAGCTTCTTGATGATACTAAGCATAAGGTTTCACTTGATGCTTTATTTGAACAGATACAGGCTGGTAACATGAAGGAACTTGATCTTATCATAAAGGCAGATGTACAGGGTTCAGTAGAAGCTGTTAAGCAGAGCCTTGTTAAGCTTTCTAATGAAGAAGTTATCGTTAAGGTAATACATGGTGGTGTTGGTAACATCAACGAATCCGATGTTGTTTTAGCATCAGCTTCTAATGCGATTATTATAGGATTTAATGTAAAGCCAGATAATCAGGCAAGAATAGTAGCAGAAAGAGAAAAGGTTGACTTAAGACTTTACAGCGTTATCTATAATGCTATTGAAGATGTAGAAGCAGCACTTAAGGGTATGCTTGAACCTATATACGAAGAAAAGATTATCGGTCATGCTGAAATAAGACAGATATTCAAAGCATCAGGTGTTGGTAACATTGCAGGTGCTATCGTTACAGAGGGTAGGATTACAAGAGATTCTGTTGTCAGAATCACAAGAGACAAAGAACAGATATACGAAGGACCTATCGCAACACTTAAGCATTTCAAGGATGATGTCAAGGAGGTTAAGGCTGGTTCTGAATGTGGTATGGTATTTGAAAACTTCGGACAGATTCAGGAAGGCGACCTTGTAGAAGCACATATTATGGTTGAGGTGCCAAGATAAAAATGTCAATATATTTAAAGTATCCGGGTTATGGGTATCCGGATACTTTAAAGTAAAAGAATATGATTCATATAAAAAGTGTCAGAAAAGGGGGATACAATGCGTAAAAACAGCGTAAAGAATACCCGTATTAATGGCGAGGTATTAAAAGAGCTTAGTAATATAATCCGCAGTGAAATCAAAGATCCAAGGATTAATCCTATGACTTCGGTTGTATCTGTTGAGGTTGCACCAGACCTTAAGACATGCAAAGCATATATAAGTGTTCTTGGTGATGAAAAGTCACAGCAGGATACTATTGCAGGACTTAAGAGTGCGGAAGGCTATATTAGGAGAGAACTTGCAAGAACAGTTAATCTGCGTAACACACCAGAGATTAAGTTTATACTTGATCAGTCAATAGAGTATGGAATTAATATGTCTAAGCTTATAGACGAAGTGACTAAAAAAGATGATGAGAGTCATAAATAGTAGATGATTAACTGATAAAAGCTTTAGTTAAGAATGGAGAATAAGGTATGAATGTGATTGAGGAATTAAAGGGTGCACATGTTGTCGGAATAACTGGACATATAAGACCAGATGGCGATTGTACGGGTTCTACACTTGCATTATATAATTATTTGAAAAAAAATATGCCGGATATGGATGTTTCAGTATACCTTGAACAGCCAGGAGAGGAATTCTCATATCTTAGCGGATATTCAGATATAAGGAATACATTAGAAGAAGACAAAAAGTTTGATGTGTTTATTGTTCTTGACTGTAGTTCAATAGACAGAATAGAGCCTTTTGCCAGAGGTTTTGAAAATGCTGATAAGACTATATGCATAGATCATCATATAAGTAATAACAGCTTTGCAGATGTTAACCAGGTTGTTCCTGATGCCAGTTCAGCATGTGAAGTGCTGTATGATACATTAGATGATGAAAAGATAGATAAAGCAGTGGCAGAGTGTATATATACAGGTATTATACATGATACAGGTGTGTTCAAGTATAGCTGTACATCTCTTCATACTATGGAAATAGCGGGAAAGATGATGCAGATGGGAATAGATTATTCTGATATAATAGACAACAGCTTTTATAAGAAAACATATGTACAGAACCAGATACTTGGAAGAGCGTTACTTGAGAGCGTGCTTTTCTATGATAAAAAATGCATATTCTCAAGTGTCACAAGAGATGAAATGAACTTTTATGGTGTGACAGGAAAAGAACTGGGTGGTATAATAGAGCAGTTAAGACTTACTGAGGGTGTTGAAGTTGCTATATTCTTATATGAAACCGGAGATGACGAATATAAAGTCAGCTTAAGATCTAAAAAAGAGATAGATGTCAGTGCTATAGCAGTGGCTTTTGGCGGCGGTGGACATGTGAGGGCAGCTGGTTTTTTGGCAAAAGGAACTGTGCATGATATAATCAACCGTATAGGAGAAATGATAGAAGAACAGTATTCTGATATGCAGAATTAATTAAAGGAGTACATGCGGTATGAACGGTATAATTAATGTATATAAAGAAAAAGGGTTTACATCTCATGATGTAGTAGCAAAGCTACGAGGTATTCTTCATATGAAAAAAATCGGACATACCGGAACACTTGATCCAGATGCAGTAGGTGTTTTGCCGGTGTGTCTTGGAAAAGGAACAGGGCTGGTATCTATGATAACAGACTGGACTAAGACATATGAGGCAGTGATGCTTCTTGGTACAACCACTGATACGCAGGATACAAGTGGAAATGTTTTAACAAAGTCGGTGGTTGATGTAGACGAAAGAACAGTTCTTGAGGTATGCAGCCAGTTTGAAGGTGAGTACGAACAGATTCCGCCGATGTATTCGGCATTAAAGGTTAATGGAAAGAAGCTTTATGAGCTTGCAAGAGCTGGAATAGAGGTTGAGAGAAAACCAAGAAGAGTAGTTATTAATTCGCTAAGAGTTAATGACATTAATCTGGAAGATGATATAAAAACAGTAACAATAACAGTAGACTGTTCTAAAGGAACTTATATCAGGACATTATGTGATGATATAGGAAAAAAGCTGGGCTGTGGAGCCTGTATGATGTCGCTTAAAAGAACGAGAGTCGGAGATTTTATCATAGATGATACACTGACACTTAACCAGATAGCTGCGCTTACTTTAAAGGGTGATATAGAGCAGTACATAGTCAGCATAGATAAAATGTTTTCTGGCTACAGAAAGGTTGTTGTCAGTGCAGGATATAACAAACTCCTTTATAATGGCAATAAGCTTCCACTTGAGGCAGTGCAGGATCAGAACAGCGAATTTCTGGATATGGAAGAATTCAGAATATATGATGCAGATGAGGATTTTGTCGGCATATATAAATATATCGGAGGACAATTAGTTCCAAAGAAAATGTTTTATGAAAAATCAGTTACCTGAAAGGTGGTGCATACCAGGATGGAATACATACATGGTACTGAGGATTTCAAGCTTGATAAACCAAGTGCTGTAACACTTGGCAAATTCGATGGTGTTCATCTTGGACATCAGAAGCTGATATCAATAGTCAGGGAAAAGGCGGATGAGCTTGGATTGCTGTCAGTTATGTTTACATTTGACAGAATACCGCTTAGCATATGTCCGCAGAAGAATCAGCATTTTTTATCTACGAATTCGGAGAGAAGAAATCTTTGTGAGAATTATGGACTTGATGTTGAAGTTGAATATCCGTTCACGACAGAGCTTATGAACATGGAACCAGATGACTTCATAAAAGATATTCTTGTTGATAAGCTTAAGGCGAAAGTGCTTGTTGTTGGTACAGACTACTGCTTTGGAAAAAACAGAAGCGGCAATGTTGAGTTCCTTATAAAAAATGCAGCAAGATATGGATATGAAACAATAGTTGTAGAAAAAGAAAAGTTTCAGGGAAAAGATATAAGCAGTACATATGTACGTGAAGAGCTTAAAATGGGACATATGGAAACAGTGAATGTTTTGTTAAACAGACCATATTCAATATCTGGAATTGTTGCCAAGGGTAACCAGCTTGGCAGAACGATAGATATCCCGACTATTAATGTATATCCTACAGAGATAAAGCTGCTCCCGCCAAATGGAGTATATGCATCCAAAATACTTATTGATAACATCGAATATTACGGAGTGACCAATCTTGGTACAAAGCCAACGGTCAGTGATGGATATGAAATAAGTGTAGAAACCAATGTTTTTTATTTTGATAAAGATGTGTATGGAAACAGGGTAGAGGTTAAACTGCTTCATTTTTTAAGACAGGAAATGAAGTTTGAGAATATAGAAGCTTTAAAGAAACAGATGGAAAGTGATGCAAGCTTTGCAAAAGAAATGTTTATGCTTTAGTCTGTATAGAATAGCTTTATAATAGTAAAATGTCTTGACAAAATTTTGCAAAAATGTTTTGACAAAATACTTGATTATAAGATGGAGATATGCTATATTACATAGCGTATGAGCCGTCACCCAGATTAGGGACACTCCGACCCGGATCTTAGTGACAGGTGATTAAAAAATAGGAGGAATATTAGAATGATATCTAAGGAAAAGAAAGCAGAAATTATCGCTAACTATGGAAGAAAAGCAGGAGATACAGGTTCTCCAGAAGTTCAGGTTGCAATCTTAACAGAAAGAATTGCTGAATTAACAGAACATTTAAAGGTTAACCAGAAGGATCACCACTCAAGAAGAGGTCTTTTAAAGATGGTTGGTAAGAGAAGAGCTTTACTTTCTTATTTAAAGAAGAACGATATCGAGAGCTACAGAAACTTAATCGAGCGTTTAGGAATCAGAAAGTAATTATAAGGGCGGAGTTGTACCTATATTATATGTACAACTTCGCCCTGCTTTGTGTCTATATATACGGAAATATCCAGGTAGAGACAGAAGGAAAGCTATAAAATAACCATAAAAAGCAGCAGAAACAGGCATATAACAGAAGGGATAACCGAGACCACTCAAAAGAATATCATTTTTATGACGATATAATGATATGCAGATGCATATTTAAGTGGTGTTTTTTTGAGTTGTTTCGGACCTTCTGTTCAAAAACTAAACTAAACAGCCAAAAGGCAGAAACGAGGAAAGCATGTTTAAACAGTACACAATGGAATTAGCTGGCAGAACATTAAGAGTTGATGTTGGCAGAGTATGTGCACAGGCTAACGGAGCAGCACTTATGCACTATGGGGATACAGTAGTACTTTCAACAGCTACTGCATCTAAGGAACCAAGAGAAGGAATCGATTTCTTCCCACTTAGTGTTGAATACGAAGAGAAGATGTACGCTGTTGGTAAGATACCAGGCGGCTTCAACAAAAGAGAAGGAAAGGCTTCTGAGAACGCAATTCTTACATCAAGAGTAATAGACAGACCTATGAGACCTTTATTTCCTAAGGACTATCGTAACGATGTTACACTCAACAACATGGTTATGGCAGTAGATCCAGAGTGCCGTCCAGAGCTTGTAGCTATGATAGGTGCTTCTATTGCAACATGTATATCAGATATTCCTTTTGATGGTCCATGTGCCATGACACAGATTGGTATGATTGATGGTGAGTTTGTTGTTAACCCATCACAGACACAGTGGCAGGAAGGTGATCTTCAGCTTACAGTTGCATCTACTAAGCAGAAGGTTATTATGATTGAAGCAGGTGCCAATATTATCCCAGAGGATAAGATGATAGAGGCTATCTATAAGGCTCACGATATCAACCAGACAATCATTGCCTTTATTGAAAAGATTGTAGCAGAGGTTGGTAAGGAAAAGCATTCATATGAAAGCTGTGCTATTCCAGCAGAAATGTTCGAGGCCATGAAGCAGGTAGTTTCACCAGAGGAAATGGAAATAGCAGTATTCTCTGATGATAAGCAGACAAGAGAAAAGAACATTGATGAAGTAACAGAAAAGATGAAGGAAGCTTTTGCTGACAATGAAGAATACCTTGCAGTTCTTGGTGAGGCTGTTTATCAGTATCAGAAGAAGACTGTACGTAAGATGATCTTAAAGGATCATAAGAGACCTGATGGACGTGCTATTAACCAGATAAGACCACTTGCAGCAGAGGTTGATATCATTCCTAGAGTACATGGTTCTGCTATGTTTACAAGAGGACAGACACAGATATGTGATGTTGTAACACTTGCTCCTTTATCAGAGGCACAGAAGGTTGACGGACTTGATGATAACGTTACAACTAAGAGATATATTCACCATTATAACTTCCCTTCATACTCAGTAGGTGAGACAAAGCCTTCAAGAGGACCAGGACGTCGTGAGATCGGTCATGGAGCATTAGCTGAAAGAGCGCTTATTCCAGTACTTCCTTCAGAAAAGGATTTCCCTTATGCAATCCGTGCTGTATCAGAAACATTTGAATCTAATGGTTCTACATCTATGGCATCTACATGTGCATCATGCATGTCACTTATGGCAGCTGGTGTTCCACTTAAGAGCATGGTAGCAGGTATCTCATGTGGACTTGTAACAGGCGATACAGATGATGATTATGTAGTACTTACAGATATCCAGGGACTTGAAGATTTCTTTGGTGATATGGACTTCAAGGTAACAGGTACAACAGAAGGTATCACAGCTATCCAGATGGATATTAAGATTCATGGTCTTACACGTCCTATCGTAGAGGAAGCTATAAGAAGAACAAGAGAAGCAAGACTCTTTATAATGGATACATGTATGAAGCCAGCTATTGCTGAGCCTAGAAAGACAGTAGGTGAATATGCACCTAAGATTATCCAGACAACTATAGATCCAGCTAAGATTGGTGAAGTGGTTGGACAGCGTGGTAAGGTTATCAATGCAATCATTGAAGAATGCGGTGTTAAGATTGATATAACAGATGATGGCTTTGTATCAATATGCGGTGTTGACCAGGCTGGTATGGATAAGGCTATGAAGTATATAAGAACTATCGTAGATGAATTCGAAGAAGGAAAGATATATGAAGGTAAGGTTGTAAGCATAAAGGAATTCGGAGCTTTTGTTGAGTTTGCACCTGGTAAGGAAGGTATGGTTCATATCTCTAAGATATCTAAGGAAAGAATCAATATGGTAGAAGATGTTCTCACTCTTGGTGATGTTGTTAAGTGTAAGTGTATGGGCAAGGACAAGATGGGAAGAATAAGCTTCTCTATCAAGGATGCTGAATAAATATAATGATTAAATATAAATACATTAAATGATGTCGGGGTCAAAAGCCCCCGACTTTGATACCTACGAATTGTTCCG
>OHMH01001029.1_pt1 | contig 12191 bp, 8 predicted proteins | sample 1569311 | NCBI WGS metagenome assembly OHMH01 (sample SAMEA3879503, study PRJEB24766) | human gut metagenome | biome: human-associated habitat; feature: feces | place: USA | collected 1985/1987
AAATCTCCCGCGTATCCTAACCGATACGCGGGAGATTTTTTACATTCTACTGTTTTAGTGCTTCACAAAATCACGGACCAGCGCCTGCAGCAGGTCGTCGCGGTCAATGCGGCGGATGATGGCGCGGGCGTTCTTGTAGGTCGTGATGTAGGTCGGGTCCTCCGACAGGATGTAGCCGACGAGCTGATTGATGGGGTTGTAGCCCTTCTCCTCCAGTGCACGGTACACCTGCAGCACCGCTTGCTTGATCTCCATATCACGGTCATCACGGATGGAAAAAACGGCGGTAGGTTCAGAGATCGGCATTTTAATTCTCCCCTTCATTATGATATTACTAGCCTTATTATACTCAACATGCGCCAAATTTGCAAGATGAAAACGCAGAATTTTTATACAGAAATGCAAATTCCGCTTCTTTGCTTTTTGCCCGCCGCTGTGCTATAATACAGACAAAACTGTCCGTAAAGGAGCTACACTATGAAATTTTCGGAAATGCCCTATGCACGCCCCGACCTGGACGCCGTCAAGCAGCAGTTTGCTGACCTGCTGGCCCGCTTCAAGGCGGCTGCCACCTACGCCGAGGCCCACGCCATTTTTCTGGAGGAGGAAAAGCTCAACAAGCATGTGGACACGCTCGCCCAGCTGGCCAGCGTGCGCAATACGATTGACACCCGCGACAAATTCTACGATGAGGAGATGAACTTCTGGAACGAGGCCACTCCCCAGCTGCAGGAGTGCCAGAACGCCTGGAGCCGCGCGATGCTCGACTCGCCGTTCCGCGCTGACTTCACCGCCGAGTACGGCGACCTGATGTTTGTCAACGCCGAAATCGCGGACAAGGCGTTCTCGCCCGATATTCTCGACGAGATGGCACAGGAAAACAAGCTGACCACCGAGTACGGCAAGCTGATCGCGTCGGCGCAGATCCCGTTTGAGGGCGGCGTCTACACGCTGAGCCAGCTGTCCCCGTTCAAGAACGACCCCGACGATGCCCGCCGTCTGGCCGCCTGGAAGGCCGAGGGCGCATGGTACAAAGAGCACGGGGCCGAGTTTGACGGCCTCTACGACCAGCTCGTCCACCTGCGTGACACCATGGGCAAAAAGCTCGGCTATGAGGGCTACACCACGCTGGGCTACTACCGCATGGGCCGCAACTGCTACACGAAGGCCGATGTGGAAAAGTTCCGCGCCGCCGTCGTCAAGTACATCGTGCCGCTGGCCGACAGCATCTACCGCGAGCAGGCCGGGCGGCTGGGCAAGCAGTACCCGATGAACGCAGCCGACAACGCCCTGATGTTCCGCAGCGGCAACCCCCGCCCGGCGGGCGACGCCGACGCCATCCTCAAACAGGGCAAAAAGTTCTATGAGGAGCTTTCCCCCGAGACCGGCGTGTTCTTCAACAAAATGCTGGACGACCAGCTCATGGACGTGCTGTCCACCCCCGGCAAGGCGGGCGGTGGCTACTGCACGAGCCTGGGTGATTACGAAATGCCGTTTATTTTTGCCAACTTCAACGGCACCCAGCACGACGTCGAGGTCGTGACCCACGAGGCCGGCCACGCCTTTGCCGCCTACATGAACCGTGACCGCATCCCGTACTCCTACGTCTGGCCCAGCATGGAGGCCTGCGAGGTCCACTCGATGTCGATGGAGTTCTTCGCCTGGCCGTGGGCCGATGGCTTCTTCGGCGCGGATGCCCGCAAGTTCCGCTACAGCCATCTGGCGGGTGCGCTGACCTTCATCCCCTACGGCACAATGGTGGATCACTTCCAGCACATCGTCTACGAGCATCCCGAGCTGACCCCGGCCCAGCGCCACGAGGAATGGAAAAAGCTGGCTGCCATCTATCAGCCCTGGATGCGTCTGGACGGCGAGATCCCGTTCTACGGCGCGGGTGAGTACTGGCAGCGCCAGATGCACATTTATCAGAGCCCGTTCTACTACATCGACTACTGTCTGGCCCAGACCGTCAGCCTGCAGTTCTGGGCGATGCTGCAAAAGGACCGCGCCGATGCGTGGAGCCACTACATGGCCTACACGAAGCAGGGCGGCAGCCGCACCTTCACCGAACTGCTGAAAAACGCCGGCCTGTCCACGCCATTTGAGGAAAGCTGTCTGCGCGGCGTCAGCGAGGCGGCCAAGGCGTGGCTGGACAGTTACGATCTGACGGGGATCCTCTGATGGCGGACCGCGAGCGCGAGAAGAAAAAGAAGCGCGCCTATCTCGACGACTTTGAGAAGGACCTGAACGGCAATTATCAGTATCGCGGCGCGCATTACCGCTATGCGGGCGAGCACCCTCACACCAGGGTGCTGGCTTTGCTGTGGCTGTTTTGCGGCGGCGGGGCTGCGCTGACCGTCGGCGCGGGCGCACTGCCCGGGGCCACGGCCCACGCACCTGTGTACCTGCTGCTGCCCTACATGGCGGCACTGGTGCTGGCGCTGTATGCGGTGGTGCTGCTGGTGCGGCTGACCCGGGGCGGTGCGCGTGTGCGGGCTTATATCCATGAACAGACCGCACAAAAATTGCCCTCTTTGTGCAGGGCGACAGCGGTACTCTGCGCTGCTGCCTCCGCGGGGCAGGGGGTGGCTGTGTTTGCAGCGGACGCACAGATGCTTTGGGGAATGCAAGGTGTTTTTATACTTTTTGAACTGCTCTCCTGCGCTGCTTTTGCCGCTGCTGCGTTGTTCCTCAAGCGGATGCCGTGGGAAAAAGAAGAATAATTATACATTATCATAATAGAGCGTGCTCCGCAGAAAAACGCAGGGCACGCTTTTTTGGATGAGCAGGAAAAGTCTTCCCACAGGGGGAAAAAGACTTTGGGGGTTACAAAATTTTCCTCTCAAATTCGGCAAAAGGTACAAAAAGCAACAAAAGTGTGATTTATGGTTGACTTTTTGTCAATTTTAAGGTATCCTATAAGCTAAGTCATTATCGACAAGTGTACACTGTAAAGAGATACAGGGTGCGGAGAGGGGGTTCCCCCTTTCTCGTGTTGCGCTCTTGGGGAGCACAATATTGATTTGTGGGTGAGGGCAAATTTATAGGAGGTTTTACCACATGAAAAACACAAAGCAAGCCATTGCACTGGCATCTGCTGCCGCTCTCAGCGTCGGCATGCTGGCAGGCTGCGGCGGTGCTGCTTCTTCCGCTGCGACTGCGTCCAGTGAGAGCAACAGCACGGCCACTGCCGAGGCATCCACCACTGCCGCTTCCGACGGTACGCTCGTTCTGGCCGAGACCGGCTTTGAGAGCAAGTTCAGCCCCTTCTTTGCTGCTTCTGCCGCTGACCAGGATGTCATCGACCTGACCCAGATCGCCCTGCTGGGCGCTGACCGTAAGGGTGAGATGGTCCTGAACGGCATCGAGGGCGAGACCCGCGAGTACAACGGCACTGACTACACCTACCACGGTCCTGCCGACTGCGTTGTCACCGAGAACGCCGACGGCACCGTTACCTATGACATCAAGCTGCGCGAGGACCTGAAGTTCTCCGACGGTGAGCCTGTCACCATCGACGACGTCATCTTCTCGATGTATGTTTTCCTCGATCCTACGTATGATGGTTCTGTAACCATGTACTCTACCCCCATCGTTGGTCTGGACGAGTACCGCAGCTCCATGACCACGCTGTCCAAGCTGATCGCTGAGGCCGGCGAGGACAACACCGACAACACGAACTTCACTGCCGAGCAGCAGAAGGCTTTCTGGGACGCTGTCAACGACGGCGGTGTGAAGTTTGCCCAGGAGATCATCGACAACTGCGTTGAGAATGGCGCTGCCGCCGACGCTAACGATGCTGCCGGTGCCGCCGCCGCTTGGAACCTGGGCGAGCTGCCTGCAGGCGCAACCGCGAAGGATATGTTCGAGCTGATCGGCGCGAACTACGACTGGAACTTCTCTGCCATGGAGGCCGAGACTGCCGGTACCGCCCTGTCTGACCTGATCCCCGAGGACGTCTACGCCTACTCCACCACCGGTGTCAACGTCGGTGACGCCGTTGCTTCTGTGGCCGGTATCGTCAAGACCGGTGACTACAGCATGACGCTGACCACCACCGAGCTGTCCACCACCATGATCTACCAGCTGCAGATGCCCATCGCCCCGCTGCACTACTACGGCGATGAGAGCCTGTACGACTACGACAACAACTCCTTCGGCTTTGCCAAGGGTGACCTGAGCAGCGTCCGCGCCAAGACCAGCGCTCCCATGGGTGCCGGTATGTTCACCTTCTCCAAGTACAGCGACGGCGTTGTCTATCTGGATGCCAACCCCTCCTACTATGACGGCGCACCCAAGGTCGCCCACGTCAACATGAAGGAGACCCAGGAGGCCGATAAGATCACCGGCGTTCAGGCCGGCACCATCGACATCTCCGATCCTTCCTACTCTCTGGAGGTTGCTGACCAGATCGCCGACATCAACGGCGTCGAGGGTGAGGACGGCCCCGTCATCACCACCCGCCTGAAGGACTACCGCGGCTACGGCTACATCGCCCTGAGCGCCAAGAACGTCAACGTCGGCGGCGACCCCTCCTCCCAGGCCTCCAAGGACCTGCGCAAGGCCATCATGACTGTCATCGCCGCTTACCGCGATGAGGGCATCGACTCCTACTACGGCGACACCGCCACCGTCATCAACTACCCGATCTCCAACACCTCCTGGGCTGCCCCGTCCGTCACCGACGACGGCTACCAGATCGCCTACTCCACCGACGTGGACGGCAACGAGATCTACACCTCCGACATGAAGAGCGAGGACAAGTACGCCGCCGCTCTGCAGGCTGCCCTGGGCTACTTCGAGGCTGCCGGTTACACCGTCGCGAACGGCCAGATCACTGCCGCTCCTGCCGGTGCCAAGATGGAGTATCAGATCAACATCGGTGCTTCCGGCAACGGTGACCACCCCTCCTTCCAGACCCTGACCAACGCTGCCGCCGCTCTCAAGACCATCGGCTTCACCCTGACTGTCAACGATATGGCCAACGCTTCTGACCTGTTCGCTTCCTATCAGTCCGGCGCTGCCGAGGGCTGGGTCGCTGCCTGGCAGTCCACCAATGACCCCGATATGTACCAGCTGTACCACAGCCAGGGCGCTACCAACTACTACGCCATCAACGACACTGACCTGGACGAGCTGATCATGGCTGCCCGCGCGACCACCGACCAGGAGGCCCGCAAGGCCATGTACAAAGAGGCCATGGAGATCATCCTGGATTGGGGCGTCGAGCTGCCCGTATACCAGCGCAGCGAGGCTACGATCTTCTCCACCGAGCGTGTCAACATCGACACCATCGCGAAGGATCAGACCCCGTACTGGACCTACAAGTCTGAGCTGAACAACCTCGAGCTGAACTAAGTTCAACTTACCGTTGTGAAACGCAGGTGACCGCCCGCCAAGGGCGGTTGCTTGCTGTATTGGACGAACCGAGGAAAGGGGGAGCGGGCAGCCTGTGCGGGCGCATATAGAATGCGCCCCTACGAATGCGCTGCCCTGTAGGGGCCGGGCATGCCCGGCCCTCTGCCCGGCGGTAATCGCCATTCTTCCCCTATACCACTAATATGGTCGTCCCACTCCCACGCAGGGCGTCGTCCCTGCGTGGGATGGGGATGCCCACATTACGGCATTTCCCTGCAAAATAAACGCGGTTTAACCGTGCAAGGAAGGAACGAAAACTCTTGCGAAACTACATCATCAAGCGTGTCGCGCAGTCGGTACTGATCCTGTTCTGTGTCATGTTCATTATCTATGCGCTGATCCGCAGCCTGCCCAGCTCCTTTGCAGAGACAATGGCAATGCAGCTGGCTCAGGCCCCCGGCGCCAAGCCCTATGAGGAATGGCTTGCCCAGCTCAACGCTTCCTACGGCCTTGACCTGGACATCGTCCCCGGCTTCTTCACCTGGCTGAGCAAAGCCGTTGTCGGCAACTTCGGCGACAGCTGGAAGTGGAACGTGCCTGCCACCCAGAAATTCACCGAGGTCATCGGCCTGTCTGTCATCATGGGCGGCATCTCCTTTGTGCTGTCCCTCGTGATCGCCGTGCCCCTCGGCGTGCTGGCTGCTACCAAGCAGTACAGCCGCGCGGACTATGTCATCACCTCTGTGGCGCTGGTCGGTATTTCGCTGCCCACCTTCTTCTTTGCCACGCTGCTCAAGCTGTTCTTCTCGGTCAAGCTCGGCTGGTTCGACCTGTACGGCCTCGTCGGACGCGATTACGCCCAGCTGGATTCGATGGGCCAGTTCCTGGACAAGGCCAACCATCTGGTCCTGCCCATCGTCACGCTGGTCATTGTCTCCATCGGCGGTTACATGCGCTATACCCGCACGAACATGCTCGAGGTCCTGAACGCCGACTACATCCGCACGGCCCGCGCCAAGGGCCTGTCGGAGCGCACGGTCATCTATAAGCACGCCTTCCGCAACACGCTGATCCCGCTGGTCACGATCATCGGCGGCAGCCTGCCCGGCCTGTTCAGCGGCGCCCTCATCACCGAGACACTGTTCTCCATCCCGGGCATCGGCTACATCTCTTACCAGTCCATGGTCGCGGGCGACATCCCGTTCACGATGTTCTACCTGTCCTTCATGGCGGTGCTGACGCTGGCCAGCAACCTGCTGACCGATATTCTGTACGGCGTGGTCGATCCGCGCGTGCGCATTTCTTAAAGAAAGGAGACTGCACACCCATGAGCGAAAATACGCAGAACCAGAACCCGAAGCAGGAGCAGTACTCCCTGAACGATGACCGCCGCGTCAAGGTTTTGTCCCCGGGCGCGCTCGTCGCCAAGCGGTTCTTCCGCAACCGTCTGGCTGTCGTCGGCCTGTCCATTCTGGTGGCCATGTTCCTGTTCTCCTTCGTCGGCGGCCTTGTCAGCCCTTACGGCCAGGACGAGCAGTTCTTCACCTACACCCAGATGTCCAAGGAGTTCGTCGGCGTTACCCGCAACGATACGATGCGCTTTGTTGTGGCCGATGGGCAGAACTTCGGCTCCATCGCCCAGAGCAAGGCACTGGAGGCCGTCAAGAAGGGCAATACGGAATTCAACTATAAGGATGTTGACTACACCGTCGACATCCAGAGCGACGACTTTTACGTTGTCTATCAGGGCAGGGACATCATGGGCTACGCCAGCCGCGACCTCGTGAACGAGGCCGACGGTGCGCCGAAGTTCAGCTTTGACGTCAAGCTGGCTGCCCTGACCGCCATGACGGCAGGGGAGAAGGAGTTCGCCGCCGACGGCGTGGACTACACCCTCGACGCGGACGGCAACATCCTCGCAGGCGGTGAGGAGCTGGGCTACGTCAGCCGCCTCGTCGTCTCCGCCGCCGATTCCAGCGTCGTCGTCACCCGTGACTTCAAGAACCGCCTCGAGGAGGCCATCGACGACAACGCCGCCAAGTTCAATTACACCGACGCCGAGGGCAGCGAGGCCGAGTATGACATCGTCTACGACGCCTCCACCAAGGTCTGGAGCGTCAAGCAGATGACCGAGACCTACGTTTATGACCGCTACGCCGCCCCCAGCAAAGAGCACTGGCTCGGCACCGACACGAACGGTATGGACATGCTGACCCGCCTGATGTACGGCGGACGTGTCTCGCTGATCATCGGCTTCATCGTTGTTGTCATTGAAGCGTCCCTCGGCATCCTGATGGGCGGCATCTCCGGCTACTTCGGCGGCTGGATCGACAACACTATTATGCGTATCGTCGATGTTTTCTACTGCATCCCCTCGATGCCCGTCATCATCATCATCGGTGCGGCCATGGACGCGATGCGCGTCGATTCCTGGAAGCGCATGATGTACCTGATGCTGATCCTGGGCTTCCTCGGCTGGCCGAGCATTGCCCGTCTGGTCCGCGGCCAGATCCTGTCCCTGCGCGAGCAGGAGTTCATGCTGGCCACCGAGGCCTGCGGCATCAAGGTCTGGCACCGCATCTTCCGCCATCTGATCCCCAACGTCATCCCGCAGCTGATCGTCACCTGCACGATGGGCCTCGGCTCCACCATCCTGACCGAAGCCACGCTGTCCTTCCTGGGTCTGGGCGTCAAGTACCCGTTTGCCTCCTGGGGCAACATCATCAACGACGTCAACAACGCCTACGTCATGACGAACTACCTGTTCATCTGGATCCCTGCCGGTGTCTGCCTGCTGCTCACCGTTCTGGGCTTCAACTTTGTGGGCGACGGTCTGCGCGATGCGTTTGACCCCAAGATGAAACGCTGATTGGAAGGAGAAACACACGATGGCTAAAAATCAGGACGGATACCTTTCCGCCAAAGAGTCGCGGCGTATCTCCAAGGAAAACCGCCGCATCACGGACCAGTACGAAAAGCGCCGCAAGCGCCGCAACGTGCCCGAGTCCGAGTACACCACCCAGATGAAGGACCCCGCCAACGCGGTGGAGTTCGATAACCTGCACACCTACTTCTTCACCGACACCGGCGTCGTCAAGAGCGTCGACGGCGTCTCGTTTGAAGTGCCCATCGGCAAGACCGTCGGCGTCGTCGGCGAGTCCGGCTGCGGCAAGTCTGTCACCAGCCTGTCCCTGATGCAGCTTTTGCAGCGCCCCCAGGGCCAGATCGTCGAGGGTGCCATCCGGCTGAACCTCGGCAATGACAAGGCCTACGACATTGCCAAGACCCCGGCGGACAAGATGCAGGGCCTGCGCGGCAACTATATCTCGATGATCTTCCAGGAGCCTATGACGAGCCTGAACCCGGTGTTCCGCATCGGTGCCCAGATCGACGAGGTCATCGCCCTGCACGAGGGCGAGGGCAAGACGAAGGAGGACATCAAGAAGCGCACCATCGAGATGCTCGAGATGGTCGGCATCGCCAACAGCGAGGGCGTCTACGCGATGTCCGGCGGTATGCGCCAGCGCGTCATGATCGCAATGGCGCTGGCCTGCAACCCGAAGATCATCATTGCCGACGAGCCGACCACCGCGCTGGACGTGACGATCCAGGCACAGATCCTCGACCTGCTGCGCAGCCTGAAGGACCGCATCAATTCGTCCATCATGCTCATCACGCATGACCTGGGCGTCATTGCCGAGATGGCCGACTATGTCGTCGTCATGTACGCGGGCCGTGTCGTCGAGAAGGGCACTGTCGAGGAGATCTTTGCCCACCCGAGCCACCCCTACACCATCGGCCTGATGGCGTCCAAGCCCGTTGTCGGCAAAAAAGTGGACCGCCTGTACTCCATCCCCGGCAAGGTCCCCAACCCCGTTGATATGCCGAACTACTGCTACTTCAAGGACCGCTGCGAGCTGCAGCTGCCCTGCTGCAGCGGCGAGTACCCCTGCGAGATCAGCCTGTCCCCGACGCACAAGGTCAGCTGCTACCGCTACTATGAAGAAAACAGAAAGGCGGGTGAGTGACGCATGGCAAACAAGGGTAAGCACCTGATTGAAAACGATTACACCCCCGTCACCTATGACCCTCAGTATATCCTGATGGTCAACCACCTCAAGAAATATTTCCCCATCAAGGGCGGCCTGCTGTCCCAGACCGTGGGCCACGTCAAGGCCGTGGACGGCGTGACGTTCAACCTGCGCCGCGGCTGCACGATGGGCCTTGTCGGCGAGTCCGGCTGCGGCAAGTCCACCACGGGCCGCACGATCCTGCGCCTGGGCGGCGAAAAGACCGGCGGCCAGGTGCTGTTCAACGGCAAGGAGGTCTACGACATGACCCCCGCCGAGATGCGTGAGCTGCGCACCAAGATGCAGATCATCTTCCAGGACCCGTTCTCCAGCTTGTCCCCGCGACTGCCCGTCGGTGAGATCATCGGCGAGGCCGTGCGCGAGCACAACCTTGTGCCGAAGAACGAATTCAACGACTATATTGACCAGGTCATGGACGACTGCGGCCTGCAGCCCTACCACAAGACCCGCTACCCGCACGAGTTCTCCGGCGGCCAGCGCCAGCGTATCTGCATTGCCCGTGCGCTGGCCCTGAACCCCGAGTTCGTCGTCTGCGATGAGCCGGTCTCCGCGCTGGACGTCTCCATTCAGGCGCAGATCATCAACCTGCTGAAATCCTTGCAGGAAAAGCGCAACCTGACGTATCTTTTCATCTCCCACGATCTGTCCGTCGTCGAGCATATCTCCGACACTGTCGGCGTTATGTACTTGGGCAATCTGGTGGAGTACGGCGAGACCGACGACATTTTTGCCCACCCGCTGCACCCCTACACCAAGGCGCTGTTCTCGGCCATTCCCATCCCGGACCCGACTGTCAAGCGCGAGCGCGTGGTGCTGCAGGGCTCCATCCCGTCCCCGGCCAACCCGCCGTCCGGCTGCAAGTTCCACACCCGCTGCCCCTATGCCACGGAGCGCTGCAAGACCGAAGCGCCGAAGCAGCGTGAGGTCGAGCCGGGCCATTACGTGGTCTGCCACCTGTACGAAAAATGAGGAAGCGCGACGACTTCGAGGACGATGGCCGCACCATCGCCGATATGAGCGGCATCGGCCCTGCGCCGACGCTGCGCCCCCACCGCCGCAAGGCGGACGCCCCGCCCCCGGAGCCGGCGAATGACCGTCCCTGGGAGCAGGCCCCCGGCTGGACGCCCAAAGAAAAATTTTGGGCCGTCATGGGTGTGCTGAAGGCCACCCTGGCCATTGCCGGGGTGTATCTGGTGGGTTTAGGTGTGCTGCTGGCCGTGCTGTTCCTGCTGTGGAAATGAATACAAAATAAAAAGGCATGTACGATTGGATAGGTCGTACATGCCTTTTTTGCGGGCGGAGATATTCCGAAAAAACCATTGCTGCCATGCAGGGGCTGCACATGTGCGGCCCGCGGCCTTCCCGCATACGGCCTTTTGTGGGAAACCTCCGGGCCGGGCATACCCGACCCCTACACCGCGCCTATGGATTTCCGCGCACAAATGTCCGTGAAATTGCTACAAGCCCACTTTACAACTTTACTGCACTAAAGTATAATAGAATTTGTATCGGATCAGAGAGGTAGGAATGTTATGGAGATCGAACTCAATCGCTTTACCCCCGCCGAACAGGCGACCTTCCGCCTGCGTGCCCTGTATGAGCAGGCCGGCTACCGCAAATACCGCGCGTCCCGCTTTGAGGAATACGCCCTGTATCAGGAGTATCAGCGCTTTCTGCCGGACGCACAGGTCATCACCTTCACCGACCTGGACGGCAAGCTGCGGGCCATCAAGCCCGACGTAACGCTGTCCATCGCCAAGACGGCCCAGCCCGCGGCAGGGGAGTGCAAGCGCTTTTATTATAATGAGGAGGTCTGCCGCCCCAGCCGCGAGAGCCACACCTTCCAGACCATCCACCAGATGGGATTGGAGAGCATGGGCGCGGTGGACGCCGACGAGCAGGCCGCCGTGGTGCGGCTGGCCCTGCAAAGCCTGGCCGCGCTGGATGTGCCCACCGTGCTGGAAATCAGCCACATGGGCTACCTGACCGGCCTGCTGGACGCGCTGCATGTCCCCGCCGAGGCACGCGCGAAGCTGCTCGATTTCCTGCGCGCCAAGAACGCCCACGAGCTGCGCACCGCCGCGCTGGCCGCGTGGCTGGACGAATCCGCCGCTGCCGCGTTGACCGGCCTGCTCGACCTGCACGGCCCGCTGGGTGCAACGCTGACCGCCGCCCGCGCCGCCTGCCGGTGCGAGACCCAGCGCGCGGCGCTGGAGGAATTGCAGGCTTTGCAGAATGCGCTGGGCGAGGCGGGCCGCGGCATCCGGCTGGACCTGAGCATGGCCGACGAAATGGAGTATTACAACGGCCTTGTGTTCACCGGCTACGTCGCGGGCATCCCGTGCGCGGTGCTCAAGGGCGGGCGGTATGACTACCTGATGCAGCGGTTCACGCCGGGGGCCAACGCCATCGGCTTTGCCATCTACTTAGACGAGCTGGAACGCCTGGCCGCGCCGCTGCCCCCCGTGCAGCAGCAGGGCCGCGAGAAAAGCTGGCTGAACATTGCCCTGCCGAAGGGCCGCCTCGGCGACAAGGCGTACAAGCTGCTGGCGGGCGCGGGCTACAGCGCCACCGAGGACTACAACGACACCCGCAAGCTCGTGGTCGAGAACCCCGACGCCTGTGTGCGGTACTTCCTCGTCAAACCCAGCGACGTTGCGATTTACGTCGAGCACGGCGCGGCAGACATCGGCATCGTCGGCAAGGACATTCTGACCGAGTCCGGCGCAGACGTGTATGAGC
>OHMH01001039.1_pt1 | contig 12125 bp, 7 predicted proteins | sample 1569311 | NCBI WGS metagenome assembly OHMH01 (sample SAMEA3879503, study PRJEB24766) | human gut metagenome | biome: human-associated habitat; feature: feces | place: USA | collected 1985/1987
AAAATTAGAAAGTCCTTATATAGTTATTTTATTCTGTATAGACTTAAAAGTTCTGATTGTTTGTTTTTTAAAGTATTCGAGTATCCAGGAATATCCGTGAATACAACTAATTGTTTGCTTTTTAACACAAAATAATATATAATGTATTAACACTTAATTCGTTTTTGAAGGTTTTATGTGAATATCGTGAAGAATTGAGAGGTTTGTGATATGGAAAAGAAAAGAATAGTAGTTGCTTTGGGAAGAAATTCATTTGGAGTTACATTTCCAGAACAGCAGACTAATGTAAAAAAAGCGGCAAAAGCTGTTGCTGATCTTGTAGAGGCAAAGTATCAGGTAGTTATTACACATAGTAATGGACCACAGGTTGGCATGATTCAGACTGCTATGACAGAGTTTGCAAGACTTGAGCCAGAAGACAGAACAGTTGCACCTATGTCAGTATGTGGAGCTATGAGTGAAGGATATATAGGATATGATCTTCAGAATGCCATAAGGGAAGAACTTCTTAACAGAGGTATATATAAGACAGTTTCTACTATAATTACACAGGTAAGAGTTGATCCTTTTGATATAGCATTTTCTGAGCCATCTAAGATAATAGGAAGATATATGACAAAGGCTGAGTCCGAGGCTGAGGAAGATAAAGGCAATTACGTAATAGAAGAAGAACCAGGAAAGTTCAGAAGAATCATTGCATCACCTATGCCTATAGATATATATGAAATAGATGCAGTTAAGGCACTTCTTGATGCTGACCAGGTGGTTATAGCTGCAGGTGGTGGTGGAATTCCAGTGTTACAGCAGGGTTCTCATCTTAAGGGAGCATCAGCTATCATAGAAAAAGATTATACAGCTGCTAAGTTAGCTGAACTTGTAGGAGCTGAAACACTTCTTTTCCTTACAGCTTATGATAGATTAACAATAGGTAAAGGGACAGCTGATGAGAAAGAGTTTGATAAAGTGACAGCAACAGAGCTTCATCAGTACATTAAGGCTGGACATTTCCCAGCTAAAACAACATTCCCTAAGGTAGATGCATCTATAAGATTTGTTACAGCAGATTCTGATAGAAAAGCAGTTATAGCCAACCTTGAAAAAGCAAAGGAAGGACTTGCAGGTAAAACTGGAACTACAATAACAGCATAATTATTATACTTACATAAAATATATCAAAAAATATTTACATGACAGCAAAAATCTAACGGATTACAACAAAACAACAACAACATACAACATCCCCCAATAATCCCCCCAAAAATGTGCTACAATGTGCATTGAGCCGTGCCAGACTTAATTCCAAACCAGAACTGTGCTTGCACAAAGTTCTGATTTGGAATTAAGTCTGATAGGGCGAAAGCCCGACAGTCCAAGAGAGCGAAGCTAACTTGGACATGCACGGCGGAGTGCACGGCTTATATTTTATTATTGGGAGGTGTTTTTTTGTTATTATTTAATTTACAAAAGAGATGGGCTGAGGTGGATAGTCTTATGGAACATCTTGATAGTATGGGGATGGATGTATGCAATGTTTACAAAGGACAGAATGTGACAGATGATATATGGGATCTTAGCATTGAAGAAACAAAGAAGTTATTTATAAAGCATAGATATATAGTAATGGTTGTATCGGATGAACTGTTTTTAAGCGTAAGTGCTCTTTATTATATTGAACTTGCCAGAAAGCTTCATAAGAAGGGGTTAATAAAGGTATATGTTGTTAATAATATGCCACATGAAGCATATCCATCAAGATGCAGCTGGCTTTCAGATGCAGTTGCCATAAAGAATTCTTCTAATACAGCTGATGAAAAAACTTATGCATATGCGATGGATATTTTTCTTGGTGTAACGAGTGATATTTTTAACATGGAGTCGTAAAATATTTATAATATTATTAGTGCTTGCTTTTAATTCGTTTACCATATATAATTGTTATGTTTTAGTATTGTGGCTTATTATGTTTAGACAATATAAGTGTTGAAATTACTCTTAATGTCCATATAATCAGATATGATTATAACTACCAGGAATAAATAAGGTAGTCCACAATATAAATGAACTGGTTAAGTTAACCATTAATGGAGGAATGATTTAATGATTAGTGCAAACAACGTAACACTTCGTATAGGTAAAAAGGCCCTTTTTGAAGATGTAAATATTAAGTTTACAGAAGGAAACTGTTATGGACTTATAGGTGCCAACGGTGCTGGTAAGTCAACATTTTTAAAGATTCTTACAGGTCAGATTGAACCAAGTAAGGGAGATGTAACTATAACACCAGGTCAGAGATTATCTTTCCTTGAACAGGATCACTTTAAATATGATGATTATACAGTTCTTGATACAGTTATTATGGGTAATACAAGACTTTATGAAATAATGAAAGAAAAAGAGGCTATATACGCCAAGGAAGATTTCACAGAAGAGGATGGTAATAAGGCAAGTGAGCTTGAAGCAGAATTCGCTGATATGAACGGATGGGAAGCAGAATCAGATGCTGCACAGCTGCTTAACGGACTTGGCATTACTACAGATCTTCATTATAAGAATATGTCAGAGCTTAATGGTAGTGAGAAGGTTAAGGTTCTTCTTGCTAAGGCACTTTTTGGTAATCCAGATATTCTTTTACTTGATGAGCCTACTAACCACCTTGATCTTGATGCTATAGCATGGCTTGAGGAGTTCCTTATTAACTTTGAGAATACTGTTATAGTTGTATCACATGACAGATATTTCCTTAACAAAGTATGTACACAGATAGCAGATATTGATTATGCCAAGATTCAGCTTTATGCAGGTAACTATGATTTCTGGTATGAATCAAGCCAGCTCATCATTAAGCAGATGAAGGAAGCTAACAAGAAAAAGGAAGAAAAGATTAAGGAACTTCAGGACTTTATCCAGAGATTCTCTGCTAATGCATCTAAGTCTAAGCAGGCTACATCGCGTAAGAGAGCATTAGAGAAGATTGAACTTGATGAGATAAGACCATCAAGTAGAAAGTATCCATATATAGATTTCAGACCATCAAGAGAGATTGGTAATGAAGTACTTACAGTAGAAGGTATATCTAAGACGATAGATGGAGTTAAGGTTCTTGATAATATATCATTTATAGTAAACAGGGAAGATAAGATTGCATTTGTTGGTTCTAATGAGCTTGCAACAACAACATTGTTCAACATTATTACTGGTAATATGGAGCCTGATGAAGGATCTTATAAGTGGGGTGTTACAACTTCACAGGCATATTTCCCTAAGGATAGTGCGGCAGAGTTCAACAGAGAGGATACAATTGTTGAATGGCTTACACAGTATTCACCAGATCCAGATCCAACATATGTAAGAGGTTTCCTTGGACGTATGCTTTTTGCTGGTGATGATGGCGTTAAGAAAGTTAAGGTACTTTCAGGTGGAGAAAAGGTAAGATGTCTTATATCAAAGATGATGATTATGGGTTCTAATGTACTTATATTTGATGATCCTACTAATCATCTTGATATGGAATCAATTACAGCACTTAACAACGGACTTATTAAGTTCCCTGGTGTTGCACTTTTCACATCTCATGACCATCAGTTTATACAGACAACAGCTAATCGTATTATGGAGATAGTTCCATCGGGACAGCTTATTGATAAGATCACAACATATGATGAATATCTTGAAAGTGATGACATGGCAAGAAAGCGTCAGGGTTTTGCTGAGGCTGCCAGCGATGATGAAGACTAAGACTAAGCAGTGATTCTTAAGCAATACATGAAATTATGAACAGAAAGATGTCACATACCAATGATCCATGATGTATGGATACGTTAGTATATGTGGCATCTTTCTTGCGTTAAAATAATGGAAATGTTATACTAAATAAGTTATAGATTAAAACACATTAGATTAGAGATGTGTATAAGATTATGATGGAGGATTTGGAAAATTATGGCTTCAAACACTAAGAAGAGCAGAAGTCAAGGCAATAATAGAACATCAAAGAGTAAAACTTCTAAAACAACTGGAACAAGAACATCAAACGCCAGCAGAACTCCGTCAAAAAAGAGTTCCACAAAGAAGGGTACAGGTACTGCATCACAGCAGCCACAACCACAGAATAATGCATTAAGAGATGAGATAATCTTATTATTAGCATTTGCATGTACAATAATTTTATTATTAAGTAATTTTAATATGGCTGGTATGGTAGGACAGTCAATTAAGTGGTTTATGTTCGGGCTGTTTGGTATAGCTGCGTATATAATTCCATTTATAGTAGCAGGAAGTATATTGTTTATGCTTGCTAACAAGGACATAATAGGTGTCATGCGTATTAAAGCTGCAGCAGTTTATGTCTTATCCGTGATAACAGCAGCAATATGGCAGAGAATGACTAACAAACCAGATATCAGGGATTCCGTTGGTTCATATTTTACATATTGTTCAGAGCATAAAACAGGCGGTGGTCTGTTTGGAGGAATTTTATGTAAGATACTAAGTCCGCTTGGTATGGCAGGAACTATGGTGATTTTGATTATTCTTGCAATAATATGTGTTATATTGATAACAGAAAAATCATTTATAGGTGGACTAAGGAATGGTGGACACAGGCTTGTAAAAGAAGCAAGAGAAGATTATTCTGCATATATGGAACATTCTTCAATGAGCAGGAAAGACAGCGGTATGAGTGATGAAGAATATCGTGCTATGAGAGAGAATGAAAAGCATCAGGCAAGAATAAGAAGATTAGAAAAAAAAGAGCAAATCATAGCAGCTAAAAAAGCTAAAGAAGAGGCTATGGCTAATGCACGTATGAATAATGTTGTAAGAGGAGTGACTAAAGATCTTACAATACAGGATACACAGCCAGAGACAGATAATCAGGATATAGATATACATGAAATACAGCCTGTAGCCAATGATGATGATGTGTATATGGATGATATATATGATCCACTGATCATACCAGAAAAGCATAACAACATAAACAGAACTTCTGATATATGGGAAGTGCATAGTGACAGGCAGGATAACGATAATACAGCTTTGGATCATGGTATGTCATATGATGAAACAATAAGTACAAGAGAAGACGATTACGAAGAACAGGATACAGAATATCCGGATGAAAAAGAGAAGGAACTGACAGAATATGATCCCGAGGTATCGGAGGAATACAATGCTGATATATATGACACAGCGGATGAAGGAAATATATATAATGAAAAAAATGCATATAATGATGCAGATGCATATGATACCGAAGAGATATGCGATACAGCAGATGATATAAATCATGATGAGAATATAACATCGTATGATAATGAGGAAGTAAGCAGTGCAGTAAGCACACAACATAATAAGCAGGCTGTTCCACAAAAAACTGCCAGCAATATTATGCCAGAAGTTGCAAGGCATGTCAGGGAATATAAGTTTCCACCTGTGAGTCTGCTTAACAGAAACACAAAGTCATCATCTGCTAATCTTGAACGCGAAAACAGAAATACAGCAATCACGCTTAAGCAGACACTCCAGAATTTCGGTGTTAAGGTAGATATAACAGATATAAGCTGTGGACCTGCGGTTACAAGATATGAATTAAAACCAGAGCTTGGTGTTAAGGTGAGTAAGATAGTTTCGCTTGCAGATGATATTAAACTAAGTCTGGCAGCTGCGGACATAAGAATAGAAGCTCCTATTCCAGGTAAGTCGGCTATTGGTATTGAGGTTCCTAACAAGGAAGCCGGCAGTGTGTATTTAAGAGAACTTATTGAAAATGAAGCATTTAAGAATAACCAATCTATGATTGCATTTGCAGCTGGAAAGGATATAGCTGGCAAGACGATAGTAGCAGATATAGCTAAAATGCCTCATCTTCTTATTGCAGGAGCAACAGGTTCAGGTAAATCAGTATGTATAAATACAATCATCATGAGTATTTTATATAAAGCAAGACCAGATGAAGTTAAAATGATCATGGTGGATCCTAAGGTAGTTGAGCTTAGTACATATAACGGAATACCACATCTTCTTCTCCCTGTTGTCACAGATCCTAAGAAGGCTGCAGGCGCACTTAACTGGGCAGTCAACGAGATGACGAAACGATATAAGCTTTTTGCTGATATGGGAGTACGTAATCTTAAAGGATATAATGATGCAGTCGGAAAGATGGACGTTAAGGAAGGAGAGGTCCCTGTTGAAAAACTACCTCAGATAGTTATAATTGTTGATGAACTTGCGGATCTTATGATGGTTGCACCAGGAGAAGTGGAAGATGCTATATGCAGGCTTGCACAGCTTGCAAGGGCAGCGGGCATACATATGGTTATTGCAACGCAGAGACCATCCGTTAACGTAATTACGGGACTTATCAAGGCTAATGTTCCATCAAGGATCGCATTTTCGGTATCTTCAGGTGTGGATTCCAGAACCATTCTGGATATGAACGGCGCAGAGAAGCTTCTTGGTAAAGGAGATATGCTGTACTTCCCATCTAACATTCCTAAGCCTATAAGAGTGCAGGGAGCCTTTGTATCGGATGAAGAAGTATCAAGAGTTGTTGATTTTCTTAAGGAAAATATGACAGAGGAAGCACAATATGATGAGAGCATAGCAGAAACTGTCGCACAAAAGACATCAGATAGTGCTGCTGTTGACAGGCAGGATGACAAAGATACCCTGTTTGAGGATGCAGGAAGGTTTGTTATAGAAAGAGAAAGAGGTTCTATAGGTATGCTGCAAAGACAGTTTAAGATAGGCTTTAACAGGGCAGGAAGAATCATGGATCAGCTTTCAGATGCAGGTGTAGTAGGACCTGAGATAGGAACAAAGCCAAGAAAAGTTCTTATGGATAAGGAAGAGTTTGAGGCCTATATAAATAGTGCAGATTCATGAGTGCAGGGTAAATAAAGAGTAATACATGCTATAATAGGCACAAAAGAAATAAACTAAAAAGAAAACATATACTTTGTAGGTGTCACATATGACACGGAAAGGATAAAGACATGGCAGTAAAGAGTGATATCGAAATCGCACAGGAAGCAAAATTATTAAATATTAAGGATGTAGCGGCTAAGGTAGGAGTTACAGAGGATGAGCTTGAAATGTATGGTAAATATAAGGCCAAGTTATCTGATGAACTTATACACAGGGTTGAAAACAAAGAAGATGGAAAGCTTGTTCTTATAACAGCTATCAATCCAACTCCAGCAGGTGAAGGAAAGACTACTATAAGTCTTGGACTTACAGAAGCCTTATGTCAGAGAGGGGTTAATGCAGTAGCTGCATTAAGAGAACCATCACTTGGACCATGTTTTGGCATAAAGGGTGGAGCAGCAGGAGGCGGATACGCACAGGCTGTGCCAATGGAGGATCTTAATCTGCATTTTACGGGTGATTTCCATGCTATAACATCAGCTAATAATCTTTTAGCAGCCATGCTGGATAATCACATCCATCAGGGTAATGCACTTGGCATAGATACTAAGCGTATTGTCTGGAAAAGATGTATGGATATGAATGACAGAACGTTAAGAAATATCGTTATAGGACTTGGCGATAAGCCAAATGGCGTTGTAAGGGAAGATCATTTTATTATAACAGTTGCATCAGAAATCATGGCTATATTATGTCTTGCAGAAGATATGAAGGATTTAAAAGAAAGACTTTCAAAGATAATAGTTGCATATAATTATGCAGGAGATCCGGTTACAGCATCTGATCTTAAAGCAACAGGAGCTATGGCAGCCCTTTTAAAGGATGCTATAAAGCCTAATATGATACAGACACTCGAAGGTACACCAGTGCTTGTACATGGAGGACCATTTGCTAACATAGCCCATGGCTGTAACTCAGTAAGAGCAACTAAGCTTGCTATGAAGCTTGCAGATGTAGCAGTTACAGAGGCTGGTTTCGGAGCTGATCTTGGAGCTGAGAAGTTCTTTGATATAAAGTGTAGAAAAGCAGGACTTAAACCAGCGGCAACAGTTATTGTAGCAACAGTTAAGGCATTAAAATACAATGGTGGTGTTCCTAAGGCTGAACTTGGAAAAGAAAATATGGAAGCCTTAAAGAAGGGTATAGTTAACCTTGATAAGCATATCGAGAATGTGCATAAGTATGGAGTACCTGTTATTGTAACATTGAATTCATTTATTACAGATACACAGGAAGAATATGAATTCATTAAAAAACACTGTGAAGATTTAGGATGTGAGTTCGCACTCTCAAATGTATGGGCTAAAGGCGGAGAAGGCGGACAGGAGCTTGCTGATAAGGTGCTTAAGACTTTAGAAAACAAGAAGAGTGATTTTAAACCATTATATGAGGATGAACTTCCACTTGAAGATAAAATATTAAAGATTGCAAAAGAAATATATGGTGCTGATGGTGTAACATATGATGCCAAGGCTAAAAAAGAGCTTGATCATATTACACAGATGGGATTTGGCAGCTTCCCAGTATGTATGGCTAAGACACAGTATTCACTTTCTGATGATGCGGCTAAGCTTGGAAGACCAGAAGGCTTTACTATCAATATAAGAGAGGTATATGTTGATGCAGGTGCAGGCTTTGTGGTTGCGCTTACAGGAAAGGTGCTTACTATGCCAGGTTTACCTAAGGTACCAGCAGCGGAAGGTATAGACTATGATGAAAAAGAAGAAAGAATAACAGGATTATTCTAATTGGCAGATATGATGTTGAATGTTTATCGGGAGGACTAATTATGCAGCTTAAGAATATATTGGACATATGTGCGGATAATGAAATAGAAAAGTTTGAATATACATTATTAAATGGCAGTGTTGATACAGATGTTACCGGTATTGCATCAGATTCAAGAAAAGTAACAGATGGTGGAATATTTGTATGTATTGTAGGAGCAGTGAGTGACGGACATAAGTATATAGGGCAGATTAAGGATAAGGCAGCTGTCATAGTTGTACAGAAGGGCTCTGATTATGAGGTTCCATCTGGTGATGTTACGTTAATAGAATGTGATAACACAAGACTTGCACTTGCACTTATGTCAGCTGCATTTTATGGTAATCCTGACAAGAAGCTGTTCACTATAGGTATTACTGGAACGAAGGGTAAGACAACTACAACTTATATGATCAAGAATGTTTTATGTGCATGTGGAATAAAAACAGGTCTTATAGGAACTATAGAAACTGTGATAGGTGATGAAACGATTCCTTCATGTAATACAACGCCAGAGTCTCTACAGATCCATGAAACATTCCGTAAGATGGTTGATGCAGGCTGCAAGGCTGTGGTTATGGAGGTCTCTTCACAGGGACTTAAGCTTGATAGAACAGCTGGTATTATGTTTGATATAGGTGTGTTTACTAATCTTGAACCAGACCATATAGGACCTGATGAGCATGCTTCGTTTGAAGAATATCTTGAATGTAAGGCTAAACTTTTTAAGCAATGCAGGACAGGAATAGTGAATGCTGATGATAAGCATACGAAAGATATATTAAAGAATTCTATATGTATGACAGAAAGCTATGGAGTGTCAGAGGCAGCAGACATAAGGGCTGTGGATGTTAAGCTGCTTCATGAACCGGGAAAGATTGGCCTTACATATAAGTGTCAGGGACTTATCAATATGGACGTTGCATTATCACTTCCTGGAATGTTTTCAGTATATAATTCGTTATGTGCAATAGCAGTTACAAGGCATTTTAACGTGGATAAGGATATAGTTGAAAATGTGTTAAAGGATGTAAAGGTAAAGGGAAGAATAGAACTTGTAAAAGTTTCTGATAAATTCACACTTATGATAGATTATGCACACAACGCCATGTCACTTGAAAGTATTCTTAAAACATTAAAAGAATACAATCCACACAGACTTATCTGTCTTTTTGGATGCGGTGGAAACCGTTCAAGGGAGAGAAGGTTTGAGATGGGTGAAGTATCAGGAAAATATGCAGATCTTACTGTAATAACGTCAGATAATCCAAGATTTGAGGAGCCAGAAGCTATTATGGAGGATATCAAGACAGGTATAAGTAAAACTGATGGTAAACATATTGATATAGTAGATAGAAAAGAAGCTATAAAATATGTTATTGAGCATGGAGAACCAGGAGATATTATAGTACTTGCAGGTAAGGGACATGAAGATTATCAGGAAATAAAAGGTGTTAAGTATCCAATGGATGAGAGAGTGCTTATAGCTGAAGTACTTGATGAATTAAAGGAGAAAAATGTACGCTGATATTATAATTGATATATCACATGAACAGCTTGATAAAACATTTCAGTATGCAATACCCCCTGAACTAGAAGGCATATTAGAGATAGGCAGTGTGGTAAGAGTTCCTTTTGGCAAAGGAAACAGGCAACTGACAGGTTATGTTATTTCAATGACACAGGAGCCTTCTTATGATGTTAACAGGATTAAATTCATAGAAGGTATAGCTGACAAACGTGTCAATGCAGCAACAGATATGATCAAGCTGGCTTTCTGGTTAAAGACTCATTATGGTTGTACCATGAACCAGGCATTAAAGACAGTTATTCCTGTTAAAGATAAGATAAATCAGAAGGTTAAGAGGGCAGTGTGTCTTAATATAGATGAAGATAAGGCAAGAGAGCTTCTTTTGATATATAAAAAAAAGGCAAAGGCTAAGCACAGGCTTTTAGAAGCGCTTATAGAAGAGCCTGTTATAGATAGTGAGATAGTAAGAAGTAAGCTTAATATATCTTCATCCACGGTAAAAGCTATGGAAGAGGATAAGGTTATCATCGTTAAAACAGAGGAATATTACCGAAATCCTGTTTCTGATAAAAAAGTGTTTGGCAAGGATGTAGTGCTTAACGAGGAACAAAGAGCAGCGGTACAAAGTATCATAGCTGATTATAATAACAGGATTTATAAAACTTATCTTATACATGGTGTGACTGGAAGTGGTAAGACTGAGGTATACATGGATGTTATAGAGCATGTTATAGCCGGCGGAAGACAGGTTATTATGCTTATACCCGAGATTGCACTTACTTTTCAGACTGTACAAAGATTCTATCACAGATTTGGAGACAAGGTTTCTATTATTAATTCACGTATGTCTAAGGGTGAAAGATAAGTTTTTACGTGCACTAAAAGGTGAGGTAAGTATAATGATAGGACCAAGATCAGCACTTTTTACACAGTTTCCTAATCTTGGCCTTATTGTTATAGATGAGGAACATGAATGCGCTTACAGATCTGAACAGCTTCCAAGATATCATGCGGTTGAAACTGCCATACATATAGCAAAGGAACATAATGCATCGGTTATACTTGGTTCAGCGACTCCATCTATAGATAGCTTTTACAGGGCTAAAAACGGTGAGTTTAAGCTGCTTACATTAAAAAACAGGGCAGGAAAAAGTGAATTGCCGCAGGTATATATATCGGATATGAGAAAAGAACTGAAGTCTGGTAACAGAACTATATTTTCTCTAAAGCTTCAGGAGCTTATACGTGACCGGCTCGATAAGAAAGAACAGATAATGTTGTTCCTTAATAAACGTGGAACAGCTGGATTTGTATCATGCAGAGCCTGTGGATATGTCTGTAAGTGTCCACATTGTGATGTTTCCATGACTGCACATCGTAACGGAAGGCTTGTATGTCATTACTGTGGCTATGAAACACCGCAGGTTAAGATATGTCCGGAATGTGGTTCAAGATATATATCAGGCTTTAAGGCAGGAACAGAGGCTGTTGAAGATGCAGTACATAAGATGTTTCCGGATGCAACAGTACTGCGTATGGATTTGGATACGACCAAAGGAAAAGATGGACATGAACATATATTGAATGCATTTGCAACACAGCAGGCAGACGTTCTTGTAGGAACGCAGATGATAGTCAAGGGACATGATTTTCCAAAGGTTACACTTGTTGGTATAGTTGCAGCAGATATGTCACTTTATTCAGGCGATTACAGGGCAGTTGAAAGAACATTCCAGCTTGTAACCCAGGCAGCCGGCAGGGCTGGAAGAGGTGTAAGAAGGGGCGAAGTGGTTATACAGACGTATTCACCAGATAATTATGGTATAATATGTGCAGCCAGCCAGGATTACACAGGCTTCTATGATAAAGAAATAGCATATAGAAAAATGCTTTCATATCC
>OHMH01001042.1_pt1 | contig 12084 bp, 9 predicted proteins | sample 1569311 | NCBI WGS metagenome assembly OHMH01 (sample SAMEA3879503, study PRJEB24766) | human gut metagenome | biome: human-associated habitat; feature: feces | place: USA | collected 1985/1987
GCGAAGGCTTACTCTGCCTGGGTGGGTACTACCCGCATCGCTTTCCTCAACTATCGTCTAAAGTCGGTGTGGGCCAACTGAAGCCGGTCCACGTCTATCTTCCATAGTACCTCCTTCTTGGCCGTGTCCTTCGGCATGGTGTCGCCCAGGGCCACGTCGATGTAGCCTCCCCTGATGTCGGCGAGGTTCACCTTCGCCCGCTCCTCGCCGAGGCTCACGCCGTGGCTCACGAGGTGGAGGCGCTCCAGGTCGGCCTTGATGCGCAGGTCGCCGATGAGCTGGTCCGTGTTCATCCGCAATCCCTTGAAGGTCAGCCAGTCCACCTCTACGCGCCCGCTGAGTAGCGGCAGCATCTGCACATGGGTTGTCAGGCTCCTCACGTCGGCGATGGTGTCCGTCTTTCCGGGCAACGAGTCGTTGGGCTGCAAGGCTTTCAGGCCCTGCAACCGAAGGTCCAGCGGAAAACTGAGGCGCAGCTGCTCGACCGTAATCCTCATCCCCGTCTTCTCCGACGCCACCTGGGCCGCCTTCTCCACCGCCCACTTTTGCACGGGTGGGCAGTAGAGGAGCAAGGTGAGTATCAGAAACAGTGCGATGGGCGTGATGACAACAGCCAAAAGCACTTTTAGCGTTTTCTTCATGTGCGGAATCTCTGAACGACTATGCGATGATTGCTTCAAAGTGCAAAGTAACGAAAAAAAAATGAGATGTGCAAAAAATACCCGTACATATCCTTGTGCACTGTCTAAATAACACCGAATGGGCACAAAAACAAAAAAAATCGAAGAAAAGATTTTTCTATTCGATAAATTTTTGATACCTTTGCCGTAGTGATTCAATCACCCATGCCTGGAGTTTTCAGACGTTAAACTAATTAATAACCAAAAAAATAGGAGAGAAAGCTTATGAAGAAGACATTACTTTCAATGGTGGCATTGCTCGTAGCAGGCCATGCAGCAATGGCTCAGAACGGTTTGACTGAAATCCCCGATCCGGATGGTTCGCAGTTTATGTGTACGGTACTGTCGCCGAACGGCAAGTATATCGGCGGCGTGTGCTATGGCGAGAACGCGGGATTCATTTTTGACGTCCGGGAACAGAAGATGGTGAAATACGCAGCTCCCGATCCCGATACCGACGTACAGTTGAAGGCCATCGCCGACAATGGCGTTGCTGTGGGATGGAACGGTCCTGCTGCCATCTTCGATTTCGCCAGCGAGAAATGCACCACCTACGGCGAAGCCGAACAGTATCTCTTCACGGGCATCAGCCCGAACGGAAAACTCATCGTGGGTGCGCGCTACGACGGTACCGACGACGAGGGCACCCCATGCCTCTTCAACGAGGGCGTGCCGACAGACCTGCCGCAGCCTTCCAACAAGTTCTTGGGTGCCGAGAGCGCGGGTGCCTCTGCCCTTTCCGTGTCCAACGATTCCATCATCAGCGGCTATTGGGTTGACGCTATGGCCACCCGTCCCGCACTCCTGTGGGCACCCAACCGCGACGGTGAGACCTTCTCGGCCTATCCGTTCTCGCGCGGCTATTTCGCTTCCTCTTATGAGTCAACCATGCCCTACAGCATATTCAGCTGCGACCAGACCATCATGAGCGCCAACGGAAAATACGTCGTGCTCAATGTGGAGAAGCTTCTCGACGATGGAAGCTCCGAGTTTGGCGTAGCGCGCTACAATACGGAGAACGACCTCGTCGAATACTTCATGGCAAGCCAACTTGAGGGCATGGAGGATAGTGAGCTGTACGGCTTTGCCGTTTCCGACGACGGTACCATCGTAGGCTGCTGCGGCAGTCTCTATTCCGGTCGCACGGGCTTCATCTGGAAGAAGGGCGAGACGCTTCAAACGCTCGCTGAGGCCTTCCCCAAGGTTGCGAAATTCGCCGAATACGACGCTGGCGGTATGAACTCTCCTTGCGGCATCTCTGCCGACGGTCGCTATATTGCCGGATTCGCCTTTGTCGATAGCGAGACTGCCGATGAAGATTCCGAGGAAACTGGTGGCATGACGACCTGGTTCTTCGACACGCTCTACGAGACCAACGACGTGGCAGCAGCACCGGCATCCGAGGGAGCCGGCAAGGTAGTTGCCCGTTTCTCTGCCGATGGCAAGCGTCTGAATGCTGATTCCAAGGTGCGCGGCTTCAACATGCTGCTGATGAAGAACGGCAAGACCATGAAGACTTTCAACAAGTAGGGCGCGCAGGCTCTATGAAGCCATCATCTCATCCGAGATAAAAGACGATCATCTCATCCGAGATATAAGAAGAAGGAGTACACCGGTTTCTTTGCTGGGCGTGCTCCTTCTTTTGCTTTTCCACTCTCCGAGTGTGACAATATCTCTCCGTGCGTCTATTAGGATGAAGCGGAGTAGGGAAGTTGTCTGGGCGGATGGCCTACCGTTTCACGAGGTGGCCGAACTGCGTGAGGTGGATGTGAAATCCTTAATGTAACATGTAACATGTAACAATGTAACAATGGTGGCTGCATCTCCCCATGGTGAGATTTCTTATAAACCCCGCTTTCGAACCTCTAACCCCCGCTTTCTTGCTCATATTGCTTAAATCCGCAATGTCATAATACTCCAAAAGTTTCTTCATTCTATTCTCCACAAGAACTTTTAGACATAGTAAAGGTAGACAGTCTTTATTTTATAGCTACAGATGGTGAAATTACATTTGGAGGTGGTGAACCTTTACTTTATTAGGACTCAGGGAATCTGAGCCTATCAATCTGATACCAACTTCTAAGTATAAAAAATGTGAAAAATCACAATTTCTCGGTATTGTGCAATTTCTAAATACCCCCTACCTTTGCACCCCGATAAAAGGAATAGATATGAAAAAAAAATTAGGAATAATTAGAAAGATTAAAAAGAAACACATCTTTCTGGCCTTATTGGCCGTGATTGTTCTGGGAGGTTTGGCGAAGGCTTACTCTGCCTGGGTGGGTACTACCCGCATCGCTTTCCTCAACTATCAGGCTATTGCGCTGGGACAGATTTCGCATGCCAACGACAATGCGATGATTAAACTGAGTGAAATCACAACCGATGATTTCGATCATCTGGATGATTACGATATGATTATCGTGAATGGTATGGGTCTCCGAATCGACGAGAACCAGCGCAAGCAGTTGGAAGAGGCTTCCTACAAGGTGCCGACCCTGACTCATGCTGCTACCAACCCAGCCAACAATATTGTTTCTGTGGATAACTTCGATGCCGATTATCTGATGCAGTACATCGAGAACGGCGGCAAGAAGAATTATCACAGTATGCTCGCTTACATCCGTAAGTTTATCGACGGTAAGAAGTTTATGGCTCCAGAGCCGGAACGTGTAAATGAGCGACCAGACTATCTCCTGACTCATTTCGACCCGAAGGATGAAAAGGGCGATGAACTGGGCTTCAACAGCATCCGTGAGTACAATGCCTTCCTGGCGAAGAACGGATTATATAAGAAAGGTGCTCCTACCATCTTGCTCACCGGTTTTATGGGTGCGGCTCCTGATATGGAGAAGGCTTTCGAAAAGAAGGGATTCATGGTGTATCGCATCAATAAGCTTCAGAGCTTTATCGCCGGTCATCATGCCGACAGTATCCAGGCGAATGCCGTAGTAAATATGGCGCATGGCAGGCTGGGCGATTACTTCGTAGAGTTTATGAAGCAGAAGAATATTCCACTATTCTCACCTCTTAATATCAACCGTTTGACCACCGAGTGGGAGAGCGACAAGCAGGGAATGAACGGCGGCTTCATGTCGCAGAGCATCGTGACTCCGGAGATTGATGGTGCCATCCGTCCATACGTGGTTTTCGGACAGCGCATCAACAAGGAGGGCTTGCAGGAGGTTTACGGCATCCCTGACAGAATGGAGAGTTTCGTGGAGAGCGTGCAGGGCTATGTGAATCTGAAGAACAAGAAGAACAGCAGCAAGCGCATCGCCATCTTCTACTTCAAGGGTCCTGGTCAAAATGCACTTACCGCTTCGGGAATGGAAGTGGTTCCATCGCTCTACAATCTCCTGGTTCGCTTGAAGAATGAAGGGTACAATGTCGGCAAGTTGCCAGCCAATCCTCAGGAACTGGCAAAGATGATCCAGGCTCAGGGTGCCGTCTTCGGAACCTATGCCGAGGGAGCCTATACCAAGTTCCTCCAGTCTGGACATCCTGCCCTGGTTACCGCCCAGCAGTTTGCCGGATGGACCCAGAAGGCTTTGTCTAAGAAGAGGATCAAGGAGATGAACCAGCTCTATGGTTCCTTCCCTGGCAAATATATGGCTACCGATGATGGTAAGTTGGCGGTGGCAAGACTGCAGTTTGGCAATGTGGTCCTGCTTCCACAGGTGATGGCAGGCGTGGGAGGCGACTCCTTCAAGATTGTGCATGGCACCGACCAGGCACCACCTTACACCTATGTTGCCTCTTACCTCTGGGCTCGTTATGGTTTCAGTGCCGATGCGCTCATCCATTTCGGAACCCACGGCTCGCTGGAATATACCCCGAGAAAGCAGGTGGCACTCGACAGCAACGACTGGAGTGACCGATTGATTGGTGTGGTTCCACATTTTTATATATATACCATCGGCAATGTAGGCGAGGCGATGATTGCCAAGCGCCGCACCTATGCCCAGACCCAGAGCTATCTCACCCCTCCTTTCAAGGAGAGCGAGTTGCGCCAGACTTACAAGCAGTTGAGCGATGCCATCCAGTCATACGAGAAGAAGGCAACTGTCGAACAGTCGCTCAAGGTGAAGGCGCTGACCGTGAAGATGGGAATCGCCCGTGAACTGGGACTCGATGCCAAGCAGATGAACAAGCCTTATTCTGCAGATGAAATCGCACGAGTAGAGAACTATGCAGAAGAGTTGGCTAATGAGAAAATTACCGGTAAGCTCTATACTCTGGGTGTGCCATACGATAACGATGATGTCCGCACCAGTGTCTATGCGATGGCTACAGATCCTATTGCCTACGGAATGTTGGCAGTAGATAAGCTGAAAGGTCGTGCCCAGGAGGGTGTGGAGAAGCACAAGCAGCTTTTCGCCCGTCTTTATCTGAGCAAGGCACGCAACACAGTGACCCAGCTTCTTGGTTCCGCCTCGGTTTCAGATGAATACATCTGCCGTTATGTAGGAATCACTCCTGCCGAACTCCAGATGGCTCGCAAGGTTGAGGCGATGCAGGCAGCTCCGGATCCTATCCAGATGATGATGCAGATGGCAGACCAGATGGGTGGAGCGAAGGAGGCGAAGCCAAAGAAGGTGGACCACCGTACGGTAAGCGAACTCCGTGCTGCCAAGGTTTCTCGCAAGAAGAAGGTTCCGCAGATGAGCCGTGAGGCTTTTGAGAAGATGGAGCAGACCGGTCACTTCCCTGACAAGATGATGGAAGCCATCAAGAAGGGACAGAAATGGTATCAGGAAGATTTGAAAAGGGCGAAGATGGCGAAAGCCGGCAAGGGCAAGTCATCTCAGACCGGAAGATCTTCTAAAGATAAGGGTATGATGATGTCGAAGGCACCAAAATATACCCGTCAGCAGATTCGTCTGGCTCAGGCGATTACTACCGTAGAGCATGCCTTGCAGAATGTAGGCAAGTATTCGGAGGCGCTCCGTCAGAGTCCGCTCAACGAGATGTCTTCTCTGATGAATGCCTTGAATGGCGGCTTTACCGCTCCATCTCCTGGTGGTGATCTGATTGTGAATCCGAACACTCTGCCTACCGGTAGAAACCTCTTCTCCATCAATGTGGAGAATACACCTTCGGAGGATGCCTGGGAGAAGGCGAAGGAACTTTGCGACAATACCATCAAGATGTATTGCGAGCGACATAAGGGTGAATATCCTCGTAAGGTAAGCTACACGCTCTGGAGCAGCGAGTTTATAGAAACTGAGGGTGCTACCATCGCCCAGATTCTCTATATGCTCGGTGTAGAACCGGTAAGAGATGCCTTCGGTCGTGTTACCGATCTGCGTCTTATCCCATCCAAGCAGTTGGGCCGTCCTCGCATCGATGTCGTGGTCCAGACTTCCGGTCAGCTCCGCGACTTGGCAGCATCCCGTCTCTTCCTCATCAACAAGGCGATAGAGATGGCGGCAAATGCCAAGGGTGATAAGTACGACAACCTGGTGAAAGCCGGTGTTACCGAATCCGAAAGACTGCTCGTAGAGAAGGGCATGTCGCCAAAGGAGGCACGCGAGGTGAGTATGTATCGAGTGTTTGGTGGCGTAAACGGCAACTATGGCACCGGTATTCAGGAGATGGTAACCGCAGGCGACCGCTGGGATAAGGAGAGTCAGATTGCCGAGGTCTATATGAACAATATGGGTGCCTTCTATGGTGATGAGAAAAACTGGGAGACCGTTCGCAAGGCAGCTTTCGAGGCAGCGCTGACCCGTACAGATGTGGTGGTTCAGCCACGACAGAGCAACACCTGGGGTGCCTTGAGTCTCGACCATGTATATGAGTTTATGGGAGGTATGAACCTTGCTGTGCGCAACGTGACCGGAAAGGATCCGGATGCTTATCTCGCCGACTATCGCAACCATAGCAATATGAGAATGCAGGAGGTGAAGGAGGCTATCGGCATCGAGAGCAGAACCACCATCTTCAATCCAGCCTATATCAAGGAGAAGATGAAGGGTGGAGCCAGCAGTGCCAGCACATTTGCAGAAATCGTAACCAATACCTACGGCTGGAATGTGATGAAGCCAAAGGCTATCGACAAGGAGATGTGGGACGAGATCTATAATGTATATGTCAAGGACAAGTACCATCTCGGAACCAAGGAGTTCTTTGACAAGCAGAATCCGGCTGCGCTGATGGAGATGACCGCCGTGATGATGGAGAGTGCCCGCAAGGGAATGTGGAAGGCTACTCCTCAGCAGCTCAGGGACATTGCCAAGCTTCATACCGAGACGGTGAACAAGTATAAGCCTTCATGCTCCGGTTTCGTCTGCGACAATGCCAAGCTCCGCAACTATATCGCCAGCAAGACCGATGCTGCTTCTGCCAAGGAATATCAGCAGAATGTAGAGCAGATCCGCGATGCTGAGGCTGCGAAGAATAGCAGCGACAAGGGTATGGTGATGAAGAAGGAGACGCTGAATGAGGAAGCTCAGAAAGCCACCACTGTGGTGAGCGGAATCGTTGTAGGTGTCATCGTCATCGTAGCTTTCGTGCTGTTGGCTGTCCTGATTCGCAGAAGAAGAAAGAATATGGTTGAATAGAAATGGAGACATTAGTTTTAGTAATGATGATATTGGTTTGCTTCAGTTTTGTGCTGAAGCAGACCTTCCACGGAGTGAAGGAGATTATGATCATCTCGGTGCTCGTAGCCTTCTTCGTGGGAATGACCTGGCCATTCGCCATCGAGCAGTCGAAGACGCAGATTGCGGCCTGGATAGCCGACCAGAAGCTGATGCTCGATATGGCGGTGCTGCTGAGTATCGACGTGGCACTCACGATGCTTTTCTGTGTGCATCACGTAGATCTGAAGACTTCGGAACATGTGAGCCGCCGCAAATGGGTGTTCTTCATCTTCCTGAAGTACTTCCCGGGCTTGCTGGTTTTCCCAGTGCTGTTCAGTGCTCTGGTGATGACCATCTTCCTGCTTCCCGGCGTATCGTTCCAGGTGGTGGCATGGATGCTTGCGGTAGTACTGCTGCTCTTGACTCCGGTATTCACCTACGGTTTGAGATGGCTTTTGCCGGAGCGACCAATCCGCTTGGAACTGCTCTTCCTGGTAGAGGTGTTGCTCGGATTGATGGGCATCATCGGTACGGTGAATGGCAGGACAGCCGTGGCAGGATTCAACAGTTTCGATGCCCTCTCGCTTTTCGGCGTCATCGCCATCGTCATCGTGGGAATGGCTATCGGATTGGGCTGCTATCGCATCAAGATGCAGCGCTTATCCCAAAAGTTATAAAAGCGCAAGCCCCAACTTAACATTTAACATTTAATATTCAACACTTAACATTATAAAATAAAGATGAATTACATATCAGACGTATTGTTTTGGATTTCCACAGGCATGCTGGTTCCTGTGATTATTTTGTTGATTTTCTTCTTCCTCAGAGCCTTGCTGCTCCTTGGAGGTTTCTTCGGACAGTATCTTGTAAAGCGCAAGTCGGGTGCGGAGATTCGTGAACAGATGAACACCCTGACACTCGACAACATCGATACCTTGGGCGATCGCTTGCCGAAGAACAAGCAGGCTGTCATCGTTTCCTATATGAAGAAACTCGTGGACAACCGCCAGAGCAAGGCGCAGGTAAACCGTATCCTCGACCAGTATGCCCAGTTTGTTGAGAAGGATCTTTCTCTTCCATCTACTCTTCTGAAGATGGGTCCGATGCTCGGACTGATGGGTACCTTGATTCCGATGGGTCCAGCCCTGGTAGGTCTTTCTACCGGTGATATAGCTTCGATGGCTTACAATATGCAGGTGGCTTTCGCTACCACCGTAGTGGGATTGTTCTCTGCAGCCATCGGTTTCGTAACCAAGCAGACCAAGAACCGCTGGTATACCGAGGATATGAGCAACCTCGAGTTTATGGCAGACCTTGTAAGTGAAGAGTGAAGAACGAAGAGTGAAGGATTCAATAGTAATAATTTATGAGACAAAGACGTAGAAGTCGTCTCTCGCATGATGGCGAGGATGATGATCCGATGAGCGTAGTGAGCAACCTCTTCGATGTGGCGATGGTATTTGCCCTCGCCCTGATGGTAGCCCTCGTTTCGCGCTATAATATGACGGAAATGTTCAGCAAGGATAACTTCACGATGGTGAAGAACCCTGGCAAGGAGAATATGGAAATCATTACCAAGGATGGACAGAAGATCAATCGCTATACTCCTTCTGAAGACCAGAGCAATAAATCTGGCAACAAAGGAAAGAAGGTGGGCATCGCTTACCAGCTGGAGAATGGTGAAATCATCTATGTTCCGGAAGATAAATAAACGGGGATTGCAAATCCCCTCAAACAGAAAATATTATTGTAACTAAATAAAAAAAAGAAAAGAAAAATGAAAAAGTTTAAGACAATGATGGCCATGATGTTGGCTTTGGTTTCTATGTGTGTAGTATTCAGCTCTTGCAGCAGCGATGAGGATGAAACAGTGGCAGCTGCCAAGGAGATTGCCGGTTCATACACCAGCTCTCTGGATATGACCGTAATGGGCGAGACTTCTACATACGATCATGTTACTATGAAGATTGAGGCTGTTGATGATGCTACCGTCAAGGTTACCTTACCTGCTTGTGGCGAGGGCATGATGGCTCTTCCTGCCCTGGAGGTTCCTGCTGTAAAGGTTTCTGGTTCCAATGGTGCTTATGCATTCGCTCAGGAAAATTATGCTGGTACTGTTACCGTGAAAGGTGCAGAGAAGAACTACACTGTAACCTTGCAGGGTACTTTGAAGGACAAGACTCTGACCGTCAACTATTCTATTCAGTATGGCAAGATGCCTATGCCGATGATTGCTAAGTTTGTTTGTACAAGATAAAAGGATTGTTTCAGGATAAGTTTTGATATAACTCGATGAAACAAAAGATATTCGCACTATTCCTGATCCTTTGCGGATTGTGCCTGAATCTGAAAGCCGAAACCCAGGGCGATGTCGTGGGTAGGGTGCTCGATGATTCGGGCGCACCGCTGGCGGGTGCTACCGTCCAAATTTTGCATGCAAAGGGTGGGGTGATAACTGATGAAGACGGATATTTCCGCATCCCTTACAGCAAGGATGGAGCGGTGAGAGTGAAGGTGAGCTTTGTGGGCTATCAGACTCAGACTTTCGTACTGAAAGCGGATGAGAGAAAAGGTGAGCAGCATGTGCTTCGCCTTCAACCGGATGCTACAGCCCTCGATCAGGTGGTAGTTACCGCAACCCGTACTCCGAAGGCGCTGAAGGATGCTCCTGTGGTAACCCGTCTGATTACCGCCAATGATATCAAGATTGCCGATGCTACCAATGTCCAGGACCTCCTCACCGAGCAGATGCCGGGTCTGGAATTCGGCTATGCCATGAATCAGGAGACTTCGCTCAACATGAATGGTTTCGGTGGAAACGCCGTGCTCTTCCTCGTAGATGGCGAGCGATTGGCTGGTGAAACCATGGATAATGTAGATTATAGTCGTCTGAACTTGGATAATGTAGGACGTATCGAGATAGTAAAGGGTGCAGCTTCGGCGCTCTATGGTGCCAATGCCGTAGCCGGTGTCATCAACATCATCTCCCGTGAAAACAGCGAGCCTTGGACTGCCAATGTCAATACCCGCTACAACAATTTCAACAAGGAGTGGCGCCACGGTGGAAGCTTCAGTTTCAATGCCGGAAAGTGGAATTCGCAGACCAGCATCCAGCGCACCACATCAGATGAGGTGCAGCTCACCAGTCCTTTCGATACAGAATCCAACATCCTCCATATTTATGGTGGCGAGACCTTCAATGTGAAGGAGCGACTTACCTACAAGCTCTCTGACAAGGTGAAGCTGATAGGTCGTGGCGGCTATTTCGCCCGTGTCAGCAATCGCGGCAACTACGATGACCACTATAAGGATTATTCTGCCGGACTGAAGACCGTGATGAATCTCTCGGAGAATGATAATCTGGAGATTTCATACGGCTTCGACCAGTATGACAAGGCTCGATATGTGAATGATGAGCGCACTCACGATCACGATTATACCAATCGTCAGAACATCATCCGTGCCCTCTATTCCCATATCTTCGGCAAGAATACATTGACGGCAGGTGCTGATTTCCTGAACGATTTTCTCACCACCTATCAGTTTGCCAACAATGGCTCCAAGACTCAGAATTCATACGATGCCTTCGCCCAGTTCGATTACAATCCTTTGCAGTGGTTGAACATCGTGGCAAGTCTTCGCCATGATTACTTCTCAGCATCCAGCCAGCATGCCACCACCGGTCGTCTGGCTCTGATGACCAAGTGGAAGGGCTTTTCCATCCGTGCCAACTATGCTGGTGGATTCCGTGCCCCAACCCTCAAGGAGATGTATATGAACTTTGATATGGCGGGTATGCAGATGATTTATGGCAATCCGGATCTGAAGCCGGAGAAGAGCAACAACTTCAACCTGGCGCTGGAGCATACTGGCAGAGTGAAGAATGCAGGCTTCTTGACCGGTCAGTATAGTCTTACCCTCATGGGCTATTATAATAAGTATGATAGGCGCATCACTACCGAGGATTATGCCGATTATACCCCGGGAACCGGTCAGCCGGATGTGGCTTCCCGTTATTGCAACGAGGATGGAGTAGAGGTGAGCGGCATCGACTTCAGTGCCCAGTACCGTTCGGATATGGGGCTAGGTGTGAAACTCGACTACAGCTATCTCCATGTGGGTGGCAGAAGCGTAGATTCCCAGTTCTCCCAGCCTCGTCCTCATACCGCCACCTGGCGTCTCGACTACGATCGCCAGTTCTGTTCGTTCTATCGTATCAATGCCGCTCTGTCAGGTAGATACTTGTCCTCTCCAGATACGGACATCGAGAAGCATGACCAGGCATATCAGTTGTGGAAGTTCACGCTTCAGCAGCGATTCCTGGATGCCGTCAATCTGAATTTCACGGTAGATAATCTTTTCGATTATACACCTGAGAAGTATTATTGGAGTTCGGCGATGACCACCGGTCGCACCTTCTCTGTGGGACTTTCGGTTGACATCGACCGCATCGTGAATCTCTTCTAGAAACCGCCATCTGGCAGTCGCCAGACCCCAAATAGGTTAAAAAGCCATAGTGAAGGATGCTTTTCTTCAAATAATGCCGTACTTTCGGTGTGAAATCGTAATTTTGCAGTGATTTAAAACCTATTCATTCAAAATTATGATACGGAGATCATTCTAACTATGGCTTTTTTTGGCTAGCCTTTCATTATCAGCCAAGGATGTGAACATGGGCAGTTGGAGTAGGGAAGTTGTCTGGGCGGATGGCCTACCGCTTCACGAGGTGGCCGAACTGCGTGAGGTGGATGTGAAATCCTTAATTCAAGTTTCGCAAGTTAATAAAATATAACGTAACTACCTAAAACAAAAGGGTA
>OHMH01001044.1_pt1 | contig 12082 bp, 7 predicted proteins | sample 1569311 | NCBI WGS metagenome assembly OHMH01 (sample SAMEA3879503, study PRJEB24766) | human gut metagenome | biome: human-associated habitat; feature: feces | place: USA | collected 1985/1987
ATCCTGCTCTGCGCCCGGTTTGTCGCGGGACTGCCCCATGGCGCCTACTTCGGCACGGCCACTATCGTAGCGGTGAAGATAGCACGGGAGGGCAAGGGGACCAATGCCGTGGCGATGATGTGCGCAGGCATGCCGGTAGCCAATTTGCTGGGCGTTCCCCTTGGTACGTTTCTCAGCCATACATTCAGTTGGCGCGTGCCTTTCGCCAGCTGCATCGTCCTCGGACTTCTCACCCTGTATATGATCCACCGATGGGTGCCCGACGTCGAGGCTTTGCCCAACCATGGCATGAAGGCGCAGTTTCGCTTCCTGCGCAACCTGGCGCCCTGGCTCATCATTGCGGCCACCTTCCTGGGCAATGGCGGCATCCTCTGCTGGTTCAGCTACATCTCGCCGCTGCTGCAGACGGAGGGCGGATTCAGCCCTGCCAGCATCTCGCTCCTGATGATTCTTGCTGGTGGCGGTATGGTCGTGGGCAATCAGGTGAGCGCCCTGCTTGCCGACCGCCTCATGCCGGGCCGTTTCACCTGCTACCTCCAGTTCTTGGCCGCCGCCGCCCTCCTGCTCACCTTCTTCCTCGCCCCCATTGGTTGGGTCTCGGTGGTGCTGATGTTCGTTTGCTGCGTCTGTCTTTTCGGCATCGGTTCGCCTGAGCAGTTTCTGATCGTGAAGCATGCCGAGGGTGGCGAAATGCTGGGTGGCTGCTGCATCCAGGCCGCCTTCAACCTGGGCAATGCCGTAGGCGCTTTTCTGGGCGGAATCCCCGTGGCGATGGGGTTGGGATACAACTTTCCTGCCCTTATTGGCGTGCCGATGGCGTTGGCTGGCGCCCTCTGTCTGCTGGTCTTCTATCGGAAGTATGAGCAGCGGTAGAGGCTAAGGCGAGGCGATCTGCGTCTCCTTGCTGGCAGTCGCCGTGCCAAGGCTTGCCCTGATGCTGCGTCGGAAGGTCTGGCAGAGGTCATGGCTTTCTCCGCCACGCTTCCTCCAAGTATCCGCCACGCTTCCTCCATCTACCCACCACGTATCGTCCTCCCTTCCAGCATATATCGATCTCATATTGTTTCCGTATTGTTTCCGTATTGTTTCCGCTTCCGGAAGCGAGAACGATAGGAGAACGATAGGAGAACGATACGGGAACGATACGGGATCGATACGGGATCAATACGTGATTGATACGAGACCGATACGAGAACGGTCTTTTCCGACTCCCAACCGAAGATATTGATAAGAAATTTAACTTTTTCGTCATCGTTTCTTTTGATTATATTTTACATTTTAACCACTCGACGCACCCTGCGATTCATGTGATTGATGGCTGGCTTGCAAATTGCCATGGCGCAGCCACTATACAAAAATAGCCTTCCGTCCAGCCAAGTGCAAGCCGATTAGCATGAATTAACGCCCCATTAACTATTTCTCCGTATCCATTTAACAAAATCAAAATCAGGCAAAAAGCCCTTGCTGCGCCCATCTTCTTCGCCCTTTCCTGCATTTCTGTCAATGAGAAGGCCGCTTCGTCCGTCATCTGCGTGTTGTCATAATACGTGACTTTAGATGAGTCTTAGTGGTAAACAAAGCCAACAAAGTGTTTTTTTGTGATATCATGCAATTGAGGTCGTGATGGTTCTCCAAGCCTCCTTTTCATGACAAGCTATATAGCCGTTGTCTATCCTGTATTATTAAAATGGCATCTTATATTTTGCCACAAAAGTTTAAAATGCCATTTTAATAAGCGAGTAGTTTTCTTCATCTTGCTTTGTTGTTTTGTCGTCTGTGTTGGGCTCGTGGTGAAGCTTGGTACAGATGCTGGCAAAATTAAAGATTTTTTAGGGAGAAAGGAGGTGTTGACGAAAAGAGGCGAGATTTTAAGGACTTTTAGCCACCCGTTTGGCAGCGGAACGGAATAAATTTCGTAATTTTGCAGCGTTTAATATATATAATGATGAAGCTGGATACATTGACCGCCATTTCTCCTATTGACGGACGCTACAGAGGCAAGACCGAGCCCCTGGCCGACTATTACTCAGAGTTTGCGCTGATACGTTATCGCGTCCGCGTGGAAATCGAATACTTTATCACGCTCGTGGAGCTCCCCCTGCCGCAGCTCAAGGGCTTCGACACGGCCCTCTTCGACCGTCTTCGCAGCATCTACCGCAACTTCACGGAGGAGGATGCCGCCCGTGTGAAGGACATCGAGAAGGTGACCAACCATGACGTCAAGGCCGTGGAGTATTTCATCAAGGAGCAGTTTGACGCCATCGGCGGACTGGATGCCTACAAGGAGTTTATCCATTTCGGACTCACCTCGCAGGACATCAACAACACGAGCGTGCCCCTGTCCATCAAGGAGTCGCTCCTGGAGGTCTATTATCCCCAGGTCGAGGAGCTCATCGACCAGCTCCAGGCTTATGCCGAGGAGTGGAAGGACGTGCCGATGCTCGCCAAGACCCATGGCCAGCCCGCCTCGCCGACGCGCCTGGGCAAGGAAATCGAGGTCTATGTCTATCGCCTGCGCGAGCAGCTCGACGCCCTCAAGGCCTGCAAGTTCACGGCTAAGTTTGGTGGCGCCACGGGCAATTTCAATGCCCACCACGTCGCCTACCCCGAGTATGACTGGCGCGCCTTCGCCAACCGCTTCGTCTCCGAGAAACTCGGGCTGGAGCGCGAGCAATGGACCACGCAGATCAGCAACTACGACCACCTGGGCAGCATCTTCGATGCCATCCGCCGCATCAACACCATCATGATCGATCTCGACCGCGACGTCTGGATGTATATCTCGATGGAGTATTTCCACCAGAAGATCAAGAAGGGTGAAGTCGGTTCGAGCGCCATGCCCCACAAGGTCAACCCCATCGATTTCGAGAATAGCGAGGGCAACCTCGGCGTGGCCAATGCCGTGCTGCAGTTTCTCGCCGCCAAGCTGCCCGTGAGCCGTCTGCAGCGCGACCTGACCGACAGCACCGTGCTGCGCAACGTAGGCGTGCCCGTGGCCCACAGCATCATCGCCATCCAGAGCACCCTCAAGGGACTTCGCAAACTTATATTAAATAAGGAGAAAATCGCACAGGACCTCGACAATATGTGGCCCGTCGTGGCTGAGGCCATCCAGACCATCTTGCGTCGCGAGGCTTACCCGCATCCCTACGAGGCCCTGAAGCAGCTCACCCGCGGCAACGAGAAGGTGACGGAGCAGACCATCCACGACTTCATCGCCACGCTCAACGTCAGCGACGAGGTGCGCAAGGAGCTGCTCGCCATCACGCCGCACAACTACACAGGTATCTAATCAAGACAATTTTATATATTACTTGGCCGTGAGGCCATATCTATCATTCAAAACAATACTGTTATGGCAGAAGAATTAGAGAACAAGCAGGAACCCGTTTACGGACAGGATGAGCGTGGCCGCGAGGCCAACTCTTCTGAGAGTCAGGGTAATAGTGAGCAGAAGGATTATCGCTCATCGCGGCCTCAGCGTCCGCGCATCCACTCGCAGCGCGCTTACAGCAGCGACCGCAGCAACCAAGGTGGCGAGGGCGGCTTCCGTCCAGAAGGCTTCGGAGCAGGACTCCAGGGCGCGCAGGGCGGACAGTATCAGGGCGGCTATCGTCCGAGAAACAATTATCAGGGTGGCTACCAGCAGCGTCAGCAGGGTGGCTATCAGCCCCGTCAGCGTCAGCAGGGCGGCTACCAGCAGCGCCAGCAGGGTGGCTATCAGCAGCGCGGCTATCAGCAGCGGGGCTACCAGCAGGGCGGCTATCAGCAGGAGGGCTTCCAGCAGGGCGGCTACCAGCAGCGTGGCGGCTACGGACAGCCCCGCAGGCAGCATACGCCGGGCTACAATCCCAACGCGAAGTATTCGCTCAAGAAGAGTATCGAATATAAGGAGGAGAACATCGATCCCAACGAGCCGATTCGCCTGAACAAGTATCTGGCCAACGCCGGAGTTTGCTCTCGCCGTGAGGCCGACGAATATATCCAGGCTGGTGCCGTGCTGGTCAATGGCACGGTTGTCACAGAGCTTGGCACGAAGGTCTTGCGCTCCGACGAGGTGAAGTTCCGCGACCAGCCCGTCACGATGGAGAAGAAGGTCTATGTGCTGCTCAACAAACCGAAGGACTATGTCACCACGAGCGACGATCCGCAGCAGCGCAAGACCGTCATGGACCTCGTGAAGAACGCTTGCGAGGAGCGTATCTACCCCGTAGGACGTCTCGACCGCAACACCACGGGTGTGCTGCTTCTGACCAACGATGGCGACTTGGCCAGCAAGCTGACCCATCCGAAGTTCCTCAAGAAGAAGGTCTATCACGTCTATCTCGACAAGCCTGTCACGGCCACGGACCTGCAGAAGATCGCCGAGGGCATCGAGCTGGAGGACGGCGAGGTGCATGCTGACGCCATCGAGTATGCCAGCCCGACGGACGAGAAGCAGGTCGGCATCGAGATCCACAGCGGCAAGAACCGCATCGTGCGCCGCATCTTCGAGAGCCTTGGCTATCGTGTGGTGAAGCTCGACCGCGTGCAGTTTGCCGGTTTGACGAAGAAGAATCTGCGCCGCGGCGACTGGCGTTTCCTCACCCAGAAGGAGGTGGAGATGCTGCGTATGGGCGCATTCGAATAAGTACTCATCTCACAACACCCTCATCCCGTCTTCTCCTTATATATATAGGGCCTCGGGGAGCCGTGCGGATTGTAGTTCCGCATGAACACTACCAGCGCTCTGTGGAGAATTGGGGGATGGGGATGCTTGTAGAGAGCAACAATCTTCAAACAACACAAGAGATGAAAAGAACAAAAGTGGTCGATGCACTCAAGTGTACCGACTTCGGAAAAGACATAAATGTGAAGGGTTGGGTGCGCTCGCATCGCAGCAGCAAGGCCGTAGATTTCATTGCCCTCAACGATGGCTCGACGATCAACAACATCCAGGTGGTGGTAGATCCGGCCACGGTGGATGCCGAGACGCTCAAGAGCATCACCACGGGAGCCTGCCTCAGCGTGGTCGGCACGCTCGTGGAGAGTCAGGGCAAGGGACAGACCAGCGAGATCCAATGTAAGGAGATCGAGGTCTATGGTCTTTGCCCGGCCGACTACCCCATGCAGAAGAAGGGTCAGAGCTTCGAGTACATGCGCAAGTATGCCCATCTGCGCCTGCGCACCAACACCTTTGGCGCCGTCTTCCGCATCCGCCACAACATGGCCATCGCCATCCATAAGTACTTCCACGATCACGGATTCTACTATTTCCACACGCCGATCGTGACGGCCAGCGACTGCGAGGGCGCGGGCAACATGTTCCAGGTGACGACGCTCGACCTCGACCGTGTCGCCAAGGCGGGAGAGGTGGACTACTCCAAGGACTTCTTTGGAACGAAGACCAACCTCACCGTGAGCGGACAGCTCGAGGGTGAGCTTGGAGCCACGGCCCTCGGCGCTATCTATACTTTCGGACCGACCTTCCGTGCCGAGAACAGCAACACGCCGCGCCACCTGGCTGAGTTTTGGATGGTGGAGCCCGAGGTGGCCTTCCTCGACCAGGAGGGACTGATGGACCTTGAGGAGGACTTCATCAAGTATTGCGTCAACTGGGCCCTGGACAACTGCCGCGACGACCTGGAGTTCCTCAACAAGATGATCGACAAGCAGCTTATCGCCACGCTCGAGTCGGTAGTCAAGGAGGACTTCGTCCGACTGACCTATACCGAGGGTATCAACATCCTGGAGGAGGCGGTCAAGAACGGTCGCAAGTTTGAGTTCCCCATCACGGGTTGGGGGATGGACCTGTCGAGCGAGCACGAGCGCTACCTCGTGGAGGAGCACTTCAAGCGTCCCGTCATCATGACCGACTATCCGAAGGAGATCAAGGCTTTCTATATGAAGAAGAATGCCGACGACAAGACCATGCAGGGCACGGACGTCCTCTTCCCGCGCATCGGCGAGATCATCGGTGGATCCGTGCGTGAGGAGAACTACGACAAGCTCGTGGCCGAGATTGAGGCCCGCGGCATGAAGGCCAGCTCCTACGACTGGTATCTCGACACGCGTCGCTATGGCTCCTGCCCCCACGGCGGTTTCGGACTGGGCTTCGAGCGCCTCATCCTCTTCGTCACGGGTATGCAGAACATCCGCGACGTCATACCCTTCGCACGCACGCCGAAGAACGCCGAGTTCTAAAGACCGCGGAGCTCTCAAGTTTCCCGAGGGGTCTCAAGAATGCTGATCTCTCAGGTATCCCGAGGGTCTCAAGAACGCCGAAGGTTGATCCGCATGGCGCGCTCCTCGCAACATGACGAAGAGCCGCGTCGTCTGCGGCAACAGATACTAAAGACCAAGGCCATCTCTCCTCCCGCAAGGGCAGGCGAGGTGGCCTTGACTTCTTTTCCACCCCATGGGAAAAGGGAAATGCTGGTGGGGTAAGAATTTTTGTGGGCTTTTTCTGCCTTTTTGTTTGGCACTCCCCATTTTTTTTCTTAACTTTGCATACCAGAACATATCAATACTAACGAAAAAATAACAAGACAATGGACAACAACCAGAAGCCGCAGCAGCAAGGCTTGCAGATCGACCTCAGCCCCGAGGTATCCAAGGGCATATATTCTAACTTCGCAATCATCTCTCACTCGAAGAACGAGTTTGTAGCTGATTTCGCCATGTTGCTTCCCGGCATGCCGAAGGCACAGGTCGGTTCGCGCGTGATCCTCGCTCCGGAGCACGCCAAGCGTCTGCTCGCAGCCCTCAACGACAACATCACTCGCTACGAGAAGGAGTTTGGCAAAATTGAATTGCCGCAGCAGGGTGGTGCTCGCACCGTCGCCCCGTTCGGTACGCCGAAGGGCGAGGCTTAAGCCAGGCTAAGTGTTTTAAATTTTCATAATGTGAAGTTTTTGGCATCCGGTCCTCTTCATCGAGGGCAGGGTGCCTTTTTTGTGATAGTATTTCCAATCCTTGCGGGGCGGATATACTGTACTTGTTGTTTGCTTCATAAGCAGGCTGTATTGAAAGAACGCTAACCACCCCAGCCGGATGAGCACAAAAAAGCGCACCCATCGGAATGTCGTGCCATAGTTTGACCATTCCAATGCGTGCGCGGTCGTTTGGGTAATCGACTAAACTATTGCTTGTTGCCGCCTCCTGTCGAGATGCCGCCCACTATATCGTCGTTCTCGATGGTGCGGTCCACGGACTTCACACCTCCGCGGAGCGAACCAAAGCGCCACGAGATGCTGATGCCCACATGTCGTTGTGAGCCCAGCCATGTCTGGGTGCCACGGAAGTCGCCCTGGACGGTGTGGGAGGGATAGGAGCGCAGGTCTGGGCCAAAGAGGTTGCCTGCCGACAGGCGTACCGACAGCCGGTCTTCCTTGAGGAAGGAACGGCTGAGCGAGGCGCTCCAGTAGTACGAAGGTTCGGAGTAGGAATAGACGCTCTCCACCTCGTTGCCGATATTGAAACCTCCTTTGAGGCCGAAGGTGAGTTTCCAGGGCAGCTTCTGGGTGAAGTTGATGGTGTTCCAGCTGCTCCATCTGCTATGCTCAAGCCTCGTCTGGCTGTCCTTCTTGGTGATATAGAAAATGTTGGGACCTCCACCCAGGTTGGCGCCTCGCCAAAGGGCGGTCTGCACGTAGGCCCAGAGCATCCAGCTACGGCTGTGGAGAAGGTCGCCATAGGTCGTGACGGAGAGGCCGTTTTGGTCAAACCACAACTGTCCGATCTGGTTGTTGCAGAACGTATGGCTGACGCCACCCATCCAGGTGGCCTTGGTCGTGATGTAGTTGTACTCCAGTTGCAGGTTGTAGTTGCGCGAGCTGTTCAGCCCCGGGTTGCCATAGCTCAGGGAGTTGGGGTTTCTTTCCTCGGCGGGGTTGAGGTAGTCGATGTTGGATGAAAATGAGAGCTTCAGCGACTGTGCGTCCGTCAGGGCGTAGCGCACGGAGGCCGAGGGGACCCAGTCGTTGAGCCGCTTGTGGAAGTCAGACTGCGATCCGTCGGGGTATTCTGCCTTCAAGAAACTATATTCATAGCGCAAGCCTACTCGTGCCTGGATCTTGCTGCCCGAGTAGAGCCACTCCGTGTAGGCTGCTGCTATCTGGGTGTTGTGCTGGAAGAGGGAGTGCTGGTTCATCTCCTCCGCCCCCGTATAGGTCAGCCATACGTCCGACTCACTCGTGCGGAAGATGTATTTCGCACCCGCATTCCACTTGAACCACTTCCCTAGCGGGCGTACGTAGTCGAGCTGGAAGGTATGCTCGTCAAACTGCGTGCGGCTGTTGTTTTCGTAGCCTGTGTAGCTGACGGGCAGGTTGAAGATGTTCAGGTATTGCTCGGTCTTGTCCTGGTGGGAGCGGGTGGTCTGCAACTGATAGGATGCGGTGAACACCTCTCCCTCTTTGCGGGTCTTGTGCTGGTAGTCCAGTCGTCCTCCGAAGTTGTAGGCGTAGTAGGTCGGGAGCTGGGCGTTGACATTGTAGAAGTAGGCCAACTGTCCGTCGCCATTGGTCATACGCTCGTATCCGTTCACGCTTCCGATGCCTGCATTGTAGTAGTAGCCACCAAAGTTGAGAGTCAGAAGGTTGAGCGAATCGACCTCGTAGCTTGCGCTGATGTTGCCGTAATGGACGTTTGTCATCACGGTATTGCGTGAGCGCGACTCCATCGTCTGGTCCGTTTTCAGGTACTGGCGGGTCGCGTCGTTGCCTTGGTCTTTCTTGTCGTGCTGGTATCCATAGTTGATGGACGTGGCAAACTTGCCCTTCTGTATCGTCAGCATAGTACCCATGCCTGGCCCTTGGCGCAAGGGGTTGTAGTTGGCCGACACCGTGCCCGTCACGCCTGCCAGGTGGGAGTTGCTTTGCATGACGAGGTTGAGGATATATTGTGTGCCCTCGGCATCTTCTTTGGCGCCTGGGTCGGTGATGACCTCCACCTTCTTGATCTGTGAGGCAGGGATCGACTTGAGCACGTCCTTGAGGTTTTGTGAGGAGAGGGTGGGGTCGGGGTGACCGTTGCGATAGACCTTGAACGAGGGCGATCCCTTGATGCTGATGTTTTCCTGACCGTCTATGGTCACGAGGGGCACGGAACGGAGCATGTCAAGCGTGTTCTTGGTGCGTGCCGTCTCGTCGTTGGCCACGTCGTAGGTCAGCTTGTCGATGTCGTTCTTGACGAGTTTGCGCTGGGCCGTTACCGTGACGTCTCCCAGGTCGTAGGACATCGTGTCGATGGCCAGCGAGTCGGGTTCAGCTGCTGCGGCTGGAAGGGCGGCCATGGCAAGGCTGGCAGCCATCCCTCTCCATGACAAATAGTGGAGGATAGTCCTCTGTATTTTGCCTTTGGTGTTGTCTCTTCCCATGATGAATCGTTGTTTGTTGTCTTTAATATCTCTTGTTGCGTCTCCTCCCCTCCGATAGGAGAGGGGAGGAGGCGGGTATTATTCCCTTTTGCTTTCTTCCCACTTTTGGGCTACTTCATCGATACTGATGTTGAGCAGCCGCATCTGGCGGAATAGTTCGGGCAGGGTGGTCTCCATAAACTCCTCCTGCCGTCTTTGGGCGATGTGGTGGCGTGCATCCTCGGCGACAAAATAGCCCATGCCGCGCTTGTTGAAGATGATTCCCTCGCGGGCGAGCAGTTCGTAGCCTTTGATGGCGGTATTGGTATTGACTTGTAGCAGAGCCGCATACTCTCGGACGCTGGGTGTCCGACCGCCAGGCGGATAGTTCTCCGCCATGATCTCGTCGGCCAGACGGTCGGCTATTTGCTCGAAAATGGCCTTGTTATTCGTGAAACTCATAACTGTAGTCCTTTCCTTGCTTGAGATTAGCGACCAATGGTCAGTTTTTCTTCCTTGACATTGCTGCCCGTGCCGACGTTCTTCGTCAGCGAGCGGATCGTGCCTGAGAGGTCCACGTTGCTCGCCCCGCTGGCCGAGAGGAGGACTGTGCCGCAGTTGTTGAACTTCAAGTCGGCCTCGCTTGCGCCGCTAAGGTCTGCCTTGATGGTCTCCACGCCCGTGAGGGAAGCCTCCAGTTCGCTCGCTCCGCTCAGCCTTGCGTTGAGCTCGCGACTTTCTACGTTCTTCAGCTGAATGTCGCTGGCGCCTGATGATTGCAAATTGACTTCGCTGCACGCGATGTGGTCAATATCGATATCGGATGCGCCATCAGCCTCTATATGGGCTTTAGCGCATTGGAGTGTGCCCAATTCCAGGTCGCTTGCCCCACTGGCCTTGAGCTTGAAGTCGTCGGCTGTCTGGATGTGCTTGGCCTTCAGGTCGCAGGCGCCGCTCACCTCTACGCGTCGAAGCGACTTCGACTGGATGGTGATCGTGATCAGCTCGATCGGGTTCTTGCCAATCCTCGGACCCTTGTTGGGCAAAGGCTTGCAACTGAAGTAGAGTCGCTTGCCCTTTTGTACTACCTTTACGCAGCCGATCAGTTTTTCCGGGCCTTCTACCGTCACCTTGGGGGTAGTGCCTTCGGCATAGACGACCTGGAGGCCGCCTGAGAGGTCTATTTCGTCGAAGTCGGCTACGGCGACGTTCTGCTTGCGGCTGGGGCCAAACTCCTCTTGGGTGGAGTGGACCCTACAACTACTGGTCACCAGGATGGTGACAAGGGCGATGAGTTTGATGCAAATGGTTTTCATATTCTTTTCCCTTTCTTTTATGGGGGATAGCCTGTCTTGCACCTGCCGCTCTTTCCTACTATACGCAGCAAAATGCAGTTTTGTGACATAAGCCCCCTAGTATTTAATGTTATTTACCAATTGAAGAAGCGATTGTTACTGACCTGCAAGCGCTTGAAGATGCGAAATGACAACCAGTAGTTTAGCACGGTCAGCAGCAGGAAGAGGATGGACGTGCCGTGCATGAGGGCGTCTCCAGCCCACGGCATGAACTCGATACTGTAATCGCTGTCCTTCAGCGTGTCGAGGAATAGGAAGCCACCGATGGCGATGGATAACGTCGTCAAGGTAGCAAGCGCGCCCAGGGTGATGGTGGCCGATAGCCAGCGCAGCTTTTTGAAGAATAGGCCGCTTAGAAGATAGAACGAGTGGAGCCAGAGGATGTTCGGAAGTCCGGCCCATGCTATCTGTGCGTTCTTGCCAAAAAACTTGCTTAGCAGGTCGAGGGCGTCGGAGAAGGCGAGCGGGGTGAGCAGCAATGCTTGCTTGTGGTCGGTCAAGAGCGAGATGAGCCATTGCACCACGTCGGCCACAAAGAAGGAGACGAGGGGAACGACAAAGGCTGTGAGCAAAACGCCGATATAGCTGGTGAGGAATTTCTCGGCATTGGAGGCCGGCAGCATGAGGAGCGACGTGCGCTCTTGCTTGCTTAGCAGGTTGGGGAACACTTGGACGCCGCAGAAGGCGAAGCAGCCTATCCACAACAGGGTGAGGTCGTCGCTCTGCGTCTGGAGGTCTCTATGGGAGACATACTTGACGAAGAGGAACATGAGGATGAATGCGGATGTGGCTACGCCCGTAATCTTTAGCAGGGTGGCACGGTGAGTGGCAAGCTGCCATTGGGCGTATTGCTTCATGCGCTGTATATTGAACTGGGTCATACTGTTTCTTTTGTTGGGTTCTACAATTTACATTTGAATCTTGCCTAAGGTGACGGCCGAGAAGAACATCTCCAAGTTGAGTTGTGTCTCCGGCTCGTTGGCTGCATGGGGGACGATCACGTTGTTGCCTTGGAGCGACGGTTCAGCGTAAAGGACTTCGTTAGTCATTTCGTTGGCCTGTCGGGTCTCAAAGCTGTAGCGCTGCGTGATCTCGCCCACGCTTGCGTCGCAAAGCAGACGCGACTGGTCGAGGATGACGACGTGGTCTATCAGCTGCTCTACGTCGTGGACCTGGTGGGTGGAGATGATGAGTGTCGTGTCGTCCGACAAGTTCTTTGCCACTACTTGACGAAACGTGGCTTTCGAGGGAATGTCCAGGCCGTTGGTAGGCTCGTCCATCAACAGCCATTCTGTGCCTGCGGCAAGGGCGACACTCATAAACACTTTCTTCTTCTGACCCATCGAGAGCTGGCGCAGGTCGCGGACGTCGGGCAGTTCGAAGGCCGAGA
>OHMH01001049.1_pt1 | contig 12035 bp, 8 predicted proteins | sample 1569311 | NCBI WGS metagenome assembly OHMH01 (sample SAMEA3879503, study PRJEB24766) | human gut metagenome | biome: human-associated habitat; feature: feces | place: USA | collected 1985/1987
CAGCATTCCGATGATGTTCTTTTTTCCTTCGCTCATTGGTTCTCTTTTTCTTCTTCCCATAAAAAATCAGCCTCCTGTGTTATTTCTATTTTACTACAGTTGACTGACTTTTTACAGACTTTTTTTCAGAGGGTCAATGCTTGTGCCGAAAACTTCTTCAGCTTGTTAAAGACAGAATTACTTTATCTGCAAGAATTTACGAGCATTGAGCATTTCATCAAAGAACTTCACGAGTATATCGAATGGTACAACACAAAACGCATCAAGCTTAAGCTTGATGGTATGTCACCGGTGGAGTTCAGGCTCAAAGCCGCATAACAAAAGCGACCAAGATTTCTCTTAGTCGCTTTGCATAAATATACTTTTTAAACTTTGTCTAACTTTTTGGGGTCATTCCATTACACGTTCCGTTTTAAATTACTATACTTTTCTCTTTGTATTTATATATATGCCTTTTCCTTATTAACTTTCCCGTTTCACTGTGATAGGGGGGAGGTGTCAATTTCAAAACTATTTCTCCCTCAGAGCTTCCCCGAAGCCTTTTTTAATAGGCTCTAAGAAGTAATCCATAACCGTTCTCTTATCCGTCTTTATTTCCACGCTTCCGGATAATCCTGAAATCACATCTATCTCATCATTTTTATCTGTAATTTCAAGCTTCACAAGATAAACGCTACCCGTCTGCTCGCTGACAAACGCGTTGGGACTGATATATTTCACCTTTCCCTTTACCGTTCCGTACTTGTTATACGGGTACGCCTCCAGCTTGATTTCCGCTTCCATTCCGATTTCTATGTCGGCAATATCCATATTCTTTACATAGCACACCATTTCAACAGGCATATTATCAGGTACTATCGTTACAAGCTCCTGTGCGTTCGTTACCGCCGCTCCGACGGTGTTCACATTTACGTTGTTTATATATCCACTTACAGGCGCCGTTATATACTGATAATCCTTAGACAAGGCGTATTTTTCAAGGCTGGTTTCTATTTCGTCAAGTTGACCGCTTATCTCCGAAAGCTTTGAATTGATCTGTGCGCTGTACTGGATTTTTGTATCCTTGATTTTCGTTTCCGACTGTTTTAGCGCAAGCTCGTTCTGCTTTACTATAAGCTCCTGCATTTCAACCTGACGGCGTGTTCCGCTTTCTTCGTATTCCTCAAGCTGCAGCTGTGAAATCTGATGATTTAAATCGGCGTTTTCCTTATCCTTCTTAAGACTGTCAAGAGTGTTATTATAGCTTGCGTCTGCATCCATAATTGACTGAATATACGGTTTAAGCTCAGCTTCGTAATCTTCAATTTTAACCTTTGAAATATCGTCGCCGTTTTTAATCTTTGTATATATTTTCCGCTGTGCTTCAAGAATTTCTTTCTGACTGTTAAGCTGGTTTGTATCAATATCAAGGGATTCCGTATCAAGCTCTATCAGAACGTCTCCCTTTTTCACATATTCTCCTTCGGCAGCGTTTATTGACTTTACTGTTCCGCCTGAATAGGCCTGCACCACGTTTACATTTCCTGATGGCTGAACGCTTCCGCCGGCAGTAACTACCACGTCTATTTTCGAAAGGCAAGCCCAAATGACTGCCGCGATCAGAAGCGTAAAAACTCCGAGAATTATTACCGTTCCCGCTTTATGGGCAGGGCGTTCAATAATTTCAAGCAAGGACGGCATAAAATCATACTTCAGCTCCTTATCCTTGCTTTTGCTGTGCTTCAATACGTATTCCGTCAGCTTATTATTCATCAATATCGCCCCTTTTCTGCTGGTTATACAAATAATGATACAGCCCTTCACGTTTCATCAGATTCTCATGAGTATCGTATTCCACAAGATTGCCCTTATCAATCACCATGATTTTCTGCGCGTCCTTTAACGTTGAAAGCCTGTGAGCAATAATAAGCACTGTTCTTCCTTTGCATATTTCCTTGAGATTATTCTGGATAATGCTTTCAGATTCATAGTCAAGAGCAGACGTAGCCTCGTCAAATATAAGTATTCTGGGATTGTTAAGTATTGCTCTCGCAATAGCGACTCTTTGCTTCTGACCTCCGGAAAGTCCCATGCCCTTTTCGCCGATAATCGTTTCATAGCCGTTAGGAAGTTCAAGGATAAAATCATGCGCGCCCGCTATTTTTGCAGAATGAATGATTTGCTCCATACTTGCTGTTGAGCAGTGAATTGAAATATTTTCCGCTACGGTCCCGTTGAACATAAAGTTTTCCTGCAATACTACTCCGATCTGCTTTCTGAGCATTGCGGGATTCACAAGTGAAATATCCATTCCGTCTATGGATATTTTACCGCCCTCCGGCAAATAAAGTCTTTGAATCAGCTTTGAAATGGTGCTCTTTCCCGAACCGCTTCTGCCTACGACTCCTACAATAGTGTCAGGCTCTATTTCAAAGCTCATTCCCTTGATAACCTCTCCGCCCTGCGGATTGTATCTGAAATGCACCTGATCGAATATAATTTTACCCTGAACGCCGGGCATAGCAGTCTGATTTGCGTTTAGAATCGGTTCAGGGGCTGTATTAAAAATATCGCCGATTCTTTTTACTGAAAGCGACGCCTGCTGATATTCCTGCCAAAGCTGTACCAGTCTTAAAACAGGACCGCTTACTCTGCCGGAAAGCATTCGAAACGCCACAAGCTGCCCCACTGTAAAATTACCGTCCATTACCGCTTTTGCGCCGAAAAACAGAATCAACAGGTCGAATACCTTCTGAATAAACTGTCCGGTCGTTCCGGCGGTTGCGGAAACCATAGAGGTTTTGTAGCTTGCCTTTACGTAATCGGATTGCAAATCGCCCCATTTTTTCTCGAACTTTGGCTCTAAGGCATAGGATTTTACGGTCTGCACTCCCGTTATGGATTCAACCAAAAAAGACTGAGTGTTCGCTCCCGTTTCAAACTTTTCGTCCAGTCTTTTTTTGAAAAGGGGAGTAACGATGGCCGAAAGTACTGCGTAAACGGGTATAGAACAGAGGACGATAACTGTCAGCATTTTGCTGTAGAAAAACAATACTACTATGTATACGATTATGAAAATAAAATCTATCATTGAGGAAAGCGGAGTGCCTGTCAGAAAATTTCTGATACTGTCAAGCTCTCTTACTCTCGCCACCGTTTCGCCGACTCGTCTTGATTCAAAGTATTTCAAGGGAAGTGCGAACAAATGCCGAAACAGCTTGAAGCTGAGCATAACATCTATTCTGTTTGTCGTATGGGTAAACACATAGTTTTTGGCAAGGGACAGAATCAGCTCGTATATATATACAATTGCGATACCGATTGCAAGCACGTTAAGCGTCGACATACTTCTATGGACTAAAACCTTATCCACAACGACCTGAGTCATAACGGGAGTAAGGATTCCTAAAATCTGTATTGTAAATACGGCTATCAGTACCTGTATAAATTCCTTTTTGAATTTCAGTATCGTGGGTATAAACCACTTGAAGCTGAATACCGCTTCTCTGTCCATTATTCCTTTTTTTGTAACAAGGATCGCTGTGCCATCCCAGATTTCAGATAATTCCTCGCGGGATTTTATCTCCGGCTGGGTTTTGTCCGTAAACAAGACCATGAATTTATTGCCTTGAGATTTTGCGACAATAAAGAATACGTCGTTTTTATCCTTTGCAATAATCGGCGCCTTTACGTCCTTCAGCTTTTTTAAATTCAGCTTACAAAGCTTTGCCCGCATTTTCAATTTCTTTGCGGATTCTATTATTTCTATTTCTCCGGTTTTCTGCTCGGGATCAAGAACTGATAGCGTTTCAGCCTGCTCTTTTGTGATAGGTATACCGTGAAACTTCATAACTATCATAAAGCAGCTAAGTCCGCTGTCTTGTTTTTTCTCCATGCTTCGACTTCCTTTTTACATAAATTATGCGGCAGCTTTTTTACTGCCGCACTTTTAATCAGAATTTATATTACTCTGCCTGCGTACCGACAAGCAGTTGATTCAAAGCTGACGTATCCTGCATCGGATCACTAATGCTCATACTGTCAGAAACGTTGTTCTCCGTACCGAAAGCGGACATATTTTCGGTCAGTATCATTACCTGTATATCCGTCTGATCTGCGGTTTCCTCTGTTTCCTTTGCCGCAGAAACAGTGCTTGAAGAATCAATCAGAACGGTGTCGTTTATTTCTGTGAGCAAATCTGAAGACATACTTTCGTCTGAATAGATATCCGAGAGAAGCTCGGCGTTTGACTGTATGACATCTTTCTCAGATATTTCATTGCTTGCAGGCTGACTAAGCTCAAGCTCCCAGGTATCCTTATTTACTGTTCCTACTGCTCCGCCTGCAAATTCAAAGATAAAGCTTTCGGAATTAAAGTTCCTTATAGTCAGCTTATCCTCGCTGCCGTTTATTGATACAGTCAGTTCGGATTGGTTTGTTTTAGTAAATGTGACCTCGTTAAGATCAATACCGCTTAATACGATCTTGTTATTTCCGTCATAATCCTCAATTATATCCGTACCGTAATTTCTGCCGAATACATATGTATCGTTTCCGTTGCCGCCGTTCAGATAATCATTGTCCTCTCCGCCGTCAAGGATATCATCTCCGTCATTTCCGTACAGATAATCGGTTCCTGTTCCGCCGTAAAGCGCGTCGTTTCCGGCGCCGCCGTTAAGCGTATCGTTTCCTCCGTCGCCGTGAATAACAATGCCGTTATCGCTCCATGCTGACATCCAGTCATCGTATTCAGTCGCATGGACCTGTTTCAGAGGATTTCCCTCGCTGTCGTATGCATATCTTGTTCCGTCTGCAAAGTTTACATTGAAGTTTCTGTTTTCCTCAGACGTAAAGTAATTCTGAATGATCAGCTTGTCCTCAATTCCATCAAATGTGATAGTAAGATCGTTCCAGTTCGTTCTGTAAACGGACATAGTATCTGCTGAGAGACCGCTGCCGAATGAGATCGTATTGATACCCTCGCTGTCGTTAATTGTATCTGTGCCGTATCCTATGTTGAAGATATATGTATCGTTTCCTGCTCCGCCGTAGAGATAGTCACTGCCTTCTCCGCCGTCAAGGGTATCATTACCGCCGTTGCCATAAAACTGATCGTCTCCGATACCTCCGTACAGCTTATCTGCGCCGTTTCCTCCATTAAGGCTGTCGTTTCCGTTCTCACCGATAAGAGTTTCCCCCCTGTCGTCCATAGTTACAATGTAATCACTATTTTCAGTTCCGTAAACAGTTCTTAATGGACTGTTGGAAGCGGTTGCGTGAACCTTAGAACCTCCGTTGAATGTGAGGTAGAAGTTTCTGTTTGCTTCGGAAGTAAAGAATCCCTCGATCACAAGCTTGTCATCAGAATCCTCAAATGTAATGGTAATATCATTCCAGTTTGTACGGTAAGCCTTGATCTGATTTGACGAATATCCGTAGATCTCAATAGTATTTGTGCCTTCACCGTCGCCGATAGTATCTGTTCCATAGCCTTTCTTGAAGATATATGTATCGTTTCCTGCTCCGTCATAGAGATAGTCATTTCCCTCTCCGCCGTCAAGAACATCGTTTCCTGCATTTCCTGTAAGTCTGTCGTCGCCCTTATCTCCGTAGAGATAGTCGTTTCCGTCGCTGCCTACAAGCTGATCATTGCCGTCCTGACCGATCTTGGTTATTCCGTCCTCATAAATAGAGATCATGTACTCGCTGCCGTCAGTACCGTAAATAGTTCTGAGAGGACTGTTCTGAGCTGTTGCTTCTACGACTGTTCCGTCGGCAAATACAAGCGTAAAGTTTCTTGCTTCCTTGCTGATGCAGTAATTCTTTATTGTAAGGGTATCTTCAAATCCGTCAAAGGTAATAAGAATATCATTCCAGTTGGAACGGTATGCCTTTACACCTTCTGCGGTGAATCCGTCACCGAACATAATGGTATTTGCACCCTCGCTGTCCATAATAGAATCAGCGCCGTATCCCGGCTTGAAGATATAGGTGTCGTTTCCGCTGCCTCCGTCAATAAAGTCATTGCCTGAGCCTGTGTCGATAATATCGTCGCCGTCACCGCCGTTGATGTAATCATCTTCGTTTCCGCCTGAGATACAGTCATTTCCTGATTCTCCGAACAGAGAGTCATTTCCGCTGCCGCCGAAGATCACGTCATTGCCGTCATTTGCTGTAATTCTGTCAGTTCCGGAATCTCCGAAGATATAGTCAGATTCTGTTCCTCCGATAATAAAGTCATCTCCGTTACCGCCTGCGGCGATATTGGCTTTGTCGCTTTCAAGAGGTAAATAATCTGAATTCTCTGTACCTGTAACATAGTTATCGATGCCTGTGATATTATCCTGTACGGGCAGGATTTCTTCGCCTATCTGCAGAACGTAGTTTTCGGGAGCGTCTGCAAAATCGGTAATGATAAGCTTGTCCTCTGTATCCTTAATACTGATAATCACATCATTACCAACGGCATTGATCTCGATATCCGACAAAGTCAGATCGTCGGCAAGCTTAACAGTTGACGTTCCTTCGCTGTCATCAATGACATCTGTACCGTAATCTCTGCTGAATACATATGTATCGTTTCCTGCTCCGCCATAAAGTATATCGTTTCCTGCTCCTCCGTCGAGAATGTCATCACCGTTATCACCGTAAATAATATCGTCGCCTTCCTCACCGAAAATAGCGTCGTTATCATCTCCGCCGTAAACAAAGTCGTTTCCGTTTCCTGCGTAAACGGTGTCATTGCCCTCGTTGCCGTAGATAACGTCATTTTCCTTACTTCCGTAAACGGTATCGTCACCGCCGAAAGCGTGCATGATCGAATCATCTACAACTGCTTTAAGAACATCGTCGCCGTTTCCGCCGTAGATATGTCTGAACGGACTATCCTTATCTGTAACGTGCATTTTAACTCAGTCTATTTCAAGGTCGTAATTGCGGTATTCCTCACTCTTGCGGAAATCCTTGATAACAAGAGTATCGTTCGTACCCTTTATTGTAATAGTTGCGTCGTATTCATCTGTGCCGTTTACAAGGATATCGCTTGGTTTAATTCCCTTAAATCTGAGAGTATTCAGACCATCGGAGTCTATTATTGTATCGTTTCCGTAGCCCTTTGCGAAAATGTATGTATCATCGCCGTAGCCGCCTTTGAGAGTGTCATTGCCTGTCCCTCCGTCGAGAGTGTCGTTGCCTGAATCGCCGTAGAGCATGTCGTTTCCAACTCCTCCGGATATTTGGTCATTGCCGTTGTTTCCATGAATAATATCAATTCCACTCGCACCATTTAATATATCATTTCCATCCAATCCGAAAATGAAATCATTATTTCCAGTTCCTCTATATGTGTCATTGTCATTGGTTGCAAGATATGTAGTTCCTGATTTAGACAGTTCCAAAATATCAGCATATTGTGGTGAAACTGCTTTATAGTATGTACTAAACTCACTGAAAGCATTAGTATCATAAGCTTCATCGAACAGAGAAAGATATGAACCGATACTATAAAGGTTTCCCTCAACGTTTTCACCAGTAGCAATTTCCATTTCTAAAATGGCATTAAGAAAAGTGAAATCTACGATTTTATTTCCCTGTTCATCCTCTGAAACAAAAATCATGTTAATATAGAAACTGTCCTGTGATTCTACATTAAGATCGCTGAAAAAGATATTTTCAAGTGATATATACAACTTTTTCAAAATGTTTGCTGCATTTGAATTTGGATTTGTTCCACCAACGCCAACAAACTCACGTCCCATAAAGGTTTCAATCACATGCAGGTCACGAGCATCAATATTTCCGCCGCGCGAATTCGGACTAATATCTGTTGAATCAGTAATAAAGTATAAAATCTGTTTTGAGAGAAATCGCTTTTCAACAAAATCTTCTGATAAACAATATTTTTTATACAGTACCGCAAGTGTTCCTGTCTTATCTGCTTCAATAGCTAAAGTAATATCCGGAACATTTCCTTTGGTTTCTACAATTTCACCATCTCCGCCCGTCTGTGTTGTATCTGAAGTGTTTACTGGGAACCAAAACTCGCTAATCTTTCGCTCAGTTCCATCTGCGAAAGTAACCATAGCAAATTCAGCTTCCATAGTTCCAGTTGCAGTATCAACATTCTCCTCCTTGGTAACATCAAGGCTTATATTTACTACTCCTAATTCGTTTAGTGTTTTCAATTCTCCTGAATCAGATATACCATTATGATTTGCATCAATCCAAACTCGCAAATCATTCCATACTGTATCATTATGGTCAATTACACCATCGCCATCTTCATCAAAGTCCGCCAATGCTTCAAAACCCGAAACAGAAATTGCGCCATTAGAAAGTTCGACTTGATCACCGAAAAGCTCACCGCCATCGTCAATTTTACTATTACCATTGCGATCAAGACAAAGGAAACCATCCTCAAGACCTATCCATGCTGTCTTTTCAGCAAAACCATTCTTATCTAGGTCGAAGTTAACACCGTTTTCAAGTGTCGTAAGTTCAATCCCTAATGCTCCAAGATCTATCGCAAGAGGATCACGAGGAGGTTGAGCGTTACCTGCATTTGTATATTCGTCATTGAGAGGGTCTAGTAGCCAATCCCATATACTCTCACCCAAAAATCCACCAAGAATACCACCAGCAAGACCAGCTGCAGCAATTGCAGCCCAGCCAATTGGTCCAGATACAAGTCCAGCTGCAACAAGAGTGCCCATACCAATGCCCGCTAGAGCACCTGCACCTGCACCACCTGCCATTCCACCTAATGTACTCATCCCCCATGAACCAAGTGTATCAGTTGCTCCTTCAATATCTCCATTTTTATACTGTTGATATGCTGTACTAGCTGTTGTGACAACATCAGCAACATCTCCAACCGTTCCTAAAACACCAAGTACAGCACCAACACGCACACCAAGATGTGTGCCATTACTACGTCCCGGTAGAGTTGAAACATCATCAATAGCGTCTATTACATTTGTTTTACCAGTAGTAATATTCTTTAATAGCGCATTCTCATCTATATTTGTTCTCGGAATATCATCTACTGCATCAGTAACAGTTTTAAGTGCGTTTGAATCTCCTCCTAACGAATTATATAGATTATTTAATTGTTCGGTCGGGACTCCATTTACTGCAGTAGTAGTTCCAACTCTATCAATATTGGAAGTAGGACAATCAGAAAGTATAGCTTCAGCTATACCACCACTTGTTTCTCCACCAGGAATCCAATTACTATTTGCACCAGATTCTGAACCTGTTGGAAGCTTAAGATTTCCACTTTCATAGAAATCATTTACAATGGATTTATCTATGTCAATTCTAACTAATTCTTGACCTGCCCATTTATCGGTCTCTATACCTAGTCCTTCTTCTATAATGCCAATATCACCATTAGCTACAATAAGCAATTGATCCATTTGATTGCTTGGTGCAATAAAGCGTTGCCCTCCCGCACCAAGTAATCAAATGGATCACTATAATACAAATCATAATCTCTCTTTGTAACTAAAAAAGAAGCTCCATATTCTAAAAAATCATTATTCACTTCACTCATAATACACTCACCCCATAATCTTTTTTTAAGACATTATCTATACGAATTATGTAATCCCATAATCCATTTTTTTGTTAATCCCCATCCACTCTTTACAATTACGTAGAGATGATTCATTGTTTATCAAGGTACTTTTTAATGTCTTTAAAAGGGTATCATCAATCATTTTAAACAGTGCTGGATATTTAGAATGTTCATTGAAAATTTGATTCCAACAAGCCATATATGCACACCAAACTTGAATAGGTGTACTATTTAGTGTCATAATTGCTTTACGGAATTTCTTGATAATTACTTCATCATTTGTAGTCAAATATAACTCATATATTCCTTTTTCTACAATGCGTCCGAAATCTGTAGGAATATTAATAGGTATATCCCTGTTTCCCATAACTGAATATCCTTTTTCTCCGCAAAGAAATTCAGCAACCTCATCATTCTCAAATGCTTTTCTTGTAAGTTCAAGCAATTCTTCGTTTGTAATCTGTTTTTGCAATTTCATGACATTTCCTTTCTCATCAAGCGACGAATAAAAATTATTTTTTTATATTTCACAAAAACCATCTACGGTATATGTTTCTTCGTCAGATAGTTTTATCATTGTTTCTTCTACTTTTGTCATATCATTGTCTAGTTTTAATATAATCTCAAAACTTGTATCAATATTAATCGACGTTTTATTTTCCTCCAAAATTAAGATCTATAATATTTAGATGCCCATAATTAAAAGAAAGAGTCAGCCACTTTTTATCAATTAAATATAAATATGAGCTAAAGTGACTTGAATCTTCATGATTGTCTGTCGGTTCACCAAACATTTGATTTATTTCTGCTTCTGTACTCTCAAAGGTTATTCCGCCTATTGAAATATTATCAATCGTATCCTGCCTTTTAAAAGCACTCGCAGTAAAGCTTATACAAATAATATCATTATCACTATAATCATTATCGTCTGCTGCACAATGCATTGTGACCGTATCCAGCAATTTACCGTCATATAACAATCCTCAGCTTCTAAGTTCGGTTTTCTCCTCATATATCATGCTTTCATCCCAAAAAGAAAAACCCTCACCCAAATCATCCAGCGAGCATGGAAATGAAAAAGTTTTATCGGCCCTGTGAAAAAATCTCTGTGAATTCAACAACAGTGATAAAAAACGATATTGTGGAGCGGCTTGAAAAACAGCCGCTCATTTTTTTACAGTATACAATAAATACCGTAATTTGTCAAGGTTCTTCAACAGTCAGTCTGCTGGAATGGAGCGTAGCGGAATGGAAGCAGACTGACTGTGCCGGCTCAGCTTAGCCTGTCGAGATACATGATCTCCAGCTCGCCAAGAACTATGCCCCAGTTTCTCAGCGGTATAGTCCATTTTTTTCGCTATTTCATGCGTTGCAAGATACAGTACCTTCAGGAGCGCCGTATCGCTCGGAAATACGCTTCTCTGCTTGTTCAGACGACGATAGCCGCTGTTAAGGCTTTCGATCGCATTGGTGGTGTAAATGACCTTTCTCACATCAGCGGAAAACTTGAAGATCGGTGAGATCACATCCCAGTTTTTGTACCAGCTCTTCATGGCGTTTGGATAATCTTTCTCCCACTTCTCCGTCACACGCTCAAGCCGTTCAAGTGCAGCGTCCTCAGACGGCGCCTGGTAAATTGTTTTCAGATCATTAGCAAATTCTTTCTTGCTTTTTTCGCCAACGTATTTCAGCATATTTCGCACCTGATGAACGATACAACGCTGTAATTCTGTCTGCGGAAATGCCGCTGATACGGCGCTCCTTTCATACCCGAAAGACCATCGGCACATATCACGAGGACGTCCTTTACACCACGATTTTTCAGCTCGTTCAGAACGCCAAGCCAGTACTTTGCACTCTCGTTTTCACCGATATGTATGGACAGCACTTCTTTGTGACCTGTCAAGCTTACTGCAAGGATTACATATGCTGCAAGCTTTTTTATCTGTCTGTTTTCTTGTACAGAAAAATGTACAGCATCAATAAATACAATGGGATAAACCTCGTCAAGAGGACGTTTCTGCCACTCTTCTATCTGCGGAAGGAGACGGTCTGTGATATAGGATACCATACCATCGCTGACTTCAAATCCGTAAATATCTTCGATAGTTTCGCTTATTTGGCGAGTGTCATGCCCTTTGCGTACAGTGAAATGATCTTCTGCTCTATTCCCGAAATATCCTTCTGACGCTTCTTTACGACTTTGGGTTCAAATGTTCCATCACGATCCTGTGGCACTTCAATTTCTGTTTCTCCGAAGTTCCCGCGTATTTTCTTGGTTTTCTTTCCATTTCGGTAGTCCGGATTGTCAGAACGCTCATAAGCGCCATATCCGAGATGCTCATCCATTTCAGATTCAAGCATTTCCTGTATTGTGCCGCCAAGAAGATCTTTCAGAGCATCTTCTATATCCTTTGCTGTCCTGATATCATACTCCTCGAGCAGCATTCCGATGATGTTCTTTTTTCCTTCGCTCATT
>OHMH01001061.1_pt1 | contig 11920 bp, 8 predicted proteins | sample 1569311 | NCBI WGS metagenome assembly OHMH01 (sample SAMEA3879503, study PRJEB24766) | human gut metagenome | biome: human-associated habitat; feature: feces | place: USA | collected 1985/1987
TCGTGGCGCCGCGCGCCGACAATTCCACCGAGGACTTCTTCATGTCCGCCCACTACGGCGAATACTGGGTTGGCCCGCGTGCTGGCCTCAAGGAGATGCAGGCGATGACCGGCATCGAAACCCACGACATCGCCCAGCTGGCCGACGCCCTGTCCAAGGACGTGGGTGCCGAAGCCGGCGCCGTACGCGTGCGCGTGGTCAGCGAAACCGACCCGCAAATCACTTCGATGGTTGAATCCATCCGCAAGGCCAACGGTTTCGCCGATCCGGACAAGAACTCCGCATCCGACGACAAGCTGCACGAGTTCGCCGCCGAGGCACGCATGGTCAAGGACGGCTACGAAATCAACGAAATGCGCAAGGCCGTGGACGCCACCAAGCATGGCTTCGACCGTCTGCTCTCCGCACTGCCGGCCGCGCTCGACAAGCCGCGCTCCGAGCGTATCCTCGAAGGCGCGTTCAACGCCGTGTCCCGTGAACTGGGCAACGCCGTCGGTTACGACTCCATCGTGGCTTCCGGCCCCCACGCCCCGATTCTGCACTGGATGCGCAACACCGGTGTGGTGAAGACCGGCGACATGCTGCTGGTGGATTCCGGCGTTGAGGTCGATTCCCTGTACACGGCCGACATCACCCGCACCTTCCCGACCAACGGCAAGTTCACCGACTTCCAGAAGCGTCTGTACCAGGCCGTGCTCGACTCGCAGCAGGCCGGTTTCGAAGCCGCCAAGCCGGGTGCCACCTACTCCGACATCCACCACGCCTGCATGCGTGTGATCGCCGAGCGTCTGCACGATTGGGGTCTGCTGCCGGTGAGCGTCGAGGAGTCGCTGTCCCCGCAAGGCCAGCAGCACCGCCGTTGGCTCGCCTGCGGCGTGGCCCACCATCTGGGTCTCGACGTGCATGATTGCGCGCAGGCGCGTTATGAGTCGTATCAGAACGCCAAGATTCGTCCGGGCATGATCTTCACCATCGAACCGGGTCTGTACTTCCGCGAAGACGACCTGCTGATTCCACCGGAATACCGCGGCATCGGCATCCGCATCGAGGACGACGTGCTCATGACCGAGAACGGCCCCGAATGGATTTCCGCCGGCATCCCGAAGCAGATCGACGACGTCGAAGCCTGGATGGCCGAGCAGGCTGCCCAAGCGAAGTAACCTAAGCTCCCTCTGATGAGGGAGCTTCTTTTCTACTAAGGAGGCAATGTGTCCACTCCGGAATTTGTGTTGGAATTGCGTAAGAAGATCGGCCATGATCTGTTGTGGCTCAATGGCGTGACCGGTTGTGTACTGAACGAACATGGTCAACTGCTGTTGGGCCGTCGTTCGGACACGGGCGAATGGGCGATGGTCTATGGCATCAACGAGCCGGGCGAACAGCCGGCGGACACGGTGGTGCGCGAAATCAAGGAGGAAACGGGCATCGATGCCATCGTCACCGATTTGGTGGCCGTCACCTCGTCAGACAAGGTGCTGACCTACGCCAATGGCGACAACACCATGTACATGGATCATTCGTTCCTGTGCGCCCTGAAGCCCGGCGGCAATGCCGAGCCATTCGTGGGCGACGAGGAAAGCCTGAGCGTCGGTTGGTTCGATCTGGATGACCTGCCCACTCCCCTGGCGGCCAGCACGAGCGAGCGGCTGGAGCTGTTCCATACTTACATCGAGAACAAAAAGCACGGCGACGCCCACGCCCTGTTCCAGTTCGATGGGCAGCAGTACTAGCGGATATAAAGTTAGCTCCCTCTGACGAGGGAGCTCCAATGCTATGCGATTACGCCTCTTGGGCTAGGAGCTCGTGGAGGTGGGCGCGGTGTTGCTGCTGTTCGCGCGGGTCGGGCACGGGCAGGGAGGCCAGCAGCTTCTTGGTGTACGGGTTCTCCGGGTGCTGCATAATCTGGCCGGCATCGCCGTGCTCCACGATCTGGCCCTTATGCATCACCATGATGCGGTCGGCAAGCATGTCGACCACCGCCAAATCATGGGTGATGAACAGGCACGCGAAGCCGATTTCCGCCTGCAGTCGCTTGAACAGCTCCAACACCTTGGCCTGCACCGACACGTCCAATGCAGAAGTCGGCTCATCGGCGATCAGCAGCGACGGCTTCAACGCCAAACCACGCGCCAAAGACGCCCTCTGGCGCTGGCCGCCGGACAGCTCATGCGGGAAACGGTTCATGTAGGCGCGCGGCAGCTGGACCATCTCCAGCAGGTCGCCCACATAGTTCTTGGCATCGGCCACAGAACCGTACTTGCGGTGCACGAGCAGCGGCTCGGCCACATTCTCCGCGATGGTCATCAGCGGGTTGAACGAGGAGCCCGGATCCTGGAACACGAAACCAATGTCCGCGCGCTTGGGCTTGAAGTCACGCTCCTTGACGCCGTTCATCTCGATGCCGAGCACGTTCAGGGAGCCGCCGGACACCTTCTGCAGGCCGGCGATGGCACGGCCGGTGGTGGACTTGCCGGAACCGGACTCGCCCACCAGGCCCAGCACTTCGGAGCGGTGGATGGTGAAGTTCGCGCCGTCCACGGCCTTGAAGTCGGGCTGCATGAGATGGCCCGGGTACGTGATGGTCAGGTTCTTGGCCTCGACGGCGATCGGCTGTTCGCGCCAATCGGCCTTGCGCTCGATCGGCTTGTCCTCGCGGTCGCGCACGACCAGCTTCTGACCGATGCGCGGCACGGCACCCAGCAGTCGCTTGGTGTAGTCGTCCTTCGGATGGTAGAAGATCTGCTCCACGTCGCCCTGTTCGACCACGTGGCCGCGGTACATGACGACCACCTGGTCGGCGATGTCCGCGATCACGCCCATGTTGTGGGTGATGATGAGCACGGAGGCGTCGAACTCGTCACGGGCGAGGCGCAGCAGGTCGAGAATTTCGGCTTGCACGGTCACGTCGAGGGCAGTGGTAGGCTCGTCGGCCAGAATCAGACCTGGGTTCAGCACCAACGCCATGGCGATGACGATGCGCTGCTTCTGGCCGCCGGAGAACTGGTGCGGGTAGTAGTCCACGCGGGTTTCGGCATCCGGGATGCCGACCTTCTTCAGGATGTTGATGGCCTTGGCGCGCAGTTCCTTCTTGTCCTTCATGCCGTGGGCGCGCAGGCCCTCTTCAATCTGCCAGCCGATGGTGTACACCGGGTTCAGCACCGAATTGGGCTCCTGGAACACCATCGCGGCCTCGGAACCACGCACTTCGCGCAGCTGTTCGCCGCTCAGGGAGAGCACGTCCAGCGAATCGGAACCATCGCGCTTGGACAGGTAGACGGCACCGGAGGTGGTGGCCGTCTCCGGCAGCAGCTTGATGATGGAGCGCGCGGTCACGGACTTGCCGGAACCGGATTCGCCGACCACGCCGACCACGGTCTTGCGCGGAATGGTGAAGTTCACGTCCTCGACGGCCTTGATGGAGCCGGCGTCGGTCATGAAGGAGACGGACAGGTCCTTGATATCGGCGAGATTCTTGTTGTTTTCGCTCATCTCTCACTCCTTGCCTTCCGGCTTGCCCTCGCCGGTCCATTCGGAGGCGACGATGGTCGGGTCATGGTCGGTGACGGTGGCCGGCGGGTCGACGTTCGCGTCGAGTTCGGCGATCACCTCGTTGCGTGCGGTCGGCTTCTCGTTTGGGTCGACGGACGTGTCTTCGATCGATCCGACCACTTCGCCGGCGGACTTGCGGGCGCGCAGACGCGGGTCGGCCAGATCGTTGAGCGATTCGCCCACGAGCGTGATGCCGAGCACGATGAGCACGATGGCGATGCCCGGGAACACGGCAGTCCACCAGATGCCGGCGGTCACGTCGGAAACCGAACGGTTCAGGTCGTAGCCCCATTCGGCGGCGGCGGTCGGCTCGATGCCGAAGCCGAGGAAGCCCAGGCCGGCGAGGGTCAGGATGGCTTCGGACGAGTTCAGCGTCAGGATCACCGGCAACGTGCGGGTGGAGTTCTTGAACAGGTGCTTGGTCATGATGCGCCAGGTGGAGGCGCCGACCACGCGCGCGGACTCGACATACGCGGATTCCTTGATGCGGATCACTTCGGCGCGAATTGTGCGGAAATACTGCGGGATGTACACCACGGTGATGGAGATGCCGGAAGCCAGGATGCCGCTCCACAGGCCGGACTGGCCGTGGGAGATCATGATGGCCATCAGAATGGCGAGCAGCAGCGACGGGAACGAGTAGATGGCGTCGGCGATCATTACCAGAATGCGGTCCACCCAGCCACCGTAGTAGCCGGAGACCAGGCCGAGCAGCACGCCGGCGAAGATGGAGAGCAGCACGGCCACGACGATGGCGATGACGGCGGTGCGTGCGCCCCACACCACACGGGAGAACACGTCGAATCCGGCGGCGGTGGTGCCCCAGATGTGTTCGGCGGAGGGTGCGGCCTGCGCCGGGAAGGACGTGCCGTCGGCGGCCTTGATCTGGGCGTGGCCGTAGGGGGCGATCAGCGGGGCGAAGAGGGCCACGAGCAGGAAGAACGCGGTGATCGCGAGACCGGTGATCAGCATGCCCTTCTGCCAGCCGACCGCCACGCGCAGTTCCTTGATGATCGGGATCTTGGTCCAGAACGGCGTCTTGGTGCTGACGTTGAGCTTGGTAAGGCGGTCGTCACCGGGGACGGTGATCTTGTCTTGGGATGCGGTGGTCATCTCAGTACCTCACTCTCGGGTCGATAAGCGCGGCGATGACGTCGACGAGGAAGTTGACGACGGCCACGATGATGGCGATAAGGATCACGATGCCCTGCACGGCCACGAAGTCACGGGCCTTCAGGTACTGGGACAGCATGAAGCCCAAGCCCTTCCATTCGAAGGTGGTTTCGGTCAGGACCGCACCGGCGAGCATCAGGGCGATCTGCATGCCCATGACCGTGATGATCGGGATCAGGGCCGGTCGCCAGGCGTGCTTGTTGAGCAGGCGCTTTTCGGAGACGCCGCGCGAGCGGGCAGCCTCGACGTAGCCGGAATTGTAGGTGGAGATGACGTTGGTGCGTACCAGACGGATGAACACGCCGGCGGTCAGGAGGCCTAGGGCGACGGCCGGCAGCACGGCGTGGCGCAGCACGTCGACGAGCACGTTCATGTCGCCGAGCTGGATGGCGTCGATGATGTAGAAGCCAGTCGGCGATACCAGACGGGTGAACTGCATTTCGGAGTTCAGGTCGGAGCGGCCGGAGGCTGGAAGGATGTTGAGCCAGACAGCGAAGATGAGCTTCAGCACGAGGCCGAGGAAGAACACCGGGGTGGCGTAGCACAGGATGGCGAAGGTGCGGATGCCGGCGTCGGCGGCACGGTCGCGTTTGCGGGCGGCGAGTCGGCCTAGGCCGATGCCGACAATCAGCGCCACAATCAGGGCGAGGAAGGCCAGTTCGAATGTGGCGGCGCCGTAGTGCGTAAGAATGCTGATCACCGGCTGGTTATCGGTCAGCGTCGTGCCGAGGTCGCCGTGCAGCAGGCCGCCAAGATAGTCGACGTATTGCACGATCAGCGGGCGGTCATAGCCGGCCGCGTGGATGCGCTGCTGAAGTTCGGCGGGTGTCAGGCGGCCGCCCAGGGCGGCGGAAATCGGGTCGCCGGTGGCGCGCATCACGAAGAACACGATGGTGACCAGAATGAAAACGGTGGGAATAATGAGAAGGAACCTCGTCAGCACGAAGCGGAAGAAACCACCTGACAGTCGGTTCTTCTTCGTCTTGGCTTTCGCCGGAGTGGTGCTGGAGGTCGCTATGGCGCTGTCTGACACGCGATGCTCCTTGGTGTTGGTAATCGGTATATAAAGCAATAAAGGCTCCCCTCTCCGAGGGGAGCTGGCGGCGAAGCCGACTGAGGGGAGTCATACGAGTTGGGCTCCCCTCAGTCTGCCGTCGGCAGACAGCTCCCCCTCAAAGAGGGGAGCTCATGCTGGATCAGCCCTTGGTGACGGAGGCATAGCGGAAGCGGAAGGAAGCGTCGAGGGTGACACCCTTCACGGAGGTGCCGGTGACGGCGACCTGGGCACCCTGCAGCAGCGGGATGGTGGAGAGGTCTTCGGTCTCGAGCTTCTGAATCTGCTTGAGGATGTCTCCACGAGCGGACTCGTCCTTCTCGCCGGCCTGCTTGACGATCAGGTCGTTGACTTCCTTGTTGGAGTAGCCGTTGTTCACGAAGTTGCCATCGCGGAAGAACGGGGACAGGTAGTTGTCCGGGTCGGAGTAGTCCGGGAACCATCCAAGCTGGTAGACCGGGTACACACCGTCGGAATCGTCGGTAACCACACGATCCTTGTTGTACTGGGTCCATTCGGTAGACTGCATGTCGACCTTGAACAGGCCGCCTGCCTCAAGCTGGGACTTCAGGGCAGCGTATTCGTCGGCGGAGACGGAGCCGTAGTGGTCGCTGTTGTACTGGAGCTTGAGGTCGACCGGGGTGGTGACGCCGGCGTCGGCGAGGACCTTCTTGGCCTTCTCGGTGCTCGGCTTGCCGTTGCCGTCGCCGTAGGCGGACTTCAGCGTGTCATCGTGACCGGCCAGGCCGTCCGGGATGAAGGAGTACATCGGGGTGTAGGTGCCCTTGTAGACCTTGGTGGAGAGCTCTTCGCGGTCGATGAGGTTGGCGACGGCCTGGCGCACGGCCTTGGCCTTGTTGGCGTCGGCGTCGGGCTGGGATTCGCCGTAGGGCTGAATCTTGAAGTTGAAGGCGATGAAGCGCTCCTCACCGCCCGGGCCCTTGACGACCTTGACCTTGGAGTCCTTGGAGAGGTCCTCGATGTCGGTCGGGCTCAGGGAGCGGTTGGCCACGTCGATCTGGCCCTGCTGGACGGCCATCTTCAGGTTGGAGGCGTCGGCGAAGTACTTGACCTGCACGGCGGAGTTCTTGGCCGGGGTCAGGCCCTTGTAGGAGTCGTTCTTGGCGTAGGCGGCGGACTCGTTGATCTTGAAGGCGGTCAGCGTGTACGGGCCGGCAAAGGCCTTCTTGGAGACGATGGTGTCGGCGTCGGTGAGCTTGTCGGCGTCGAAGGTATCCTCATCGACGATCGGGCCGGCGGGGCTGGACATGACCTGCTTCAGAGTCACGTCAAAAGGCACGGAATCCTTGAACACCACGGTGGTGTCGTCCTTGGCGGTCACGGATTCGACGTTGGCGAGCAGGGAGCTCGGGCCGTTCGGGTCGTTGATCTTCTTGATGCGATCGTAGGAGAACTTGACGTCGGAAGCGGTCAGGTCGTTGCCGTTGGCAAACTTCAGGCCGTCCTTGAGCTTGACGGTGAATTCGGTGCCGTCATCGTTCCAGGTACCGTCATCGGCGGCGATGTCCGGGCTCAGTTCGGAGGTGTTGTAGTCCTGGGCGTACAGGAACGGGAACACCTGAATCTGCACGGCGTATGAACCGTTGTCGTAGGAGCCGGCGGGGTCCAGGCTGGTGATCTTATCGGTGGTGCCGATGGTGATGGCGTTGCCGGAATCGGCGCCTGCGGGTACTGATAGGTGCGCACGTCAGCACCGCCGCAGGCGGTCAGGGATGCGATGGCGGCCACGGAGACGGCGGCGGCCAGAATCTTCTTGGAATTCAACAGGAATCCTCTCTCATAACTTGTTTCCACGTCATCACTGCGGGCGTGGATTACCGCCTGACTATGGTGCGGATGTGTTACCTCTGCGTTTCCATAGTCATCGACTTATGTTTCGCTTGTGGCGACCAAGGCCGGTTTTATGCGGTATCGAGCAGTATTACGGATTCTTGTATTACGACGTGAATAACGGTCACATGGTGAGACAAATATACTATCATCTCACCATGTGACCATGTTCGTAGACGAATGCCTTCCATTCGTCAACCGGTCGGCCTACTGCTACTTGAGCTTGCGGCCCGCGCACCACACCTGTTCGACCGTCCAGTCGGCCGGGTCCGCAAGGTTGAAATCGGCGGCGAAGCCGGGGGCGATGAGGCCGATCGGCACCCCGGTGACCGGGTTCGGCCGGTCGAAGCCGAACGCCTTGGCCGGCGTCAGAGTGGCCGCCTCGACCGCGTCCACCGGGCTGAAGCCCAGTTCGCACACCGCACGGCGCACGGCGACCTCCAGCAGCAGAGTGGAGCCGGCGATGGCGCCGTTGGAGACCAGGCGCGCATGCCCGCCGACCACGTTCACGTCCAGCGCGCCCAACTTGTAGGCGCCGTCCGGGCAGTCGGTGGCGGCCATCGCGTCGGTCACGAAGGCCGTGCGGTGAGGCGCGAACCGGAAGGAGAGGCTCACCATCGGATCCTGCACGTGGAATCCGTCGTTGATGAGCTCGATGGTGACGCGCGGGTCCTCCACCGCGGCCGGAATCGGACCGGGTTCGCGGTGATGCAGGCCGTTCATCGCGTTGAACATGTGGGTCATGATGCCCGCGCCCGCGTCGAAGCCGGCTTTGGCGGTCTCGTAGTCGGCGTCGCAGTGGCCCACGGCCGGCACCACGCCGGCAGCGGCGAACTGGCGGATGGCGGAGATGCCGTGGGGCAGTTCGGGGGCGATGGTGATCTGGCGGATGCAGCCAAGCTTGCCGGAGGCGGGGTCGGCACCGGAGGCCTCAAGCATCTTATCGACGATGTCAGGCACCGGATCCTTGAGACATTCCGGGTCATGTGCGCCCTTGCGGGCCAGGGCCAGGAACGGGCCTTCCAGATGGCAGCCTAGGATGTCGGGGCGGCCGGACTCCATTGTGGCGCGGACGGTGCGGATGTTGCGGCAGATCACGTCCACGGGGTTGGTGATCAGCGAGAGCACCTGGCGCGTGGTGCCATGCACGGCGTGGCCGGCCCGCGCCACGTCGATGCCGTCCGGCCCGTCATCGAAGCTCTTCTCCCATGCGCCGTGCGCGTGGATGTCCACGTAGCCGGGGGTCAGAATACGGCCTTCGGCGTCGATGACCGCGTTGCGATCGGCCGGGTCGAGCCCCACCGTGCGGCAGCAGTGCTCGCATCGGAGACGACCCAATATCCGCGCCGTTCGCCGCGCGCATCCACCTTGCGCGCGTTACGAATCGCCACCGGAGCCGGCTTGCCCTCCAGTGCCGCGGTCACGCGCGAGACTATCTCGTTCCTATCAGACATGTTGTTCTCCTTACCGCTCATGCGCTCCCGCTGGCGGGAGCCAGCACACGATAACTCAGATGCCCTGCCAGGCCGGCTTGTGGGTGTAGGCGTAACGGTAGTAGTCCTTGTGGCGCAGGCGGGACGCGGCCTCCTCATCCACGATAATCGTGGCGTGCGGGTGCATCTGCAGCGCGGAAGCCGGGCAGAACGCTGACACGCCGCCTTCCACCGTCTCCTCGATGGCTTCGGCCTTGCCGGCACCGAACGCCAGCAGCACGAGGTGACGGGCCTTCATGATCGTGCCAATACCCTGCGTGATGCAGTGGGTGGGCACTTGGTTGATGTCGTTGTCGAAGAAGCGCGCGTTGTCGATGCGGGTCTGTTCGGCCAAGGTCTTGACGCGAGTGCCGGAGGCCAGCGAGGAACCGGGCTCGTTGAAGCCGACGTGGCCGTCAGTGCCGATGCCGAGGATCTGCACGTCGATGCCGCCAGCGGCTTCGATGGCACGATCATAGGCCGGGCCGGCCAGCGCGATCTTGTCGCCGTCTTCAAGCGGAGTGCCGTTAAGTACGTCGCCGGGCACATGGACCTTGGCCGGGTCCAGGCCGAGCGGTTCGACCACAGTGCGATGGATGGTCGCATGATAGGACTCGGGATGGGTCAGCGGCAGTCCGATGTATTCATCAAGCGCGAAACCACGCACGCCCGAAACGTCAATGGCCTCGTCCTTGACGATCTTGGCGAGCGCCTGATAGGCGGCCAGCGGGCTGGAACCAGTGGCCAGGCCCAGCACAGCGTCCGGCTTTGCTTTGATCAGGTCCGCCACGCAACGGCCGTAGATCTCGCCGGCCTCGGCTTCGTTCTTGACAATGATGATTTCCGGCATCGGTTTCCTCCAGTTCCGTGCGGCCCGCCCGATGCGAGTCGCCGTACCGCCGCCCGTCTTGCGGATAATGGCAACATCCTTGTCACGTCCGGGTGCCGCGCGGCGTTCCAACCACCGTTCGCCATAGTGACGATTGGTGATTCGCTATTTGTTAATGATAGTAACAATTTTGGACCTTATGAACACTCACGGTGTTTCCTGACGCTTCACACAGGTACACTGGAATTTATTAGTGAAGTTTCATAACAGTTTCAACGACGAAATTGCGCTTCACCGTCTAAGCTGTGTATGGAACAACAATCGCCGTCCACTCGCTCACCATCAGGCAGGAGGAAACATGTCATATCTCGGTCTCAACACAACGACCGACGACCATGCGGCCAAGGCTTCCCCCGCCGATGTGCGCCGCAAGAACCGCCAACTTATCTTCAGGTTGTTGTTCCCCACCAACCAGTATTCGCGCGCCGAGCTCGGCCGACGCACCGGATTGAGCCGCGTGGCCGTTTCCGATGTGGTCGGTCGGATGCTGGAGGAAGGATTGCTGCGCGAGACCGGTCAGGCACCCAGCGGCGGCAAAGGCAAACGAGGCACACTGCTGAGCATCGATATCGATCGACTGCGCATCATCAGCATCGACCTGACGCAGGAGCACCTGCTGCACGGCGCAGTCACCAATCTGCTCGGCCAGCCGCTGCGTCACGCCGAAGTCACCCTGAACACCGGCTCATTCGTTTCCGTGGATGTGATCATCGAGCTCATTGAGAAGATGCTGGGCATGTCCGATGGCGAGGTCATCGGCATCGGAGTCGCCTCCCCCGGCGTGGTAGACAACGGCGTGGTCCGCTCCTCCACGATGCGCGGCTGGAACAATCTCGACCTGTCCACGCCGATTGCCGAACATTTCGGACTTGAGGTGAACGTCAGCAACGACGCCACCGCAGCCATGCTCACCGAACGTTTCTTTGGCCAAGGCGGGCCGAATATGCTTTTCGTGCGCATCGAAAGAGGCATCGGTTCGGCGATTCTGCTCTCGGACACGCCGGTAATCGGCGAACTGCACGCGGCTGGCGAGCTCGGCCATATTTCCATCGATCTTGACGGGCCGCCGTGCCCTTGCGGCAAGCACGGTTGCTTGGAGACGATGATTTCCGGAACCGCATTGAAGAAGCAACTCAGCGCAGCAGACGTGGAGCAGCATCAGAATATCCTTGCTCGGGCGGGCCGCTATCTTGGCCAAGCCCTGGCCATGCCTGTGGGCCTTTTGGATATGGCAGACGTATGCGTCTATGGCCAGCCGAACATCATCAACGCGACGTTCATCGGCGCGGCCCAGCAATATCTGGATGCCGCCACATCCTCGTCCTTCCACAAACACACGGTGATTCGGCGCTGCGAATGCGGACCTGACATCACCGTACAGGGCGAGGCCATCGCCGTGGTCTTCCAACACTTGGCCAAATAAAAGCCGGTCACCCCGGCAACGAAACGCGCAAGACCAAGCGCGGCACAGCGCGGCACAGCGCGGCACAGCACGACATAAAGCGATATAGGACCGCATGGAAGATGCGGTCTCGGAGACAAATCCGACGCCTCATCTTCCATGCCCCGGCACTATGCCAGGCTACGCCGCCATGGCGGCACCGATGGCTCCGACCGGTTGGCCGACAGGTGCCAGACGCAGCCGGGCCGGCAGGTCCAGCGTTTCGAGGAATCGGCATTGCGATTCGCGCCGGCGCAGCTCAGCCGTGATCACCTCGACCAATGGTTCGCCGGTTTTGGCCATGCCACCGCCCAAGATGATGAGTCGCGGATCAACGGACTGAGCCAGGATTTGTATGGTGTCGCCGATGGCGCGCACTACCATGTCCAGCACATCGACGGCCTTGGCCTCCCGCTTTTTCGCGCGACGAATCAGGTCGGGCATCGGCGGGTCGGCGTTGGGCCACAGACGCCCCACGGATGCGCCCGAGC
>OHMH01001071.1_pt1 | contig 11870 bp, 8 predicted proteins | sample 1569311 | NCBI WGS metagenome assembly OHMH01 (sample SAMEA3879503, study PRJEB24766) | human gut metagenome | biome: human-associated habitat; feature: feces | place: USA | collected 1985/1987
GCTTCAGACATAATACGAATAAGGCAATCAAAATCCAGTTCGTTCTGGCTGTAATCAATGCCATTTGTATGCTGCCCTCCGATATTCTGACCTGGAAATATCCCATCACCTCACTGGAGGCTTATGATGAGATTATTATGATGTACAGCGTGGCACTCCTGTGTATGCTGGTATATGTCGTGATCACTCTGGCTTTTACTCCGGTATTCTATATGATGCTGGATTTCCCGAATTATACAGTGAAGGATATCTTCAAGAACAGTATTGAAGTTATGAAAGGCAATAAAATGCGTTACTTCCTGTTGGACTTGAGTTTCTTCCCACTGATGTTTGTCAGTGTCTTCACATGCGGTATCGCTCTTTTATGGGTTATTCCCTATATGAATATGACAAGTACGAATTTCTATCTGGATCTGATGTCCTGTAGGACAAAGCAGAATCAGGCAGATGAATTCTAACAGCCTGTAAAAAGCGGCAGATATGTTGATTGCTCACATACCTGCCGCTTTTCTTATACCTTGTTATTCCATATCTGCATCTACTACAGGCTTACCACCTGTGCTCTTCCATTTCAGATATGCATTGATAAATCCATCCAATGCGCCATCCATAACAGCATCCACATTACCGGTCTCAAAGCCTGTTCTGTGGTCCTTCACCATAGTGTATGGCTGCATAACGTAGGAACGTATCTGGTTGCCCCAGCCAATCTCCTTAACTTCACCACGTATATCAGATAATTTCTCGGCGTTCGCCTCTTTCTTCAAAAGATATAACTTCGCCTTCAACATCTGCATCGCCTTATCCTTGTTCTGGAACTGGGAACGTTCATTCTGACACTGTACTACAGTTCCTGTAGGGATATGTGTGATTCGGATAGCAGATGAAGTCTTATTGATATGCTGACCACCCGCACCACTGCTTCGATACGTGTCGATACGCAGATCATCTTCATTGATATCCACATCCAGATCTTCTTCAATATCAGGCATAACATCCAACGATACAAAGGAAGTCTGTCTCTTTCCCTGTGCATTAAAAGGAGAAATACGCACTAATCTGTGCACACCTTTCTCGGATTTCAGATAGCCATAGGCATTCTCTCCGTTTACCTGGAAAGTAACGGATTTGATACCGGCTTCATCACCATCCAGATAATCCAGCACTTCTATGGAAAAGCCCTTGCGCTCTGCCCATCTGGTGTACATACGGTACAGCATACCTGCCCAGTCGCAGCTTTCTGTACCGCCTGCACCTGCATTCAGCTTAATGATAGCATTCTCACTGTCATATTCTCCGGAAAGAAGTGTCTTGATACGGATATTGTCAAAATCCTTCTGAAACTCATCCAGCATTTCCTGGATCTCAGGGATGATCTCCGGATCATTCTCCTCATATCCCATCTCGATCATGGTTTCCATATCTTCCATCTGTGTAACCAGATTCTGATAGGTCTCCATGTCATCTTTCATGTCTTTTAATTCTTTCATTTTCTTCTGGGAAACTTCTGCGTCATCCCAGAAATCAGGCGCTTCCATTTCGCGCTCTAATTCTTCGACCTTCTGCTCTTTGTTAGCCAGGTCAAAGTGAATCCCTCACTTCCACTAATGGTTCTGTATAAGTCGCAAGAATGCTCTTGAACTGGTCTAATTCAACCACAGCTTCACCCACTTTCTTATTATAAATATTCTCTGTCGGACTCCCTGTGGATAACCGACTGAATTGCTATAGATTATAGCAGTCCTGATAAATAATTCGTTTAAAATAATAACATATCTTTAAGCAAATTACAAACAAAGAATTACCCACAGCGTGAAATGATCATTTATCATAACAATCATTTCACACTGTGGGTAATCATACTTTACACTGAATTACGCATAAAGTCTGTGTAATTTATGAGAAGAAGCTCTCTGCAACACTTATATCTGCAATATATCCCACTGTTCCTGTCATATAGATGGTTCCGTCCTCTTCCATATCGATCTGTATCATTCCGCCTGGCTGATTTACATTAATACGGGATTCTACCAGCCCCAGCTTATAGGCTGCCGCTGCCGCCGCACAGCTTCCTGTTCCGGAAGCCTTTGTATATCCGGAGCCTCTTTCCCAGATTTCAATCTCCAGATTTCCCTTGTCGACCTGACGGCAGATCTGCAGGTTCATTCTCTCCGGAAATTCATCTGCATTTTCCACATAAGGTCCCAGATTCTTTACAGCTTCTGCACTTACATTGTCTGTAAAAATAATGCAGTGTGGATTACCAACTGTCAGGCAGGTAGCCTTGTATTCTTTTCCATGGAATACGAAATTCTCCTTAATTACTTCACGAACTTCACCGGAAACAGGGATATCGCTGGAGATAAAAGATGGTTTTCCTATGTTTACTTTAAATTCCGTTGCCCGGCTGTTCAGGCATTCCACATGAATCGTGCCTGACATAGTTTCAATGTCAAATTTTTTCTCAGTAATATATCCATTATCCATCAGATATTTGGCAAAAATACGCACGCCGTTTCCACTGATGGCAGATTCACTTCCGTCTGCGTTAAAAATACGCACACCCAATTTCCCATCAATTTCTACCGGTCCATAGAGCACACCGTCAGCACCAAGCCCAAATCCTCTCTGGCAGAGAAGTGCAATCTTCTTTCCCTGAAGCTGTACCTGATTTTTCTTCGGATCAAGAATCAGATAATCGTTTCCAAGTCCCTGATATTTACTCATAATAATTGTATTTGCCATAACCATATCTCTCCTTCTGATTTATAATCCCGGATACTTCCCGCTTTTGTATCTGCACCGCTAATCAATTGTCGGGCAATCTTCCCAACTCACTTCGCCACTTGTCTGAGTCCCCACCCACTGCTATTGCTCTTCGCAATTGAAGCAGGGGACTTACTTGATTCGGTTAAATTTTGTGTCAGGTAATTTTCTCATATCACATCCTGACTTTATATTCATTATATTTTATTGTTTTTACCATGTATATAGAGTAAAATGCTTAAAACATTGCAAAAAATGCTCTGTAGGTATTACAAAAAAGACCATTATATCAGTTCTCTGATATAACAGCCTTACAGCAACATCACTCCTCTCTGTTCAGTTTTCTATTTCTTTACCCTATTTCGAAATAGTTACAAAGTTTTTACGATTACTTTGTAATTGTATGATACTATTATCGTGTAATAATGTCAATATCTTTGTAGCATATTTTCTCAGAAATTATAAAATATATTCGTTACTATTTGTTACATTCTTAGTAATAATTGTACATTTACGCATTAAATGATATGATTATACCATGAATCAAACTTTTCCCTCCGCTTATTGCTTTCCACTGCTTATTTCTTTTCACAATCTCCACAGGGGACTTGCTTGATTCGATTAAATAATCATTGCAGATATCGGAGGCAGATATGTTATTATCAGAACAGTTCTATCAGACAGAAAAAACAGGATACCTGAACGAACAATTCCGACTTTTTCATCTTAAAGACCAGACCAGAAAGGAATTCTCTTACCATTATCATGATTTTCACAAGGTAGTTATCTTCATCTCCGGCAAAGCTGCCTATCATATAGAAGGAAAAGCTTATCAACTGAAACCATGGGACATTCTTCTGGTAAACCGCCATGCCATCCACCGCCCGGAGATTGATCCTTCTGTTCCATATGAACGTTTCATTCTCTGGATTCAGAACGATATTCCCTGGCAAGAACTGCTGAAATGCTTCCAGAAAGCAAATGACAGAAGCTACAATCTGGTACGTCTGAATTCTGCTCTTCAGGAAAAGATGAAAGACATCCTGTTTGAACTGGAAAATTCTGCAAAATCCGATGAATATGGAAGGGAAATCCTGACACAATCACTTTTTCTTCAGTTTATGGTTTATCTGAACCGTATCTTTCTGGAAAAGCAGTACATATTTGATAAAAAATCCTACACCTTTGACTCGCAGATTGCCAGTATCCTTCAGTATATCAACCACAATCTGAAAGAAGATCTGTCTGTAGAAACGCTTTCTTCCAGATATTATGTAAGCAAGTACCATCTGATGCGGAAATTCAAACAAGAAACCGGCTATACCCTTCATAATTATATTGTAAACAAGCGGCTTCTTATGGCACGTACTCTGATCTCAAATGGAATGCCTGTGACAAAAGCAGCACAGGAAAGCGGGTTCGCAGAATACAGCACTTTTTCCCGGGCATACCGTAAACAGTTCAAAACCAACCCCAGCGAAGAACTGCCTCATTATAGCAATCCTCTAAAATAATGCATCCACTACCTTTACACAACAATTCCATAACACAAAAAAGATGTAACCATGTCTGAAAGAATCTTTCTTCTCAGACATAATTACATCTTTTATTGTTCTCAGGTCGGGCAGATATTCGCGCTCCGCTTACTGTTTCACTTTCTTCTTCGCTGTCGCACAGTAGAATACGAATCCCAGCAGTACCAGTGCCACGATCATCCATCCGGCCAGTGCTGCTGTTCCCAGACCTGCAAATTTATCATAGTAACCTTTCAGATAGATCACAATGATAATCGCCGGAATTCCATAGGCAACATAATTTTTCAGACATTTCGGGAATTTCATACCTGTACCGGCATTCACCTCTGCAATGAAATTGTCCCATCCCCATCCGTTCTTTCTGGTACAAAACAGAAGGTAACCAAGACTTCCAAGAGGAAGAAGGTTATTAGAAACAATAAAGTCTTCCAGATCCATGATGTTGCTTCCATCTCCGAATGGCTGGAATCCGGAAAGTACATTGAATCCAAGCACACATGGAATGCTTAAGATCACAACAAGAACTGCGCAGACAACAACACTCTTTTTACGGTTCCAGCCAAACAGTTCCATATTAAACACGATCAGGTTCTCAAATACAGCAATGATCGTTGAAACCGCAGCAAATGTCAGAAACAGGAAGAACAGACTTCCCCACAAAGCCCCTCCGCTCATCTTTGCAAAAATATTGGGCAGAGTGATAAAGATAAGGCTTGGACCTGCATCCGGCTGGATTCCATAGGAGAAACATGCCGGAATAATGATAAATCCTGCTGTCAGCGCAACAAAAGTATCGAGTACGGTGATGCTTACCGCCTCTCCGGTAAGGCTTCTGGATTTGTCCAGATAACTTCCGAAGATCAGCATGGCACCAATACCAATGGATAATGTAAAGAATGACTGACTCAATGCCGCAAATACTACATTACCAACTCCTGCTTCCTTAATCTTCTGAAAATCAGGAATCAGATAGAAGCGGATTCCTTCTCCCGCGCCTTCCATCATTACTGAATGAACCGCAAGAATCACCATAATGATAAGCAGTGCACTCATCATTACTTTGGAGATTTTTTCAATACCATTCTGCAATCCCATGAAACAGACTGCAAATCCGATCAGACAGATGATCACCATCCATAACATCATCGTCGGTGCATTTCCCAGCATATCGGAAAAAGACTGTGTTACTGCTTCCGGAGTCGCTCCAACGAAATCTCCCCGCAGACTCTTCACACAATAGTAGAGCATCCATCCTCCTACTGTTGTGTAAAACATCATCAGCATATAACATCCAATAATACCAATAAATTTCAATGGCTTCCAGCAGCTTCCTGCAGGTGCCAGTTTGTCAAAACATTTCGCAACACTTGTGTGGCTTCCCCGTCCTACCGCAAATTCTGCTACCAGAACCGGAATACCGAGAATAACCAGAAAACATAAGTAGATCAGGATAAAGGCCGCGCCTCCATATGCCCCGCAGATATACGGAAACTTCCACACGTTTCCAATACCGATGGCACATCCTGCTGACACCAGGATAAAACCAAGGCGTGAGCCGAAAGACTCTCTTTTCATACTGTTTTTCCCCCTTTATGGAATTGTTATGTGACTGTTCATCAATCATAATCACATAGCTGTGGATGTACTGAACAGTTCAGACAGATATTCACAATCTGCCAATTCAACGCGTTAACGTGTTTTTGCGCACGATAAAAGGGCCTCATGATTCAGCCCTTTTATTTTGCAGCAGACATGATCTGCTCACAATGTTCTTTTTACAAAATCATTACTGCCCGCTCTGTAGTAATAAACTCACCACTTACAGAAATGGGAGTCTTCTCAACTGAGATAAACGAGTCAGACCTTATTCTTACGTCCACAGCACTGTTTGTATTTCTTACCGCTTCCACATGGGCAGGGATCGTTCGGATATACTTTGATTTCTTTTCTCTGAACCGGTTTCTTAGGACCTGCACTGTCATCCTTGTTTGTTCCGGTAACTTTAGCTACCTGTTCACGCTCGATCTTCTGCTCTACATGTACATGGTACAGCATACGAAGAGTATCTTCCTGAATGGATGTGATCATTTCGTTGAACATATCAAATGCACTCATTTTATATTCAACAACCGGATCTCTCTGTCCATAAGCAGTCAGACCGATACCCTGGCGGAGAATCTCCATGTCATCAATGTGATCCATCCACTTGCTGTCAATGCATTTCAGAAGTACAACTCGCTCTAATTCACGAAGCTGCTCCGGTTCCGGGAACTCTGCTTCTTTTTCTTCATAGAGCTTCACTGCCTCTTCTTTCAGTTCATGTCTGATCTCATCGCGTTTCTTGCCTTTTACACTCTCAGCTGTAAGCGGTCTGATCGGAATGATCGGAGTAAGAACACCGTTAAATTCATTCAGATCCCACTCTTCAGAATCTACATCATCAGAGAAACACATATCAACATAAGTATCCACTGTATCCTGGATCATCTTATAGATTGCTTCACGCATATTCTCACCGTCGAGAACCTGACGACGTTCTTTGTAGATGATCTCACGCTGTTCGTTGTTTACCTGGTCATAATCAAGAAGATTCTTACGGATACCGAAGTTGTTAAACTCGATCTTCTCCTGTGCCTTCTCGATTGCATTGGAAAGCATCTTGTGCTCAATCTGTTCATTCTCTGCAACACCAAGAGATGTAAAGATCTTCATCAGTCTCTCAGAACCGAACAGACGCATCAGGTCATCTTCCAGGGAAATATAGAAACGGGATTCACCCGGATCTCCCTGACGTCCGGAACGTCCGCGAAGCTGATTATCAATACGTCTGGACTCATGACGTTCTGTACCGATGATCATCAGACCACCTGCATTTCTTGCCACATCATCCAGCTTGATATCTGTACCACGACCAGCCATGTTAGTGGCGATCGTAACTGCTCCTGCCTGACCTGCCTGTGAGACAATCTCTGCCTCAAGTTCATGGAACTTGGCATTCAATACATTATGTTTGATTCCCTGTCTCTTCAGCATACGGCTGAGAAGCTCGGAAGTTTCAATCGTAATGGTACCGACCAGTACAGGCTGCTGTTTCGCATGAGCTTCCACTACAGCATTGACAACTGCGTTGAATTTCTCTTTCTTTGTCATATAAACAGCATCTTCATGGTCAACTCGGATAACCGGTCTGTTAGTCGGGATCTCTACAACGTCCATTGCATAGATATCACGGAATTCTTTCTCCTCTGTGACAGCTGTACCGGTCATACCGCCTTTCTTATCATATTTATTAAAGAAGTTCTGGAAAGTGATGGTTGCCAGAGTCTTGCTCTCACGTTTGATCTTAACATGCTCTTTCGCTTCGATTGCCTGATGAAGACCATCTGAGTAACGGCGTCCCGGCATGATACGTCCGGTGAATTCATCAACAATAAGGATTTCATCATCTTTAACTACATAATCCTGATCCTTATGCATCAGGTTATGGGCGCGAAGTGCAAGTGTAATATTATGCTGGATTTCCAGATTCTCCGGATCTGCCAGGTTTTCAATATGGAAAAATTTCTCAACCTTATGAACGCCCTGCTCTGTAAGGTTTACGATCTTATCTTTTTCATTTACAACGAAGTCACCTGTCTCGATAACTTCTTCACCCATGATGGCTGCCATCTTGGTCATCTCATGGCTGGCTTCACCGCGCTCTAACTGCTGAGCAAGGATATCGCAGGCCTCGTATAACCTGGTTGACTTACCGCTCTGTCCTGAAATGATCAGAGGGGTACGTGCCTCGTCGATGAGAATGGAGTCGACCTCATCGATGATACAGTAGTGCAGATCTCTCTGTACCAGCTGTTCTTTATAGATAACCATGTTGTCACGCAGATAATCGAAACCAAGTTCGTTGTTCGTAACATAGGTAACATCACAGTTGTATGCAGCACGACGCTCATCCTGCTTCATATCATTTAAAACAACACCGACTGTCAGGCCAAGAAACTCATGGATCTTTCCCATTTCTTCCGCATCTCGTTTAGCCAGGTAATCGTTGACTGTTACGACATGCACACCTTTGCCTTCCAGTGCATTTAAATATGACGGAAGTGTGGCGACAAGTGTTTTACCTTCACCTGTTCTCATCTCTGCGATACGTCCCTGATGGAGAATGATACCACCGATGAGCTGCACACGGAAATGTTCCATTCCAAGAACACGCTTGCCTGCTTCACGTACAACCGCAAATGCCTCAGGAAGCAGATCATCCAGTGTCTCTCCCTCTTCAAGACGTTTCTTAAATTCTCTTGTTTTTCCTCTGAGTTCTTCGTCGCTTAACTTCTGCATGTCCGGGCGCAGGCTCTCAATTTTCTCAACCAGAGGCATGATACGCTTAACCTCTCGCTGGCTGCGGGTCCCGAATACTTTTGAAAACATATTCATATTAGGTTTTACTCCTGTTTATTTCTTTTTTATACAAGCATTGCTGCCATATAACAATTGCTACTGTGCGGAATAATTTCTGTTCACTCCGTCCACAGCAGACATGTCAGCAGCATGCGAACATTACAAACGCTTACTATAATACACAATACTTGTATATTCTAACACTTTCCGTTATGGAAAACAATGAATTTTTCATGAACAAACCAAGAAAATTACGGAGTCACCAAAATTTACGTTACTGTTCACTCCGTTCACAGTAACGTAGCCAAAATTCATTCCAGATTGCCTGCGGCAATGGAATTTTGGCTTGTATGTCTCGGGATTTTGGCATATTCATGCCAAAACACCTCGCGGGATAGTGGTGTGTGAACAGTAACAAATTTATCGCTTTGTATCCACGATCAGTCTGCCAAATTTCTGCAGTTCTTTTTTGGCCTGTATAAAATCCGGTAAATGCCACTCCCAGTTCGGAGAACCAATGGTTCCCGGTGTGTTGATATGGCCCTCTTTTCCAAGTCCAAGAATATCTGCCAACGGAATGATCGCATATTCTGCCTGATTCTGCATGGTATACTGCAGGAATCTATCCTTGACAGAGCCCTGTGATGCTCCCGCCCTCTTTAACATCCTGCGGATTTTTCTTCTGGCTGCGGCACTCATATTTCCATACCACTGCATGATCGTATCATTGTCATGAGTTCCTGTGTAGAAAATCATGTTTTCCACATCATGGAAGGTATCTCGGGCATATTTTCCACCTGTTTCTATGGAGAAGATCAGAATCTTCATTCCCTTCAGATGATAATGATCTTTCAGCATCAGAACCTCCGGACGAAGCAGCCCCAGATCCTCTGCTACCAGATCTAATCCCGGAATTTCTTTCTGAAGTGTATCAATGACCTCATATCCCGGTGCCTCGATCCATTCACCGTCAATAGCAGTCGGGCAGTCTGCCGGAATTTTCCAGTATGTATCAAATGCCCGGAAATGGTCGATCCTTATAATATCAAACAATTTGTTGCTATAGCCGATTCTGTCCACCCAGAATCTGTAATCCTGTTCCTTCATATGCTCCCAGTCATAGATCGGATTTCCCCATCTCTGCCCTGTAGCACTGAAATAATCAGGCGGTACTCCGGCGATGAAGATCGGACGTCCATCTGTATCAAGAAGAAAGTTATCTTTTCCACCCCATACGTCTACAGAATCCTGTCCCACATAGAAAGGAACATCTCCCATAATCTGGATTCCGGCATCGTTTGCAGCCTTCTTCACCTTCATCCACTGTGTGTAGAAAATATACTGAAGAAACATCTGATACTGTGCCTCTGTCTCCACCTCTGCCGGTAACTTCTGTCTGTTCTCCGGCCAGGTTCTGTATTCTTTCGGCCAGTCATTCCAGCATTCTCCGTTATTTGCTTTCTTTAATGCGCGGAACACACCATACTCATATACCCATTCCTGTGAAGCAAATTCTTTATATGCTGTTTCTTCCTGTCCCTTTTTCTCTGTAAAAACATCAAACGCAGTTCTTAAGAAAGGCTCTCTGTACTGGCGGACAGCCTCATAATCTACTCTTGTAGCTCTCTCCTGAAATTCCTTTGGATGTTCCTTTAACAGACCTTCCTCTGCAAGCGCATCAAGACTGATATACAACTCATCCCCTGCACAGGAGGAATATGGCTGGTATGGGGAATTACCATAGCCAACCGGATTCAGTGGCAGTATCTGCCATATCTTTACATGATTCTCCTTTAATAACTCGATAAATTGGAATGCAGATTCTCCAAGTTCTCCGGCACCAATACGGGACGGAAGTGCGGAAACTGGCATTAATACTCCGGCTTTTCTCATGATTTTTGTGCTCCTTCCTTCTTTTTACACTTCTTCATTTATAAAATTTCGGTAACTGTTCTTCAGCAGTCCATTCCAACAAAACGTTCCACCAAAATATACAAATCAATATTCCATTGCCGCAGACAATTCGGAATAAATTTCAACTTGTAATTTTTTAACTGCTGAACAGTTACAAATTTCATAATATCTTTTGATATTTTAACATATTTAGGCCACTGCGTCAAAGCATTCCTTATGCGCTAAAGGTATATATTTTTCCTGACAAAAAAGCTCCCTTACAGGGGGCATTTTGTCTCTCTGTAAGGAAGCTTTTCTTTATGAAAACTTTTTTATGGCTGTCTATGTTTCATATTTTTGATCTTATAAGCAGATTTAGAATTCCGGTTCGATCAGACCGTAAGTATTGCCTTTACGTTTGTAAACTACATTTACCTGCTCTGTCTCTGCATTGTAGAATACAAAGAAATTATGTCCGAGCAGTTCCATCTGTACGCATGCATCTTCCGGATACATTGGTTTGATTCCGAATTTCTTGGTACGGATGATCTTAACTTCTTCATCCTCATCGTAGTCCTTGTCCAGATATGCTTTCTGGAAGTTAGCTGCTGCCTGCTGTTTGTCTACGATTTTATTTTTGTACTTGCGAAGCTGACGTTCAATGACTTCCTCTACCAGATCGATTGATACATACATGTCATTGCTTACCTGTTCGGAACGAATGATATTTCCTTTTACAGGGATTGTCACTTCAATTTTCTGTCTTTCTTTTTCAACACTTAAAGTTACTACAACTTCGGTGTCAGGAGTGAAATACCTTTCCAGTTTACTGAGCTTGTCCTGGACTGCTGTCTTAAGACCTTCTGTAACTGTAATATTTTTTCCGCTGATGATAAACTTCATGCTTCCATCCCCTTTGCTGTTTGATGAATCTATTATGGTTGTTGCTTGGTGGTATTTTTACGGCAGTAGAATACCTTATTTCAAGTATATTAATGATGATTACTATCATCGGTATTCCTTTTGGGATGCAAACATTAAAATTGGCAGGACTTGCTTTATGGCCTTTTGGCAAGGAAGTTAGAAGCGGAAGTCGTTCCGGCGGTTGTCTTTATATACTGATGAATGTAATATGGATATTTGTAGGGGGTATTTGGATTTGTTTGTCACATTTGCTTTTTGGGGCGATGTTGTGTATAACTATTATTGGTATTCCTTTTGGTTTACAGCACTTTAAGTTGGCGGCATTAGCTTTATCACCTTTCGGAAAAGATATTA
>OHMH01001072.1_pt1 | contig 11860 bp, 10 predicted proteins | sample 1569311 | NCBI WGS metagenome assembly OHMH01 (sample SAMEA3879503, study PRJEB24766) | human gut metagenome | biome: human-associated habitat; feature: feces | place: USA | collected 1985/1987
ACCCTTTTGTTTTAGGTAGTTACGTTATATTTTATTAACTTGCGAAACTTGAATAAAGTTTACTTGGGAGCAATTTCTGATGGGTAAAGTTAAAGATGCTGGAGTCGAAATCGATTCCGTAAAAACTGCTTCTTACTATATAGGATTTAGCAATAATACTGAAGATACAAAGTGTGGTATAAATTATATTTCACTAAAAGTTATTGCTTCGTCGGACGAAAGCCTTTCTGCATCGGAAATAGGTTGCTATTGTTATGAGACAGACAAGTACTACAAAGCCAACGAAGATGGTATAGTAAGTGTTCATGACTTACACCCATATAGCTATTATCATTTTCACCCATATGCAATATACCGAAAAGTACGTTATGAAAACAAAAGTCACAAACGTGCAATAAGAACAGACGCACCTTCATTAGAACAAGAGTATACCTGCACGCAAACAACAATTAAAATAAGTTCTATTTCTTTCCAAGACAGAAATGGAAATGATACCAAACCAACATCTTGTGGAGTGGAGTATGACGGCAAGCGTTATCCATTTACAGGAAAAGATATTGTCCTCGCCAATTTAAAGATAAATACAGATTATTGGATAACTTTTTATGCTGTTTATAATGGAGAAGACTATTACACAGGTTCTACAATAAAAACTCTATCTGTCAATCCAAGCTTTACAATTGCAAGTAAAGGTGCCGGTCCTACTTCGCTTCACCTTATTGGGTCTTACAATATAGGAGATGCTAAACTAAAAAAATGCTATTTCCAAGATTATGCTGACAAAGGCAATGATTTGGTGATAACAGGACTTCAGCCAGACAAGGCGCAGAGTATAACATTTGTAGTAGAAACTGAAGATGGAGGTGTTGAAAAATATACAGCAAATATATCAACTGAAAAGCTATCATTTGAATCTCTGACCCCAAAAGTAGTTGGAAATAATTCTGCAATAGTATGTTCTAAAACGAATATTCTTGATGAAGAAACAAATGTTGGATTTGAATGGCGGAAATTGGATGCGCCAGAAATCGTTCCTTCCAAACAAGGCTATGGAGTTGTTTTTAACGGAATTCTTGAAGGAAGAATCAATGATTTAACGGCAAGTGCTTACTACAAGGCTCGTCCATTCTATAAAGACAAAGATGGTAATACATACTATGGTGAATGGATAGGTTTTGACCCAAGTGATTATTCGTATTTTGAACCAACAGTACATACTTATGGGTCATATAACATAGAGGCTTCGACAGCATTTTTGCGTGGATGTGTACTACAAGGTACAGACACTATTATAGAGCAAGGTTTTGAATATTGGAAAGAGAATGCTATTGAGCAATCTGCAGCACGTTCATCTACAGGAGTAGAAACAATTGTTGCAACTGGACAAAAAATGTCTGCGACTATCACGAACCTAATGTCCGAAACGACATATTCATTTAGAGCCTATGCTAAAACGGAAAAGGGTATAACTTATGGTGAAACATGTCATTTTTCAACTCCAGTGACAAGTGGCATAAATAACTTAACAACAAATGCCACGGAAAAAATTTCTTTCAATGTAAAAGGCAACAAAAATATACAAATAGTTATCACTGGGGCATCAAAAGATAAATGTCACTATCGCATAATTTCATTAAATGGCAATATAGTTGACATAGGTTCTGTTCCGAGTGATGGTAATTGGCATTCTATTGGTAGTGTCCTGGCTTCTGGTATTTACATTATTAGTATTACCGACGCCAATGATAGAATATCTAAAAAACTTTTTGTAGATTAATAATAAGAGGGTTCACATTCTTGCATAGGTGTGAATCCTCTTTGTGTACGCTCGGCATGAGCATTATCTAACGGGTGCAAGTCCCTAGTAAGCCCTAATAGCGGGAATTACATAGCCAAGAGCAAGGGCGTTCATCGTGAGGTGAAATCTGAAGGAAGCTGGCGGCAAACATCTGGCCTAACGAACAGAAACTTCATACAAGGCATATGACCATGAATAAGATTGCACAACAAATCAAAGTCCCATAGCTATTCGGAATGGTTGGTGTAAATGAAGCAGGTATAAGATGGAAAGATAATGTTCTTATCCGAGGAGGTCTCACGGACGCATGGGCGAAGATGAATCATTCGATGCACCATGACGGAGTAAAGCTTGCCGTGAGAAGTCAGCAGAGGTCATAGTACCCAAGGCACGTATGCCTATAGGGAAGGACTAAATCGTGCAGTGCAATAGTAAATGAATGCAACCTTGTGGGACAACTCGTCAGATGTCCGAAAGGAACTCTCTATCCAAGACGATAGGACGGAATCCGACAATAGGATAGAAGTGACGCCACTCATAGGGATAGCTGAAAACAACTTGCCACACGTCGTAAGATGAGAAAGCACGAAACCGCCGTATGCGGAACCGCACGTACAGTGGTGTGGGAGGTCGGTAAATGTGAAAATAGGAGGCAAATGCCTTTTATGATTAGCATTTACCTCCTACCCGATTTGTTATTAGTTCCAGGAATAGTGTCGGACAATCCACCATATCGTGCCGTGGTACACATTCAATGCTTGCCTACTGACTGCCCTCATCATTGCAAGATGCTTCAACTCCTCCATATTCTCGCCCTGCCAGGACATTGAAATGGGCACGGACAGACTGCAAGCCTTGTGAATGAGCTTCGTTCAGATATTCCGTCGATCCATTCCTTATTGATGGCGTCCTGTCGGCTGTACCTTGACAGCGAGTGCGTGTTACCCGAAGTCAGGGTCCCCATGTTCCAATCTGACGATAGTTTGCTCAGTTCCATCATTGCCCGTATATACCACTTAATCCATTTTATATGAACACAGAAAGAAAACGAGTGGCGAATCCCCTAAGCTGAACCCGAACGCCACTCTTGTAGATTGGCTCCGTATCTCTCCTTTGCAGACTCTGACAGTTTGGCTTGGGGTGTGTCACGTATAATGGAAAAAAGCCGACATGTTTCCGCCTTTTCAAAGTCCGTCATCTCTTCCCACACATACGACTTGTAGCAATCTTCCCCCTTTTCTGTATCGTGAACATTGTTGGATTCTGCTTCGATTTCTCCGTTCTCGCCTATCCAAAAGTGTCGTAATTCATTGTGACCGATACCGCCAAGCAAGTCTGGGAAATATTCGCACAAGTCAATATCTTTGCTGCCCTTCTTCAATAAGTAGCGCAAAGTTTCTTTTACAGAATTATACTCACTAATCATCAGTTATATTGATTAAATAGATAGAACTTCTTTTCAAGCAAAGCATTGTCTGGCTTAAATTTCCTTGGCATTATAATACGCACTTTGTTGTAGGGATTGAATAGCCCGTACGTTCTGTCTTTGCCATCATTCGAAAGACCATCATACAATCTGTCAGATATTACGACTGTATAATCTGGGGTTATCCCCAAATAGTACTTGTCGTATGCTTTATGAAAGAGCGTATTCATTGCAAGCCCATTGCATGGATTGAGCCGATTCTGATTGTCATCGCTCCAATTGATGATATGGCACGCTTCCACTAATTCTTGACGAGCCAATCCCGTTATACAGCAACTATTGTTATATGCAGACAATACCATGTTTCTGAATAAGTATTGGTTCGTCCGTTGTTTAATGACCGTTTCGCGCTCTCTTCCAATAGGAATGGATGGAATGTCTGGATTTATGTCTCGCCTTGCGCTTTGATATTCTTCAATCAGTCTTAATGCGTCTATTTCAAGCTCCTGCCACCTCCCGTTATATTCATTCCATACGGTTTCATCCAAACGACTTGAATGACCTAGCCCTGAGGCTGATAGGTTGCTGTCGAAACAACCGAATTTTCCAATCTTAGCTTTGAGAGAGTTGGCATTGGGCCTACCTATTAGTTCTGCCATCAACGCAATTTGACGATTAGAATTGTTAACCTTGTTGAATGGTATGATGCAATATAGGTATAACGCAACTATCTCTTGTTTTTTTGTCCATTCCATAATAATAGGTTTTATTCTGCAGCGTTTAAGAAAAACATTGCCCCTCAACCCAGCAAATCATTAGAACTGTCTTCCCTAAGGCAGAAAGGTTACATCGCTCGGAGCGGGAGTGATAAAAATGGACAATGGGTCATTCTCAAAAATAGCTAATCATATACCCTTTACCCCCGAAGGGTGATGTTTGTGATTATTTTGAAAGCCAGGCGGCATCCTTTGTTTTATTGTTATTAAGCATGTGCAGACGCTTGGTCCGATAGCCATCAGCCAAGGGCCATCTCCAGTAGCATGCCTATTATCCAAATGATGCACATGGGTATCATGGGCTTGCTGATGAAGATAAACAGCACCAAGACAACGAGAATGAAGGGGACGCCAAAAAGGCATCCGAAAAATATGTCGGCCTCTCTTTCGTTCTTCTTGGCGATTTCTCTCTTCTGTACGTAGCCTTGTTCTCTCTTCTGTATGTAGCCTTGTAATTTTCGTGCCTTTCGCCTTTCGTGCTTTAGGAGTTTCCTTCGATCTCTTCCTGTAATACCCTGCCTTGTCCACTGCCTCCAAAGCCTTTTTTCCTCCTTTGTAAAAGGCAGTAATTGCATGTCAGCCCGCCTTTGCTGATTCTCGTCATTTTTCCGGTTGCATTCGTATTCTTTTTTCTTCCTTTCCTCCAGCCTATGTTGGATTAGGAGGTGACTCCGTTGCTGCTCTGAAACACCCGATTCCTTCCACTTTTCCCAAAGCAGATTTTCCTCCTCGTTCATAGGTAGTGCTCTCTCCATAATCCTTAGTTCTTTTAAGTGTTTATACTCTCTTATGTTCTACCATCACTTCTTGTTCTGTTCATTATGTCGTTTTGTTAGAAAAAATTTCTATCCATCACCCGTGCAGCGCGCTGTTTTTGTATTGCAGGTGCACTCATTGACTGCCCACAAAGTTAGGCATTTTATTTGGAATCTCCTCTCTTTTTCCTTGATTTTTTTCGAGGTGAGGGAGAGTAGGCGAGGGGGAAATCTTGATTTGTAGCCGAAAGTGGTAAATGTTATCAGCGAGTGGGCGGGGAGGGCTTTCTGTGTTGTTGCATTTGTCGTAAGTTTCATATACATAGAGAGTTGCATGGTGCTATTAAAGAAAATAGTTGAAGGGGGAGAACTTCTTTGTAATAACATAATAACATAATAACGTTTAGAGTTTTCCACTTCGCTTTCTATATTCTCGAAACAGAATTATTTGTAAAGGATATTTGTAGCGTAAGTTAGCGGTTCACATAGCTTTGCTATGTGCTATTCCCTGCAAGATGAAAAAAAGTTGGAAAATATCTGTGGTTTTATTTGGAGGTATGAAATATTCTTCGTAACTTTGCACCATCATTTGAGACTTGCGGAACAATCCCATAGAGGGCCCGCGACGGGCTTTTCTTACGACAGGGGCGAGGGACAAACAAATAGCGGCGCCGGTCCTAAGCTACCATCGGCAAGGTCTCCATTTTGAACACCTTTAAACACCTTAAACGCAATGATCAACTACAGCATCACGGCAAGAGCCGTCAACCCGAATCTCTTCGAGATCAACCAGGCCAAGACGCGTATCAACCAGGCCAAGGCCGAGGGCAAGCAGCCCGACCCCAAGGACGAGGCACTCGTCGAGACCGTCGTCACCAACTACTTCGCCACGGCACAATACACCGAGGTGATGGGCATCGAGAAGTTTGCCCGCCACATCGCCGACCACGGCACGACCTACTCCCGCGCCGACATCATGGCGATCCTCTACATGGCAGTCGACTGCATGCGCGAGCAGCTGCTGGAGGGCAAGAAGATCCGCCTCGGCGAGCTCGGCGACTTCTCCCTGTCGCTCAGCAGCAAGGGCGCTGAGACGGCAGAGAAGTTCAGCTCGCAGAACATCCAGCGCGTCACGGTCTGCTGGGAGCCGGGCAGCGAGTTCCGCAACCTCCTCGCCGACGCCGAGTTCAACCTCGTGGCCACGCGTTCGGCCCAGGCAGCCGTCCTCAAGGCCATCAAGGAGGGCAAGACCAACGTCGATATCTCCGCGCCCATCAACCCGGACGGAGACCCCTCCAACCCGGGAAGCCCCTCCAACCCCGGCGGCACGACGCAGCCGAAGAAGCGCACGCTGACGGTCCGCTCGGCCAACGAGAGCCAGGGTAGCGTCTCGGGCGGCGGCACCTTCGACGAGGGCAGCACGCAGACCGTCCAGGCCACCCCGAAGACCGGCTTCGCCTTCGACAAGTGGAGCGACGGCAGCACGCAGAACCCGCGCACGGTGAAGCTCACCTCCGACCTCACGCTCACGGCCTCCTTCAAGACGGCCACCACGGGCGGCGGAGACCAGGGTAGCGGCGGAGACCAGGGCGGCGGCACCCTGGGCGACTGACCCACGGGGCGGGTCGGCAGGCCTCACGGCCCAACGAGCAGCAGAACGTCTGCTTGTAGCCACGGCTCTTGCAGCCACGTCTGCACCAGTCGCTGACCCTGCCACCCGCCCTGCGTAAGGGAGGAGGACGAGCCTCAGGGGCTTCCCACGGGCCACCCGCCCACGGCGCCTACTAAAGGAACTTCGCCACACGATAGGAACACCTTCTCGCTACCTCGCCCTCTCCCTTGACGCCTGCTGAGGATGGAAAACAACAAATACAACATTTACAACTATGAACGCTTCGCGGGGGACAAACACACGCTACGCGTGTAACAAGCCTTCTGCAAGGTAAACAACAAGATACAACAGCTTCGCGGGGACATGCGCAGAACTGAGCTTGCTCAAGTTATGCCATGGCGAGAAAGAGTGCCATGAAATGGAACAGCTTCGCGGGGACACATGGCTAAGCGGACAATACTATGCAGGAAATGCGTCAAGTTGTGTGAGCAAGGCGAAGCGTTGTAAATGTTGTTTCTCTACAAGCAACCTTCGGCCTCGAAGAGGCAATGCCCTGGCGAAGCGTTGTTACTTGTTGTAAAGGTTGTTTTAGTTGTTTTCTTAACTTATCCTAATGACATTAAGGATATTGAGTGGACAAAGCAAACTTGATTGTAAAATATTGTAAAAGTTGCATCGGTTGTCTTCTTAGCATGTCCTAACATTGTCAAAGAAATGAGAGAAAAGACTTCATTTGTCAAACCCTTAAACAAAAAGAAAAATCATGGATGAAAAGAAAAGACAGGTATGGCGCTTCGTCATTCAGACCGCCATCTCGATCCTCACGGCCATAGCCACGGCCCTCGGCGTGACGAGCTGCATGGCTGCCGTGTAGCAAGCAGAAATACAGAATTGTTTTAGAAAATGGGATTTTAAGCTAGTTAATTGCTCCCCCGCTAAGATGGGAATCTTGGAGGGGGAGTCTTGGATGGCCCCATTCTATCGCGTGAGGCCCATCTTTCGGGCACAGTTGGGACAGATGCCCCTGACCAAATGGGATTCGGAACGGGTGAGGAAGCCTTCGGGAACGGCCACGGACGGGGTGGGGACGTGGTTCAGGCAGATGGTGCGGAGACATTGCTCGCAGAAGAAGTGGACGTGGACGTCCTCGTCGTGGTCGTCGTCGTGGCTCAGACAGAGTTCGTAGCTCGCCACGCCCGTTCCTCCCTCGATGACATGGACGAGGTGGTGGGAGCGAAACAGGGCCATCGTGCGCGAGATGACCGACTTGTCGATAGACAAGAGGGCGGTCTCCAGTTCCTTCATCGTCTTGGGTCCGTCGCCCTTCAAGAGCGCGCTGGCGATCAGCACACGGTTGGCCGTGGGCCGGATGCCGTGGTCTTCCATCAATGTATAGAGAGATTGCTTGTCCATATCCTTGGTTTTGCTTTTCAACTGAGTTTTTCTATCAGGAGGACGCGACGAGTGGAGTCGGTGATGCGCATCCGGTGGTCGATCCTGATGCCGACGATCCATAGTATCTGGTCTTCCGCGTCGCAGACCACGACCTGATGGCGCTTCTCCCACACGCTCTTCTTCTGGTCGGTAAGGAAGTCGCTGACCAGTTTGCCGCCTTTCATGCCGAGCGGGACGAAGCGGTCGCCCAGTTGCGTGCGGCGTATGATCAAGGGAAACCTCACCTTGTCTGCGTCCAGCGCCACGGTCTCAGGCGAGGTGGGAAGAACGAAGCGGTCGTCCCTCTCGGCCCGCGAGAGCCTGATCGTCACCTCGTTGGCGTAGGAGTAGCGTCCCGTTTCGGGAATGCGCATCGGGCGCGGCGCGTCGGCTTCGAGGGGATGGATCGTCAGGCGTCCACGGTCGGAGAGCAACTCGTGGGTGGGGGAGATCCACCGGCTGCCGCTGGAGGCTGCGAGATGGTCGGCGATCTGCCGGATCTGCGACGGATTGAAATGGCGGGGCTGGAGGAAGTAGTAGAGGGCCAGTTCGGCAGAAGGCTCCTGCTGGATCGCCTCGATGGAAAGTTCGGTTGCCTCGGCGTAGTGGGCCAGTTGGGTATCGACGACCTGCTCTATGCCCTCCAGCTCCGCAGCCATCGTCAGGACCGTGTCGCGAAAGGAGGGATTGATCGCCTCGATCATAGGGAGGATCTGCAGGCGGACCTTGTTGCGCTTGACGTCGGCCACGAGGTTGGAGCTGTCCGTGACGTAGGACCGTCCGAGACCGTCGAGGTAGCTGACGAGGTCGGCGCGGCTGACGCACAACAGCGGGCGCACCACGTCGCCCTGACGGGGTTTCATGCCCGTCAGCCCATGAATGCCCGTCCCCCTGATGAGGTTGAGGAGGATGGTCTCCACGGAGTCGTCGCGATGATGGGCCACACAGATGGCCTCGGCCCCGATAGCCTCCCGGAGCTGGCGAAAGTAGGCGTAGCGGAGCTGGCGTGCCGCCATTTCGATACTGATGCCATGCAGCTGGGCGTAGGCGCGCGTGTCGAAGTGGGCACGGTGGAGCGGGAGGGCCAACTCTTCGCACAACGACTGGCAGAAGTCCTCGTCGCGGTCGGCCTCGTCGCCCCGCAGCTGGAAGTTGCAGTGGACGGCCTCCAGGCGGTAGCCCAGGTCGCGCAGCAGCAGCAGGCGGTCTTCGATATAATGGGCGACAAGCGTCTTCAAATCAGTGGCTTTCATTGCTTCAACCAGCGTTTTTTATTGCTTCAACCAGCGTCTTTTTGCTTCAAAAAACAAGTGTCTTTGCTTCAAACAAGTGTCTTGGTTTCAAAGGGACCAGTCCTTACTCCACGTAGAGGACGAGGCCCTTGAGATATTCGCCCTCGGGATGGTAGATGTTGATGGGGTGGTCGGCGGGCTGGTGCAGCTGGTGGAGGATGCGCACCTTGCGTCCTGCCTGGGCTGCCGCCGTGAACACCGCCTGGCGGAAATGCTCCTTGCTGACCACCTGCGAGCAACTGAAGGTGAAGAGGATGCCGCCCTTGCGGATACGCTGAAATCCCTTGACGTTGAGGCGCGTATAGCCTTTGAGGGCGTTGCGCAGCGCGCCACGGTGCTTGGCGAAGGCGGGCGGGTCGAGGATGATCAGGTCGTACTTGTCGTCGTGGCTGTCGAGATACTTGAAGGCGTCCTCGCAGAAAGCCTCATGGCGATGGTCCTCGGGCGGAAAATTGAGCGCCACGTTGGCGTTGGTGAGCTCCACGGCCTTGGCCGAGCTATCGACGGAGTGGACCTGGCTGGCTCCGCCCCGCATCGCATAGACGGAGAAGCCGCCCGTGTAGCAAAACATGTTGAGCACCGTCCTGCCCTTGGCATAATGCTCCAGGAGCGCGCGGTTCTCTCGCTGATCGACGAAGAAGCCGGTCTTCTGTCCGCGAAGCCAATCGACATGGAAGCGAAGCCCGTTCTCCGTGGTCAGGTCCTCGTCGGTTGGCCTTGAAGGGCAGGGTGGTCTCGCTCTTGTAATAGACATGCTCCAGGCGGTCGCCCATCACTTCCTTCAGCGCCTTGGCAATGGCCATGCGGCTGACGTGCATACCGACGCTGTGGGCCTGCATGACGGCTGTCTTGCCATAGCAGTCGATGACCAGTCCGGGGAGGTTGTCGCCCTCGCCGTGTACGAGGCGGTAGGTCGTGTTGACGCCCTGGCTGAAATGTTCGCCACCGAAGGAAGCCTCCTCCGTGCGATAGATGCCGATGGACTGGCGCACCTGCCAGGCCGCGGCGAGGCGGCTCTGCCAGAAGTCGTCGTCGATGGCCACATCGTGGAACGAGAGGATGCGGACGGCAATGGATCCTACCTGGACGTGGCCCACGCCGAGGAAACTGCCGTCGAAGCCTATCACGCGCACCACGTCGCCCTCTTCGAGCCCGTCGTCCATGCGGGCAATGGCACCACTAAACACCCAAGGATGGAAACGGCGCAGCGACTCCTCCTTGCCTTTCTTCAAATATACCGACTTATACATGCTGATCTTCTTCGTCTGTTTTTACAAGTTCATAATCGCCCGTCTGCCGAAGCTCGGTCAACGTCTCATAGAGGTTGATGCAGGTCCAGGCATCGGTGGCGGCGTAGAGCTGCTGCTTGGGGTTGAGCTGGTCGCTCTCCCAGTTGGAAAGCTGCTCGCGCTTGGAGATGCGCTCGTGGAAGATGTTGGCGTAGAGCTTCTGGAGGCTGAGGTCCTTGATGCCGAAGTCGCTCACCATCTTCTGCAGATCAATAAAGCGGCCGGGGGAAAACTTGACGCGATGGTGGAGCATATTCATGTCGTCGCCCAGGGAAAGGCCGATCTTCGGCACGGTCGTGTCCTCCAAGAGATGGATGATACACGAGGGCACGCCCATCTTGTTGAGACGGAAGAGGTAGCACTTGTCCCGCCCGCTCACCTGGAGCAGGGCGACCAAGTGGTGCTGTCCTTTGTGGAAGACGGGGCGCGTCTCCGTATCGACGCCCAGGATGGGCTGGTGGAGAAGTTCCTCTACCGCTTTCTCCGCCTCCTCCTCGCTCGTGACCGTGACGATTTCGCCAGGAAACGTCACGCGCGGAAGCTCAGAAATGGCAGACTTGTCAAACTTGCTGTATATGATTCTCTTCATTGATTCTTATTAGACCGTGCAAAATTAGGAAAAAAGTTTCAAATCTATGGCCGAATTATCCTCCTTTTTTCTTACTTTTGCAGAAATAAACGGGGAAGTGGGGGCTTTCGGGCCACGCATTTCCCAAATAATCAAGCACATAAGCGCGGGAAGCCCCTCTCCACCGAGAGAGGCCGCCCCGTCACTATAAGAACAAACGACAATATGGCTAAAAAGAAAACCGCCACTAAGTCTAAGACTTTCTGGGACGCAATCGGATGCAACAAGATACTCAACGAGACGACCAACTTCGTGCTGGGACTGACCCTGGCCGCCTTGGCCCTGGTGGCGATCATCTCCATGGTCAGCTACTTCAAGACGGGTGCCATCGACCAGAGCATCCTCGTAAGCCTGCGTCCAGGGGAGTTGTTGAACCGCAATCGTGAGTTTGCCAACTACTGCGGCAGTCTGGGTGCGCTGACCTCCTATTATCTTATAGGGCGCTGCTTCGGCATCCCTGCCTTTTTGATCCCCGCCTTCCTGTTGCTTTGCAGCCTGCGGATGATGGGCGCCTTCCCGCGGTTGAACCTCCTGAAATGGTTCTTCGGCATGGCGATCATCATGGTGTGGGGCAGCGTCACCTTCGCCAAGTTTCTCTCCCCCCTGATGGGCGAGGAGGTGTTCAATCCGGGCGGCGACCATGGCGCATACGTCTGCCAATGGCTGGAGAACGTGGTGGGCGCGCCGGGCCTTGTCGCCATCCTCCTGGTCGTGGCCATCTCGTTTATGACCTACGTCACCACGGAGACCATCAACGTCATTCGCAAGATGCTCAACCCCATAGACTATCTCTCGCGCAAGGTGAAGTTTACGGTCGAGGAAAACCGCCACCACGACCAGTACGCGCGGG
>OHMH01001079.1_pt1 | contig 11811 bp, 8 predicted proteins | sample 1569311 | NCBI WGS metagenome assembly OHMH01 (sample SAMEA3879503, study PRJEB24766) | human gut metagenome | biome: human-associated habitat; feature: feces | place: USA | collected 1985/1987
ATTCAACTTATATGGATCTATTCCTCTTTCTTTCAAATAGCGATCAAACAGAAGATTACCCCAACCATCAGGTAAGCTATCATCAAATACTCCGAAGTTTCCGCCAAACGGATCTCGCTTAGCCATTATCAATCCCGATTTCAACGGTAAATAGAATGGAGATATTGAGAAACCGGTCTGTATCCAATCCGCATCGTATTCAAAACCACACATACCTTCAGGCGTAAGAGCCATTCGCCCTATGCGCCTGCCAGATATAAAGACCTCTATTATTGAAATATTATCCATTTCTACTCCCCCGTTTTCGTTGTTTTAGTTGCCCTGCCCTTAGTATATCATCAATACTTTGATAGGTCTTACTGTTGAAAAGAGCTTCGAATTCATCGGTCATATCCAGCGCAAAGGCAAGCATCACCAGTGAGCGTAAGGACATTTCCCCTGACGATTCAAAGCGCCTATAAGAAGCCAAAGAAACTCCTGATTTCGCAGCAAGCATATTTTGCGTCCATCCCTTTTCCAGTCGCCTCAACTTTACACGTTCAGCAATACCCAGCATCAATGAATCCGGAGTTTTACTTATAAGTGATAATATATTATCATTTATTTCATTTTCCATTCAATAATTACTATTATATGAGCACTTACAAAGTTAATCAAAGTTTCTCTATTATCAAACTAATAAGATGAAAATAATCACTTTAAAGTAGTTGGAAGGCTTCTATCCACCTTATTTCATCTTCCCCAAAATCTTAGGAAACTGCCAAAAGAACAACAGCGTACAGCAAATTGCAGCCGTAGCATCGGATATAGCCTCAGCCGCATATACTCCTGTCACTCCCATATAATGCGGCAGTATCAATGCTAACGGAATCAACAGAATGACCTTGCGGAGCAAAGCGATAAAAATGGATATCTTAGCCTGCCCCAGTGCAACAAACATATTCTGACAGGCACGTTGCAAGCCGAAAATGGTCATACCACCCAGAAAGACAGGCATGGTCCAACGGACCGTTTCTATCAACTTTTCATCACTTGTAAAGGCTGATGCAACCGTTGACGGGAACAGGATCATAAGTAGCATCAGAATTAGATTAAAAGAGAACATGGTAATCAGTGCAATACGGAAACAGTCCTTCACACGCTGCTTATCACCATGGCCATAATTGTAACTTACAATCGGAATAAAGCCTTGCGCAAACCCCGTCAGCGGCACACTGGCAAATTGCATCGAAGTCTGTAATATCGTCAACGCACTAACGTAAATATCTCCAAAATCTTTCAAGCTACTATTCAGCACAAAGCCCACCAAACTCTCTGTACTGGCCATAATGAACGGAGATACTCCCAGTCCCAACATCGCAACAACAATTCCCCGGTTCAACTTCATATAGCGCCTCTCCAAAGGCAGAGAAGCCTTCCGGGAAAACAGGAAAGACAGTACCCATGCGGCACTGCAAGCCTGAGAAATCACCGTAGCCAAAGCAGCACCTTTCACCCCCATATCAAACCAGAAGATAAAAATAGGATCAAGAATGATATTTAATAAAGCTCCGATTAAGACAGAGTACATGGCAATGGCAGGACGCCCCTGCGCATTGATAAAGGAATTGAGTCCGGTGGAAATCTCTACAAAAACAGTTCCCAGCAAATAAATGGAAAGGTAATCGACCGCATAGCCCAATGTATGTTCCGAAGCGCCTGTAAAGAGCAGGATAGGCTCCATGAAGGTATAGGCAATGAAGGAAGTAATTAACGTAAATAGAATCAGCAAGGTAAAACCATTCCCCAATATCTTTCCGGCACGCTGGCGGTCACCTTGTCCGAGGGCTATGGCAGCCAACGGTGCACCACCACCGCCCACTATTGCTGAAAAAGAAGAAATCAACACCACGAGAGAAATTGTTACCCCTACGCCTGCCAATGCATCCGTCCCGATGCCCGGTATGTGTCCGATATAGATACGGTCGACAATGCTATAAAGCAAATTGACGAATTGTGCTGCTACTGCCGGAAGCGCCATCTTGAAAACCAGTGGCAACATACGATCGGTTCCCAGACGTTCTTCATATTTATTGATCATCGTGATTCTTCTTTTCTAAAAACGAGTACAAAGGTACAAGAATTTCCACTCGACCCCAAAGTAATGGGGACGGCTTTTACAGGAAACGGAAATAAAACACTTCTACTAGCATTACAGAAGAAAAGATACTTCGGCACAGCACTATTTCCATGGATTTATATTTTCATCCAAGTTAGATTATACTCATTTTTTATTTCTGACCAATTCAATTGCTTCTTTTCCAGTCATGTGTTCAACAGCTAATTCAATCATGCATAAGTTTTTAAAGCTTTTCCCTATCTCTTGCAGACGTCCTTCCTCTTGATCTGGAGAGTATTTCTCCGCCAATATCTCAATGGCTTTACGCTTTTCACCATCATCCAATATGTGGGCTTTACCAAACACAACCACGCTTCTGAAATAAGTGGTATATTCTTCAGGCATAACCTTATCCTGCTCTATTACACAAAAAGAAACCTTATTACATTTAATGATTGCATCTATTTTATGACCTAACTTAGCACTATGAAAATAGATTTTATCTCCACAGTACACATAACTAAGCGGCACAGCATAGGGATAACCACCATCTCCCGCCACAGCAAGTACCCCCGATGTCATCTTTTTGAGAATCGAGATACTTTCTTCAATGGATAATAATTGCCGTTTCCGGCGCATTTCTCTAAACATTTTTGTTCCTCCTTATAAACTTCAAATTCCTAAATTATAACATTTCAACTGTAGCTCATATACTCCAACTTTCTAAATCAACTGCAAAGTTAGTTAAAACGTCTAATGTTTCTTTTTACATTTGATAAAAAGAAAAAGGCAACTTGTTTCACTTCGTATTAAATATAAAAACAGTGCAGCTATTCTACTAAAGGAAAACTGCACTGTCTATATAGAAATTAGCGATTTGCCTTACGCTTCTTCACCTCATCCACGAGTTTTGAAAAAGATTTATCCCTTTTACGCTTTTCATGTTCGGAAGTAGAGAAATGCCACGCTTCCCGTCGAAGTTTCAGATAACTTTCATAAACCTTACGGTCCAATACGCCACTACTTACCGCTTCTAAAACGGCACATCCGGGTTCGTTGATGTGCTTGCAATCCTTGAAACGACATGATACAGCATAATCTGAAATCTCCAATACCTCTGCAAGAGAATCGGGATCGTCAATGGCCAAGCCAAATTCCCGGACGCCCGGAGTATCGATTAATACACCTGAACCGTCCATCAATACCATCTCCCGACGAGTAGAAGTATGTCTTCCTTTTCCCGTGGACAGGCTAATATCAGACGTTAGTAATACCGATTTCTCGCAAAGCGCATTCACCAGAGAACTTTTCCCTACACCTGAAGAGCCGACAAACACAACCGTTTCGCCTGCCGATATAGACTCCCGTAATTGGAGAATCGTCTGAGGTTGATGAATACTTGTAAAAAACACCGGTATCTGACGGGCAATGTGCCTGATCTGTTCTTCAACTTTCTGCTTGTCAAACCCTAAATCAGCCTTATTGAACACCAATACAGGATTAATATTCTCTTCCTGCATCTGAACCATGAAACGCTCGGCTCTGCGAACATTGAAATTATCATCAAGACTTTGCACGATAAATGCCTTGTCAACATACGAGGCAATGGCCTGTTTATCGGCAACCGTTCCGTTTTTCTTGCGATATAAAGTCCGTTCACGAGGCAGCATATCCACTATAATCCCTTTATGTTCGTCGAATGGTTGAAAAAGCACCCAATCACCGGTACAAGGGAGTTCAATGTCTGATTTTCCATACATCATATTCCCCGTCAGTTCGCACTGAAACAGGCCGTTTTCTGAAACGACCTCGTAACATGTGCGGTGTACGATGGATATACGTCCATGTGTAAGGGCATTATATGTTGACTCTTGCTTTAGTTGGCTTAACTTGTCATTCCAACCGTAATTATTCAAATGAATCATTGTTCTATCTTTTTTGCTATGAAAAATGTATAACCGTAGAATGCTTTATACTTGTTGTATAGTTCTTCTTCATCAAACTGAAGCGAACTGAATTCTTCGGCGATCTTATTTCCCGCATATTTATGAAGGAAGATTTTCTGAGCCTCAATCTTTGCAGCAAAGTAATGCTCTGTCCAGCAATTTTCCGGCAGAATAAATGTAGCGACGGGAAGATATCCTGCTTTGTGTATCTTGGCTACCTGATTGGGAATCGTATCTATTTCAGGATACGCATTCACCCAGAAGTCATTGATTTCTGCAGGACGTTCGTCAGTAAACCACGAACTTTCAGAAACAGCAATATATCCTCCCGGTTTCAGATACCTACGCCACTCATTCAGTCCCCGTTCAAAACCAATATTATAGATGGCTCCTTCCGACCAGATCAGGTCTAATTCCTCATTCTGAAAAGGAAGGTTATCCATAGAACCGACAATACCTTTCACTCTGTCCTGCAAACCTGATTGCCTTGCATTGCGATTGAAGATATCAATAAAGTCGGGAAAAAGGTCAAGTCCGGTGATCTGCCCGGGAATGTGTCCGGCCAATACCATTGTCTGTCCTCCTGTTCCACAACCGATGTCTGCTATAAGGGATTTGTCGGTGAGGTTATCTATAAAGCTCAGCGCTTTCAGTGTTACGTCAGGACTTCCGGGTCCTTGGCGTTCCATATTGGAGAAGAAGTCACAGATTAATTTAAGTTCGAAATCGTGAATTGTTTTATTTTCGTTACTCATTTTCTTAATGTATTTTGCATACACGGAAAGCATAACAATGCCTTCATCATTGTACGCAGATTAAACTTGAATTATAATAATAGAAAACTACTCTCGAAAGGAGTTATCCGAGAGTAAACGAAGGGACAATCTGTATCAGAAACACAGATTGTTTATTAAACCAAATCCGATTTGAATGTCTTTGTCATGGCGCAAAGATAAATAATATTTTGAGAATACGAAAACTGAAGTCATCCAAGGCAGGAAAAAGTAAAAATTAAGAGGTTTGTAATGACAATATATAAAGGAAAGATTTACCTTTGCACCCCCAAAGAAAACCAGAACTAAGAAATTATTTAGTGTTTATGAATACAAAGGTCAAAGGATATATATTGGGAGCCGTTGCTGCCGCCACTTATGGTATGAATCCCCTCTTTACCCTTCCACTATATAAGGAAGGTATGAATCCGGATTCCGTTCTTTTCTTCAGATATCTGTTTGCCATTCCCATCCTGGGGATTATGCTCAAAGCGAGAGGTAGAAGTTTTAGTCTAAAGCGGAAAGAAATATTGCCGTTAGTCATACTGGGATGGTTGGTCGCCATTTCTTCTCTTACCCTGTTTCAAAGCTATAACTATATGGAAGCCGGTATTGCCTCAACAATACTGTTTGTCTATCCTATTTTGGTGGCACTGATTATGGCTGTCGCTTTCAAGGAGAAAGTCACATTACAAACAGTATTATGTATCTTTCTGGCTTTAAGTGGTATTGGGTTACTATATAAAGGAGGAGACGGTACAATGCTTAGTCTGGTTGGTGTTGGGTTAGTCATGGCATCGGCCCTCTCCTATGCTATTTATATCGTAGGGGTAAACCGACCGATATTAAAGGATGTGGCAACGCTTAAAGTTACTTTTTATGTATTGCTTTTCGGTCTGTCGCTCTTTTTAGTCCGCGTAGATTTCGGGCAGAGCCTGCATGTTGTCGATAAATGGTATTTATGGGGGAACCTGATTGCATTGGCAATCTTCCCTACAGCCATATCCTTCCTCTGCACTACGCAAGCTGTGCAATATATAGGTTCTACCCCTACAGCCATCCTCGGAGCTTTGGAACCTGTAACGGCTGTATTCTTCGGAGTAACAATCTTCGGGGAAAGTCTGACACTCAGATTGTGTTGCGGAATTGTATTGATTATCCTGGCTGTGACATTTATTATAGCCGGAAGCAATATTACGACACATTTGGTACGGTTCAGGAAGTTGTTCCCACGATTGCCGATAAAGAAAAAGGGGCATTAACCCAATATGCCCCTTTCTGGTATTTCTTACCATGCACTATTCTCTTCGATAATAATCCCTTCCTGTTTCCATTTCTTCAAGAATGCATCCAATACATTCAGAAAACGATTGTAATCCTTATTAGAAGATTGAGTCCAACCGGCTTCAGCATAGGCAGCCAAGCGCGGATAGATTTTCAAGTTCATACTGTTCACCGTCGGGATAAACTCTCCCCACATCTGACAGCCCAGCCCAAGTACCTTACCCTTTTGTTTCTCTGTCAGACCTTCCGGCACAGGATTAAAATTATAAGCTTTCTCCAGTGGAATAGCTTCATAAGTATAGTCCAGATAAGTATACGAATGATAGGAATTTACCACGTCATATCCTTTCTCTATAGCTTCCTTGATTAAATTAGGATCTCCTTTCCAGCAATGCACGATTGTTCCCGGAGCCAACTTTTGCTTTCCTTTCGTATCTGTTTCCGATTGAAACTCATGCAGTTTATCACCGGTTATTTCATTCCAACCCATCATCCGACGACCTTTAGAAGCCAATATATTAGACACATTGTTTGTGAAGAACACTTGTAATTCGGCAGGAGTCCTCAAATCATTCTTCCTCATATATTCCCGAACAAGTGCGGACTCTTTCCATTGATTGTATCTCACTTCATCACCTCCAACATGGAATATAGGAGCCGGAAACAAACTTATCACTTCATCCATTACATCGTTCAAGAAGTGTATCACACGTGGATCAGCCACATTAAAGATATCATATTGCACTCCGAACTTACCAGGGACTTTGATTTGTTTTCCACTTGTCCCCAGCCAAGGGTAAGCGGCAATGGCGGCACTGGCATGCCCGGGCATCTCTATTTCCGGGATAACAGTAATATTCCTTTTCGCTGCATAATCTACTACTTCTTTAATCTCTTCCTGGGTATAAAAACCTCCATGGCGTCTACCATCATATCGATTGCTGCCAAAATGGTCTATTTCTGAAGAGTCACGCCATGCACCAATCTCCGTTAGTTTGGGGTATTTCTTTATCTCTATGCGCCAGCCCTGGTCGTCTGTCAAGTGCCAGTGGAAGACATTCATCTTCAATGCCGCCATCTCATCCAGCAAATCAAAAACGACCTCCTTCCCTTTAAAATAGCGTCCTTCGTCCAACATGAAAGCACGCCATGAGAAAACGGGATAATCCGTAAGAGTTGATTTCTGTACAATCAGCCTGCCGTCTTTTACTTTGAGAACCTGCCGGAATGTCTGGATAGCATTTAATATACCCGCAGGAGAATTGGCTTTAAGTACTATATTCCCAGAAGTAGCATCTAAGATATAACCTTCCGCCTGTTCTGGTAATACTGCCGGATCTAACTGTAATATAATATCTCCCTTTTTCTTATTTTTCTTTAATGTGGCCTGGACAGAGAAATCAGAAGACAAGTAACATTGGAGCAGTAATGCTTCATTTGCCAGTTCACCCGGATAAACAAGTGTCGGTTGCGTTTTTAGTTTCACCATTCCCGGTATATATTTGATATCCACTGGGTGAGGAAGCAGAGTGTACTCTTCAATAGAAGGAGCTTGGCAGGACGCCAAAAACAAGAAACAACAAAAGAGAATTAGTATATTTGATTTCATTGATGTGTATACTTAAATTATGGTTATATAGTATCCTTGACTGTTTTTATCGTAAAGACCAATATTGAATTAACATGGGGGCGTTAATATCACCTGACAAATGGCAATAGTTCAATGGTCTGATCAAGCAGACCGTTAACATAAGTACGCAAAATACCGTTCTTATACTCCAACTTTAAACGTAACTCGGAGTATTTCTGCGGAACATACCATTTACCATTCGTACCACGTGGCATGATTGCCCAAGTATCAGCTGTTCCCAGCATATTGGTACTGGTATATACTTTTCTTTGATAACGTACCTCTGGTTTCATAGTATTGGCATTCAGATAATACCCCAGTTTTCCAAGTTGCAACAGACAACCACGATATTTTACCGTATCAGGCTTCAAGGTTACGGAAATTACAAAGTCTTCCTTAAAATCAAATTTAAAATCCTTAGCTTGTTCAACTGTCATCTCAATATTCTCAGTTTCAGTCTTAACAGGGAAACCTCGAAAATCGGAATGAATCGCAGTACAATACCCCAACGGATGTGTGGTACTTACAATCCAGTCATAGTAATTGCCATGCATCCATGTCAGCCGTAACGGAGTATCTTCCGAATCAGGAATAATATAGGGACGCACATTATTGTACCGGGAATTACGGGTAACAGCCTCAACGGCAACCACATCTCCCCCATCATTCAGCATATATTTCTGTATCTCATATTTCCGTCCATATTTGCCTTCTACGGGAACAGAACAATAAATCACATTTGTCTGTGCAGGATCAATAGTCATTCCGCCACTGTAGCACTTCTCGATATAAGAACTTTGATGAAAATGTCCGCCGGCATGAGCCAGAAAGTTCTTTTTCCATTCTTTTCCTGTCCAGTGGGCATAATAATAATTGTGTGAGGTTTTGTCTTCACTGATACGAACCATGGCAATAACAGGATTCCCCGGTTTGTCGATGGCTATCTGCCATACCCAGTCACGCTCTTCAGGACTATCTACCACCGTATAAGGATACTGTTCTACATACTCACTTCTTTTATTTATCTGAAACGGGCCATCGGCTATGGTCGAAAGCACATTTCCCTTCACATCTTCCAGTTGCAAAGTGTGTATATCGATATAATTGAAATATAAGAAATTTGGACTCTCCTGATCAGGATGTCCTGTAGTATAAGTGAAAAGAATCTTATCTTTTCCATTCGACGTATATTTGGCATAGGGACGCGCTCCGGTAGACTGTACCAATTGGTAAGGTCCCCACTCCACGTTTATATTATCTTTTTTATCCGGTAGGGATAACTTGGCAATCGTAGGATGCCAGCCTATTCCACGCCAGCAAAGATAGATGTGATCCGGATCATCGGAAAGAATAAAGGGAGAAGGATAGGTGGTGTTATTCTCAGTGATAATTTTCTTCTCTTCTCCTAAAGTTGTAATGTCACCCGGTTCCCGCGAGATGCGATAGTAAAAACAACGTTCATCCGTATGGCGCGAATAGAATATCATGACACGCTCATCAGGCAGTATCAGGAAAGTCGGGTTATCATGATCATCCGGCTGGAAGCAGGAACGGATAAGGACTTCTTTCTGCTGCTTTTTATGAAAATCATATTGCATGGCTTTTATATTTCCATGAGTATCAATGTCGCCGATATAGGTTCGGTCTATACTGCCATCTTTACTTTTATAATGCAAGGCACGAGGATCGGCAAACCAACACCAGGCACCTTTATCCGTCACCTGATATCCTTCATTGACGATAGGCGCATCTTCGATGAAACGTACCATTTCACAAGCAGCCAATAAGAAAGCACCTACACCAAAATTGGCAGTAGAATTAGCATCCACCACTTGTCCGGGGATAGCTTTCTCACCAATAGGTTGTACATAGCCTACATGCCCATTCGGTTGCAAAGCCACTGTAGCAAGATATTCCCATGCTTTCAATACTACCGGTTCATAAGTTTCTCTATCCAATAAATCATTATTGACGCCCCACAGCAGACCATAGGTGAAGAAAGCTGTTCCACTGGTTTCCGGCCCGGGAGCATGTTGCGGATCGAGCATGCTTCGGGTCCAATAACCTTCCGGTTGTTGACAGGCGACTACGGCTTTAGCCATTGTCCGAAAACGGTCGACATATTCTGACCGGTATTTATCATCTTGAGGCAAGTCTTTCAGCACTTTGGCCAATGCAGCCAGTACCCAGCCATCACCACGCGCCCAAAAGTCCTTTTTACCATTTACACTTTTATGTTTAGGATAGACATACTTCGCATCACGATAATACAGACCAGCCTCTGCGTCATACATAATGCTATTGGCATATTCCCAGTACTCATGCAGCTTCTCCAAATAAAGCGGATTTCCGGTCACCTTATACAGTTTAGTCATAACGGGCATCACCATATAGAGTCCATCAGCCCACCACCAATAATCGGAGCGATCGGTACTCATTTCATATTCCATAACCTCGCGGGCACGGGCTATTTTCCGTTCGTCAGGCTCCACAGTATAAAGGTCGATATATGTCTGAAAACACACCTGATAATCGCCAAACAGAACATATTCATTACTTTCACCATAGCCGGATTTCCATTTAGACTTATCTTTGCTTCTGGCTCCCATCCACTGATTATGCCCAGCCCATGCTTCAGAATAATTGTAGTAAGCGGTATCCCCTGTCAGGAAATAAGCTTCCATGTTTCCGGTATGATAGGCAGCATGATCCCAGAATGACCAACTATGTTTAGGATGCGTAGTTTGCCAGTATCTGTTCACTTTATGGATAATACCGGACACATCGGACACCTTCGGAAGTTCGGTTGCTGCACACGGAAAATATCCGGAACAAAAAATAAGAGTCAGAAAAGCAAAAAACAGTCCTTTCATTGTTATTCTATTCATACTTGATTCTATATTGATTGATACAAATGAAAACGGGGTGATCTCAAGAAAAGAACGATCACCCCGTTCCTTATAATACCTATTGAAAAAATGCGAATTTACTACTCAGAAGAGCCGAAGCCCAATTTAGTTAGACAGGTTATCTTCGTCGGCTACAGCCTCCTGCCAGTTTCCCCACATCGGCACACTGTCATCATATTTGTCATAGCCATAATTCTGGCGTAGTTTTCCCAAACGATTGGCATCAATAGCTGATTGTGGAATAGGCAAATACAGATTACGCTTGTCAATGGTATATTTATGGTTCTTCACAATCAACTCCGGATTTTTATTATAGAATTCATTGTAATGCATAATGCGTTGATACCAATAACTTCCACCATTCGGGTCTGTACCTTCCTGTTTATCATAAGTATTCACATCATACGTATTTCCCCATTCATCCGGTTTTCCGCTTAGGGCAAGGCAATAAGACACACGACTCAATTCAAGATAGCGCCATTCTTCCAGATACAATTCACGTGCACGCTCATCCATGATATCTCCAATGGTTACAGTTGTGTAAAGCTGTTTGCACTGAGCTCTCTCCCTCACTTTGTTTACATCCAGAGCAGCACCGGCAGGATCGCCATTATAAAATTTTGCTTCAGCACGCAGCAAATAAGCCTCTGCCAGACGGTAGCAATACCAGTCGGCTATGCCACTTGTAGTGGAGCTGCTGGAAGCGCCATTGAACTGTGTACTACTTTCTTTCGCCTCGGCATTCTGGTCCATTAAATAGATTTTATAGTGAGGCCATCCGAACCAGTCACGGATTGTATCCTTACACCAAGACTTCTGAAGATACTGACCATAATATTTGGAAGAAGGATTATTGACCCTGACAGAATCCATCATCATCCAGTTTCCGCTCTTTGTACTACGTCTCAAATCTCCCTCATCATCTACTCCATTCACTTCCCACATACCATATTGAGAGTAATAAGTAGGGTGCAAATAACCTGTACCACGACCTATGGAGCGATTATAATCATATTTAGAGTCATAATTCTTATCGCTACGAGCAAAACTTTTCACAGCTTGTACTCCATTAGGATCCAATAGATTACTCTTGTCATCCCACAATGGACCCAGAGCACGCATTGTATTGAAAGCAACAAAAGAATTCGATGAACCGATACCGCGATTAGGC
>OHMH01001084.1_pt1 | contig 11777 bp, 7 predicted proteins | sample 1569311 | NCBI WGS metagenome assembly OHMH01 (sample SAMEA3879503, study PRJEB24766) | human gut metagenome | biome: human-associated habitat; feature: feces | place: USA | collected 1985/1987
CATTCGGCGTACGCGAACCGGTAATAGGCGAACGCGGCATCGTCGCGGTCCAAGGCCACGCGCAGAGCATTCAGGCAGGCGGCGCGTGCCGAATCCCAATCCTCATTGCGGGCCAGTTGAATGGCGAGCTTCAGATGTGAGAGCGGGTAGGCGGGCGCGTACGCCACCATACGGTTGAGATGCGGGATGGCCGCCTCGGCACCCTTGATCTGACTCAACACGTCAGCCAGCTCCATGTGCGCGTAGAACAGATTGTCCGGGATAAGCACCGTACGCTCGTCCAATGTGGCGAACAGCCGGTTGTAGACCACGCGCTCGGCATAGGAGTTGAAGTATCGAGGTACGCCATGGCCTGCCGCATACACCTGGTCCAAATGGGCCACGGCCGCTTCGGCCGCTTCGATGGCCTGATCGGCTTGGCCCGAGAACAGCATATCTCGGGCGCGCAGACGCTCCTTGTCAAGATCGTCGGCAAGCGTGAACGTGAAGTCCGGCGTGTCCTTGCCATCGATCAACGCACTGGTGACCTGAGAGGCCAAACCGGTCAGTTCGGGATCGCATATCGATTCGATGACCTGCATGGCTCGCTGGGCCTTTTCCACGGAGCCGAGCGACGTGTTCCTGGCGATATCGTGGAATTCGTTGACGCCATGCTGCAGCAGGTCCACTCGCTGGATAGCCAGTCCGGCACTATTCTGTGCGCCCAGCACGTGAGCGGTCGCCGGACTGAATTGACGGTCGGCCAGTTCGGGCTCCTCCTGGGATCCGGTGGGAGAGAACCGGCTGTCCGCCAAGTCGAAGTCGGCGCTGATGGGTTTCAGACCCCCTTCGCCGTCCACGTCCATCACGGCACCGAACATGCGGTAGGTTTCCTCGGGATTGTCAAGCCCAGCGGTGTCCAGTCGCTTGAGGAAGGCATCACGGGTGAAGGTGACGGTGACCATATTGCGCACGGTGGGATTGCGGCGCAGCACGCTCATCGGATCATCGTCCATGCCGGCGGCCCCATCAGCACCGTCAGTGCCGACGCCCTCGCCGCCGATACCGCCCAGGTCGTCGCCTGCGCCAGTATCGTCCGGCATGCCGAACGCCATTTCGTCGATATCGATGCCCTTCATCAGGTCTTCGAACTGCGAATCGATGGACGCAGCGCCATCGGCGTCAGCGGATTCGGCCGCGGCCTGATCCGTAGCATCCGCAGACGGTCCGGTACCGTTGCCTGCTCCCCCGGCCGTGCCGCGTTCGTCACCGGACGCCGTCTGCCCGAACGTCTCCTCATGGGTGATGGGGCGGGTCGGGTCGCCATGGAAATCACCATCTTTGGGGTCGGCTTTGGAACCCACACGCCCCAAATCGCCACTGCGTAGATGTTCGAAGGCGCTTAGGGCCTCGCTCATCATCGCCTCGATGGCGGAATCCTGTTCGGCAATCGCCTCTTCAAGACCAATGGAATCGATGTGCAACGACACCTGGCGCACGGATTCGCTGGTGCCGAAACTTAGCGCGGCCATCATCAGGCCGACACGCAGGTTGTAGGCGGCGCTCATTGACGCGCGTTCGGCGCTACTCAGCGCACGCCACGTACGTCGAGTGGTGTCATACCGGCTATCGGGCATCATCGAGGTGCCGGCGGTGGTGAAGCCAATGGCCACTTCACCCGAATCCAAGCGCGACCGGAACTCCACGTCAAACCGATACGGCAACCGTAACCGGCGCAACAGTGAAGAGAGGGTCTGACGATACACCCATTCGTCGCTCCTCGCCGGCGAATACGAAGGACGAGCGGCTTGAGTGTTGGTGTCGCTCTTATCGGTCCGTTCTACAGCGCCCTCAGCACTCTCAGTACTTTCAGCGCCCGCAGCATTCGTCACACCCGAATCCGGCACGTTCTGCTGGGTCAGCACATCTCGAGGATCGGGGAATTCACTGCGAATCTGTCCAGCCGTGCGTGCGGCGATATCGACCAGGCTCAGCACGGCCCGACGCTCCTGCTCGCCATCATACGGGTCAAGCGCCATAATCGCAGGGTTTTCGATGAGTTTCATGTCGATTTGCGCGGCCTCGGCACGGGTCACCGTATCTTCCGTAGGGTTGCGTCCCAAGGAAGCGTTGCGCTCCAACCAAGCGCTCACCGCAGCGAATCGGTTGAGGTTGCCTTCGATCTTCAAGGATTTCAGCGCCTGCCCGAATGCCAAGGACTTATCCCACGTAAAGAAATAGCCGCTCGAATACGTCGAGGTGTACAGGTGCAATGGTTCGGCGCCATGCACCGCTTCCAGTCCCGGCGTGGTGTCGAGAGCGCCGGCTTCGCGCATCAGATCGGCGAAATGATCCTCCAGACCGGAGGCCCGCATGCCGTGGGCACGTGCCGCCAAAGTGTCACGCACCGAACGGCGAATCGCACCGATTGGCGCCTCACGGTTGAGACGGCGGAAGATATTGCCGGAACCGAATCCGATGAGCAGACCATTGATCTGCGGCAACATATACGTGGCGAAGAACGCGATGGTAATGGCATCGCGGTATTCCAAATCATGACGCATCGCAGGCGGCAGATTGGCACGCATCTGCTCAAGCGTGTACCGGTTGCCGGCCTTGAGCCATGAGGCGAGCCACGTCATGCGTCCGGTGTCGTCACGCCCCACCACGCCACCGGTAATGGCCTTCACACCGTCAGCACCATGACCAAGGCCACGCCCCAAACCACGCCCATGATGCAGCGCACTTCCCAGGCCACGGTCTGTACGGGAGAAACCGGAACGTGAACGAGGCTCGTCGCTTTCGCCCAGCCGCTCACCGTCCGGCAATGTCACTTCTTTTTCCTTGCCGAACATAAATCGCGCCTGCATATCCTGCACGTCCATGTCGGGGTCGGTGCCCACGAATACGCGGCCATGCGTATCGGCGAACGCCACCTGCGCAAAATGATCGCGGTCGGGGAAAATGCCAAGCGAGAAGCCGCGGCCTCTGGTGGAGGGCAGCTGCGCCCATCCAAGCACCAGCCCTTCCGGCACGTTCTCCAATTCGGGGAAGGTGCGTCGCTTGATTACAGGACTCAGCGCCACTGCATGGCGAGTCAGTTCGTCGATAATGCCGCCTTTACGCTCACTGGTCTCCTGCAAGGCATCGCCGAACGGATTCGTATCGTGCTTCTTCGGCTTGGATAGTCCCAGATCGGCCGCGAGCGCGTTCATCGAATCCTTCAGTCCGCCCAGCAGTGGCGTGCGGTTGTGCTTCCCATGGTCCGATGTACGTTTTGGCATGATTCACATTGTCTCTTGTTTGCCCGACATCAAGCCCGAATAAAGCCTATAGAATAAATGCGTGCATTCCATAGACCACACTCGCGCAGATCGTCCGATGCCGTCGAATCATGAACGGCGCCTGCCCAGCCGTCCGGATACCCGGCACCGGCTGCGTTTGGTGCGCCTGCTGATCGCCTTGCTGGCCGCCATCGCCGCCATCGCCGCCATGGAGTGCATCGTGTTCAACCTGCCGTTCTGGCGTACGCTCGGAGCGAGCACGGATACGAACGCCGTGCATAACACGCTGGGTTCGGGTCTCACGCGCCGGAATGATGGCATGTTGACCGTCACCGATCCGACCAAGGCCTATCTTGAACTGACCGCGGACGGCACGTCGGATTACCTACGCATCGATACCGCGAGCAGCAAGGTCATCGATAAGGCCCGTGAGCAGGCCGAGGCCGAATCCGAAGCGAACGACGATAAGGAAGTCTTCAAACCGCTGGCGACCATTCATGTGCGCGCGGATGTCGATGGCATCACCGGCCAGGCCCAGTCGATGAATCCCGACGCTATTCGCAGCCATTATGTCAAGGCACCGGGTGCCGGCATCGTGCGTATTTGGATTCAGGAAGAGCGCGGCGCGATCGTACCGGTCACCGACGCCCGCGCCAACGTGCACGTACCGTTCGTCATCAATTGGATGCGCGTGCTCGCCATGGCCTTGGTGTTGCTGATGATTGCCGTCTGGAGGCCGGGATCGCACCTGTGGCGTATCACGCTTGACCCGTCCAGCACTCGGCAACGACTTGCTTTCGTGGGGCTTATGGCGATTCCTACCCTGCTTATCGGCGCATCCATCATCCACGAACTGTGGTACGCGTCTCCGCTCGTCTTCCACGTTTCCGGCGATTACACCTATGATTTCGACCAGTATGGGCATGTGGCCGATGCGCTGGTCGCCGGCCGGCCCTGGCTCGACTTGCCGGTTCCCGAACAACTGGCCGCCACCGAGCACCCCTATGACGTAGCCACACGTGCCCAGCTACTCGCCAATGGAGCCAGTCCGCTCTACTGGGATTACGCGTATTATGACGGTCACTGGTATTCCTATTTTGGCGTGTTGCCCGCAGTGCTGCTGTTCGTCCCCTATCGTCTGCTGACCGGTCATAATCTGCCGACATCCGCCGCCGAGTATATTCTCGTGCTGCTGTTCATCATCTTCTTCTCCTTGCTGGTGCTGCGCGTCATCCATCGCGTGATGCCGAAGACTTCGGTGGCGGCCGCGTCGTTAGTAGTGGTCTCATCGTTGGTGAGCGCGCAAGTGGGGTATTTGCTGTATCGCACGAACTTCTATCAGATACCGTTCGCCGCATCGCTGACGTTGACTTCGCTGGGACTATGGCTATGGCTCGGCGCGGACACGTCCCGCCGTCCGCTGAGACCATCGGACCGATGGCAGGCGGGCGACGCCAAGCCTCTCTCCCTGCCACGACTGGCCTTGGGCGCCTTGTGCATTGCGGCGAATTTCGGATGCCGACCGACGTTCACCTTGACCGCATTGCTTGCGTTCCCCCTGTTCTGGCCGCAGATTCGCGCGCTGGGCACCGGTCTGCGCACACGCCGCATCAAGCCGTTGCAGGCGTTGCGCGCGCCGCTGGCCCGCCATTCTCGTCGTGACGCCTCTGATGGCGTGGAACATGGTTCGGTTCGATTCCCCGTTCAATTTCGGCAATGCGTATCAGTTCTCCATATCCGATATGACCCGGTATACCACCCCGTCCGCGGATATGCCCGCCAACATCTGGTATTACCTGTTCCTGCCGCTGCGCTTCATGGATCGTTTCCCGTGGCTGGCGGGCTCTCCCGCCCCGATGCCGCAATGGGGTTATTACGAGGTGATGGTCGGCGCGATTTTCACGGCCACGCCACTGACCTTGATGGCTTTGGCGCTGCCCCTGCTGCGCAGATTGGAAACACACGGCATGCGGCCATGGCTGATGTCTTGCTTGGCCGTGGCGGCGGTGCTGGTCGTATTCGACAGCCGCGTCGGCGGTTTGGGATGGCGGTATTCCGCCGATTTCGGCTGGCTGATCTCGCTGGCGTCCATACCGGGGCTACTGTGGCTGGTCAATGGGCGCGAACCGAGCCGCTCATTGGCGGGGGCCAACGACGCCGCTTCAGGCGATGGCATCGCCCGCGTCACTCCGTGGCGTTGGCTGATGCGCTGGGTCGTGATGCTGGCCGTATTGTGGGCGCTGGGCATAGCCATACTAAGTTGCTTCGTGCAGTCGCGCAGCGATTCGATGATCGCCAACAATCCGACGCTCTGGCATCAGGTTCAGTCTTGGTTCACCCTGCTATAGGACCGGACCGCTCGGCGACCCGCCAAGCTTCAGTATTCTCCCAGCATTCCGGCCGGTGTTTTCCAAGACCTGCGGCATAATGTATGTGACGTAATTCACTAATCGTTTACCCATACTGTCGTGAGGGTTTCCCCGTGTCCACTGCCGTCCGTAGTCGCGTCTTCAAAATATCCGCAGCAGCCGTCACCGCAGCCATCGCCATTGGTCTGTGCCTGTTCTCACAGGACGACGTCAGCGCCTCCATCAAGGAACGCCGCGTGGAGCGGCTCAACGCCCAGATCGAGAACGTCTATACCGACGAATACCAGCAGATGATGGACACCGAGATCGCCGACGAGCGCGACGCCAAAGAACGCACAGTCGACAGCATCTACACCAAGGTGAACCCGTACGGCACCAACACCACGTCCATGTACGTGTACTTCACCACCGATCAGGCCTCCACCGTCAGCTACACCGTTTCCGCTGAGGGGTACCCGGATTACACGGCCAACGCCATCACCAGCGATGAGGCGGCCGCCGCATACCGTGAGGCCGCCGCCGGCGACGCCGACGGTTCCGGCAATGTCGGCGGTACCAGCACGGCGAGTCAGACGACCACGGTATCGAGCAATGACATCGCCTCCACCGAGCACGAGTTTCTGGTGTTGGGACTGATCCCCAAGGTCAAGAACACCATTACCCTGACCATCACCGACACCGACGGCAACGCCACCACGCGCACCATCGAGCAGACCGGCCCGAAACTGCTCGGCGAGGAGGAAGTACGGCTCGAACAGGCCGTCGCCCCCGACGAATCCACGGTCACCACGCTCGGCAATGGCCTGTACGCGATTCTCGGCAATGATTCCAACGAGCAGGATTTCATACTACTATGACGCGAACGGTGTGATTCGCGGCGAAATCCCGGTGCTCTACTACCGCTCGCACCGTCTGCTGTTCGACAATGACGGCATCATGTGGTTCTCCGCCTCCACCAAGCATTTCGTCGGCATGAACCGCCTAGGCAAGCTGGTCAAGATCATCAATCTGGGCGACCAGTACATCCTGCACCATGATTACGCGCTGGATTCCGACGGCAATATCGTCTCTCTGGCCACCGATCTGAAACATTCGGACCATGCCGTGCAGGATCAGGTCATCAAGGTGGACACCGACTCCGGCGAGGTGAGCCTGCTGGTGGATTTCGGCGACCTGTTCCCCGATTACAAGCAATCCACCGATCATTCCGGCATCGACGAATCCGATCCGACCGCCACGAACCGTTGGGACTGGATCCACTTCAACACCATCCAGCTCATGGATGATGGCTCCGCGTTGCTGTCCGCACGTGAGACCTCCACGATGATCAAGATCAATGACATCGAAGGCACGCCGTCGCTCGACTACATGATCGGCGAGCCGAGCGTATGGAATGGCATGGATGCGCAGCCCTCCTTCCTGACCAAGGTGGGCGATTCCGGCGACACCGGCGGCCAGCACTCAATCACTGTGCAGTACGATTCCTCGCTGGAGGACGGCCAGTACTACATCTACATGTTCGATAACGACTTCGGTTATGCCATGACCCGTCCTGATTTCGATTGGACCATGATCGATGGCATTTCGACCGCGCAGAGCTCCAAGGATGAGAACTCGAACTCCCAGTTCCGCAAGTACCTGGTCGACGAGAACGCCGGAACCTACACCGAAGTGCAGGACTTCGATGTGCCGTATTCGCCGTATGTCTCCTCCGCACAGGAACTGTCCGATGACCTGAACCTGGTGGACATCGGCATGCAGGGCCTGTTCGGCGTCTACGATGACGACGGCAACCTCAAGGCACAGTACAAGATGGTGCTCAGTTCGGGATACATCTACCGCGTCTACCAGTACGGCTTCCGCGGCTTCTACTTCGCGTGAGGATTGGCATCGACCTCACGGCCGATGCCAATCCTCCAACGGCCGATTCCTATCTGCTACCGCTTCGCAGCCTCATACTTGCGGCGAATCAGATCCTCATAAAACGCCACAGCCTCAGCCGGCGCTCCGTCAAACGCGACCGCGTGCTCGTCCAGCACCAGTACGCGGTCGATGGCGTATTCGGGCCGGCGGATCATATCCGTGTCATGCGTGGCGAAAATCACCTGCTTGTTGTAGCTGAACAACGCCTTGGCCACATGCGCGGCGCCAATCTCATCCAATCCCTTGCTCGGCTCATCCGCCACAATCGCACTCGGCTCAAAGCTCAGCGCGGCCGCAATAGCCAGCAGGTGCCGTTTCTCGGAGTCCAGTTCGCTGGCCTTGGCCTTGGAGACCTGCGCCAAATCAAAATGCGCGAACAGATTGCCGATGCGCGCATGACGTTCTGACTCGGGCACCTTGTGCTTTTTCAGCGCTTCGGAAACAGCCTCGGAAATATTCGCCGCTTGGTAAAAGCTGTTCGGAATCTCCTCGCGGCGAACTTTGCCGACCAGATTATCGATGCGCTTCGCGTCCTTCTTCACAGCCGGGTCAAGACGTTCCTCACCGCCCGCAATGGTCACCGTGCCGGCGTTGGCCTTCAACGAACCGTCCAGCAGACCCAGCAATGTGGATTTGCCTGCGCCGTTCAGTCCGATCACAGCCACCCGCAGCTCGCTGATGGTGATGTCCGTGGGAGCAAGTCCCACGTGCCCATCATCATACGTATGCCCGGCCTGATCCAAAGTGAACGTCAGCGACGCCGGGCGTGGCAGTTCTTTCGGTCTAAACAAGAATCCCATGCCGCTATTGTACGTGGAGTACAGGCGTGGTGCCGGCAAACACCGGCCTATCGCAGCAAAGCGGCGACGGTATTGAGCACGGCGCGGATGCCACGCTCGAATTCGTCCGGTTCGGGTAGCAGGGAAACGGCCAGGTATCCATTGGAAGTCATGTCGAAGAAGTAGCCGGGCTGTCCGGTCAGTTTGTGCTCGTCAATCAACCGCAGCACCAGCTCGTTCTCATCGATGACTGAAGGCACTCGTAGCAGCACGTTCCAGCCGCCTTCGGCCCGTAGCACGCTGACCAGCCCGTTGGGATCGGCGTCAAGCAACTCGTGCAACTTGGCCAGGTTATTGCGCACGCGCTCCCCCACCCGTCTGGTCTGTGCGGGCGCGGCGTTCAATAATGCGGGAATCCGTTCGGCGATGATGTCACTCATCGGCAGATAATCATCGGCGATGACGTCCAGTCGACGCTGTGCCTCGGCAACGTCCTCGGCAGGTCCGGACACCTGAATCCACCCGACTTTGGCGTGCGGCGCGGCCAACATTTTGGAGAATCCGTCTAGGGCGAAGGTGAGCACGCCGCGCTCCCCCGCGAGCCGTGCGTTGCCGGGGAAAGGTTCGAGAGAGTAATCGAAGAACACTTCATCGGCGATAAGGGCGATGCCATTCTCACGGCACAATGTCACGATACGTGCACGCTCGGTTGGTTTTACGTACGAACCGGTCGGATTGTTCGGGTTGATGAGCACCAATGCTCTGATGCGTTCGCCACCGGGCTCGCTGAGCAGCCGCTCGAGTTCGGCGATGTCGATGAACCAGGAGCCGTCGAATTGCAACTGGTATTCGACCGTGTCAACGCATTCAAGCCGTGCAATCGACTCAATCAGCGGATAGCCGGGTTTGGGTGCCAGCACCGCGTCGCCGGCATCGCAAAGTAACTTAATCAGCCACGAATACGCCTCGGACGTGGAGCTCAGCAAGTACAGGGCGTCCGGGTCAACGCCCTCGATGGCGGTATTCGCATTGTTGAAAGCGGCATGGCGCTCGTTCCCGCCCTCGCTGGCGGCGGGCGAAGTCGACTGAGGGCTGCTTGCGTCTACCGCCTTTGCCGTATTGAGGAATGCGGCCAATGCTTCTCGCGCCGCACGCGGTCCACGCGGGTCGGCCGTATACACGCTCGGCACCAATTCAGGTGCCAGCCCGTGGCGGGTCGGATTGGAATCGTTGAGTTTGCTGAGTGCGATGCCGTTTGCCTTGGCTGCCGCCTCGGCCGCCGCAATGGGATTCGGCGCAGAAATATCCACACGAGAAGAGAAATGCACGCTCATACCCTCCCACGATAGAGCGTGGTGCCCCCTGCCCCGCTCTCAAACGCGCAACATTCCCGGGAACGCGTCGCCACAGACCTCCATACACACGCCCACTTTGCGCAACATTCCCGGGAACGCGTCGCATACCTTTCCTATGCAATGCAAAAGGCCGCCCGACTAGTCGGACGGCCTGAAGCATATTCGCGGGTCAGCGCTGCACACCCACGCTCACTGGCTCACTGCTGCTTGGTGCTGGCATAGTAGGCGGCACCGACGATGCCGGCCTGGTTACGCAGCTTGGCGGGCACGATCGGGGTCTTGATATCCACGTACGGCAGGAACTTTTCGCTCTGACGGCTCACGCCGCCGCCGACGGTGAACAGGTCCGGGTTGAAGTACTTCTCCATAAGGCCGTAGTACTTGGTCAGACGCTTGGCCCACTTCTTGTAGCCCAGTTCCTCATTCTCGCGAATCGCGGAGGAGGCATACTTCTCGGCGTCCAGATGCTTGGCGCTCAGGATGATGTGTCCGAGTTCGGTGTTCGGGATGAGCACGCCGTTGTAAATCAAGGCGGTGCCGATGCCGGTGCCCAGTGTGGTGGCGATGACCAGACCATCCTGGCCCTTGGCGGCACCGAACTGGACTTCGGCCAGGCCGGCGGCGTCGGCGTCGTTTACCACGACGACCGGGCGGCCGCAGGCTTCGGAGAACACTTCAGTAACGTCCACGCCAATCCAAGACTGGTCAAGGTTGGCCATGAAGTCGAGCTTCTGGCCGGGCTTGATCGGCGCGGGGAAAGCGATGCCAACGGGTGCGGATTCAGGCACTTCGAAGTGGTCGAGCTGCTGCTTGACGATTTTGGCCACGGCCTGAGGAGTGGAGACCTCGGGAGTGAGAATCTTCAATCGTGGCTCGGCGAAATCGCCCTTGGTCAGATCGACAGGTGCGGCCTTGATGCCGGAACCGCCAATGTCAACACCGAAAGCCTGTGCAGTTTCAATCATCGTTGACCTTCCTTTCCATACGTTTTCATCAGTTCGTAAGGTTGCGCCCAGTTTAACGCGAATTACGCTCAACACGAAACCATTACACACCAATTGTGCAAACGTGTGCATCGTCGCCGGTCACTACGTACCCTATTCGTATCGTTTTTCAAGCCTGACAATGGGCAATGCATGCGATTTCGCATACTAGGAAAAATCGGCGTCTATGGTGGCCTGACTCTGTGTCGCGCGCGATAATGGGAGGTATGGCAGAACATACCCAACTTATTGATGCAATTAACATCCGCACCGCCGTACGCGCCTACGATGATGAGCCGATCGACGACGATACGGCCCGCCAGCTCGAGATGGCGCTTCAGCCGATCAACTTACTCGGCGATCTCAACATTCAGCTGGTGCGCGACCAGCCCAAGGTGTTCGCCGAAGCCAATGCTTCAGGTCATCTGACCAATGCGGCGAATTATCTGGCCATCGTCGGCCCCGCGAACGATGAGGAAGCCAAAGAGCGTGCCGGCTTCTATGCCGAACGCATGGTGCTCACGGCCACGTTGCGCGGCCTCGGCACCTTATGGGTCGCCGGCTCATGGGACAAGGCGGAGGCGGCCAAGCATTGCCGCGTCACCTCTGGCCAGGAGCTGTATCTCGGTGTGGTGATCGGGCATCCGAAGAATCATCTGGATTATCAGGCGAAATCCTATGAGGAGCTATGCGAAGCGCAACGCACGCACCGCGCCACCAAGACCTATGAGCAGTTCACCGCCACAATGAGCGATGAGGGGCGCGAGGCCGCTCCGGATTGGTTCAAGTCCGGCGTCGAGGCTGCGATGAAGGCGCCGAGCGCGATGAACCGTCAGCCAATCACCTTCTCGTATAATCCGGCCGACGATACCGCCGCCGCGCATATCGATCAGAGTGCGGAAGATGAGCATCACGCGTTCAATGACATGGGCATCGCCAAGCTGCACTTCCAGATCGGTGCCGGCCAAGGCCAGTGGGCTTGGGGCGACGGTGGCCTGTTCATCCATAAGTAACCTGTAGTGACCCCCCTCATAGAGGGGAGCCACTACTGGCGGGTTCTAGTGATCGTTGCAACACCTGACCTACCGCAAGGAGGGTCAGGTGA
>OHMH01001085.1_pt1 | contig 11764 bp, 9 predicted proteins | sample 1569311 | NCBI WGS metagenome assembly OHMH01 (sample SAMEA3879503, study PRJEB24766) | human gut metagenome | biome: human-associated habitat; feature: feces | place: USA | collected 1985/1987
CATATTTTTATATTAATCTCCATTCATGTATTTTATATGATGTATATCAGTTATGACAACATGCAGGCATCAATCACATCATAACACATAATTGTAATATTTTGGAAAAAATAAGATTAAAAATAAAGTTAAAAATAAAGATGAAAATAAAGGTACCCCGGATACCCGTTATGATAAAGGTATCCGGGGCTATAAAGCCTGTAAGCTTTGATGTGCGGAATAGCTGCCACACGGGGGATTAATAAATGCTGTTCATATCTTAAATAAAATATTGGCATTATCTATTAATGCTGGCACTAGTCCATATTTACATTGAGATGTCTTGGAAGACCATCAACCATGATTGGTGAAAGTTCAGCCTGAATCAATGGTCTTATGTAATGAATAAGGTCTTCTGTAACGAAATCATCTTCTGTGATCCACTCAAGTGGAACTTTCTTTTCGATGTTAGCAATCTGATGAACATCATGAGTTTCAGTGATGCACATATATGGATCATCAGATACTCTCTTAAGTACTACAACTTTACCAGTTTCACCTTCAAATGCAGCCTTTACAGCAGCACCACCAACGTTGAAGGCTTCAGTGATATCAGTACGTGAAGTCATGTGAGCTGCACAACGCTGAAGAGTAGATAACTCAATAGCTCTTGTCTTGATACCAAGTTCAGAACCTACCTTGTTGGCAAGGAACTTGGCAGAACCAGCTAACTGCTTATGACCGAAAGCATCCACGAACTCAACATGCTCTGAAAGCTCGAATACATATCTTCCGTCCATAACCTTGATACCTTCTGAAACAGCAATAACCATAGAACGACCTTTAGAAGCTATCTCTTTAACTCTTTCAAGGAAGTGGTCGATATCAAATACCTTCTCAGGAAGATAGATAAGATCTACACCTTCACAATCTTCGCCTCTTGCAAGAGCAGAAGCGGCTGTAAGCCATCCGGCGTTACGTCCCATAATCTCAACTATTGTAACAGTTGGGTAATCATATACAAGACCGTCACGGATAATCTCCTTCATAGTAGCTGCAATAAACTTGGCAGCACTACCAAAACCAGGAGTATGATCAGTAACAGCAAGGTCGTTGTCGATAGTCTTAGGAACACCCATGAACTTAATATCGCTTCCGATAAGAAGTGCATAGTCAGAAAGCTTCTTGATAGTATCCATGGAATCGTTACCACCAATATAGAAGAAGTATGATATATTAAGTTCCTTAAGAATCTCGAAAATCTTCTCATATGTTTCTCTGTCATCAGAGATTTCAGGAAGCTTATAACGACATGAACCTAAGTAAGAAGAAGGAGTTCTCTTTAAAAGGTCAATATCGATATCTGTCTTAATCTTTTCAGAAAGATCTACATACTGCTTGTCAAGAAGACCCTTGATTCCGTGAAGCATACCATATACTTTATTAGCCCCTCTGTCCTTAGCTGTCTTAAACACACCTGCAAGACTTGAATTGATTACGGCAGTTGGTCCGCCAGACTGTCCTACGATAACATTTCCTAACATAAATGTCCTCCGAATTATAAAAATAATTAAATAATAAAACTCAGGTCAGAATCCCTCGTGACTTCTAACCTATGACAAATATGATGCAAGGGTCGCAAGATCAAAGTCATATCATGCAGGCACGAAAGATTTTTTGGATGTGAACTTTTAACTCTTACAACATAAACATTTTATTAAAATTATATTAACATAATTAGAGCAATCATACAACTCAAATGTGCTTATAAATTAAATAAATTCATAAATTTAGTAAAATCTTTAATCATATAGTGGAAACTTTCAAAAAATTTGTAGTATACTGATAATAAGCACAAGGTATATGACAGATATCTAAAAAAGACAATACATTACAAAAAAAAGTATAAGCAGTAAAGGAGATGTACATTATGAGTAAACAGACATGGAAACCAGGAAATATGCTTTATCCAGTGCCGGCAGTTATGGTCAGCTGTCAGAGAGGTGAAGAAAAACCCAATATCATAACAGTTGCATGGGCAGGGACTATATGTTCGGATCCTGCGATGGTATCTATATCAATAAGGAAAGAAAGATATAGCCATGATATTATAAAAGAATCAGGAGAGTTCGTTATTAACCTTACAACGAAAAAGCTGTGCCGGGCAACGGACTACTGTGGCGTAAAGTCAGGTAAGGATACAGATAAATTCAAGGATATGCATCTTACACCTGAAAAGTCAGTTAAGATAAATGCACCGGCTATTAAAGAGAGCCCTGTTAACATAGAATGTAAGGTGAAGGATATAGTGGAGCTTGGAAGCCATGATATGTTTATTGCCGAAGTCGTCGCTGTTAATGTTGATGAATCGCTTCTTGACAGCAAGGGAACATTACATCTTAAAGATGCTGAACTTGTAGCTTATTCACATGGACAGTATTACGCACTTGGTGAACATCTCGGACGCTTTGGATATTCAGTTAAAAAAAGGTAAAATTATAAAAATAAAATATCTCTAAAGCACGTAAAACCCCTTTACAAACAGTTATATGCGTGGTAGTATACAATTGTTACAAAAATGTTACGGAATTATTACACGGGGAAAGAATTCCATTGTATATACGATATATGGAGGAACGTATGACACGCATTACAAGATATGGAAGAAAGGTAAAAACTACCTTTATCTCAACTATGTTTGCAGCATGCATTGCAATAGTGATAGGTATTCCATTTGTATCTAAGAATATGTTTAACAATGATGTGGGATATTACAGCATATCGATTCGTGGTACACATGTCGGAGCAGCCAACACAGAGGAAGAAGTTAATGTGGCGCTGGCAAATGCACGTCTGCAGTTAAGCCAGCAGCTTGATGATTATATATATATGGACTGTGATGTCCAGATTGATAAAGAAAACAGGGCTATAGCGTCAAGAATGTCAGAAAAGCAGCTTGAAAGTTCTATATACAGCCAGTTGTTTGACTGTATACTTGATGTTGAAAAGCAGCTTGCATATACTGTAAGAATAGATGATTATACAGTTAATCTGTCATCCAAGCAGGATGTAGAAGAACTGTTTTCAAAGCTTATACAGCCATATAACAGGGCTGATGAGTTTGAGCCGGTTATTAAGTCTAGTTCGGCAGCAGATGGAACATATATAGTGTCTATAGATAAGAATGAGGAGACAACGGTGCAGGATACACAGATAGTTGCATCATTCTTTGAAGACAGTACTGGTTCTAACGGTGAAAGCAAGAAAACACCAGATGAGATACAGTCTATAGGTTTTGCACAGAATGTATCTGTTAATGCTGTATATGCTGATAAGGTAGAGGTATCAACAGTACAGGAAGCTTATGATACAATAACAAAGGTAAACGATACCAATGTTTATTATATTGCTAAAGAGGGCGATACTCTTGAGAGTATAGCTAAAGATAATAACATATCAGTTGAAGATTTGTTAAAGCTTAATACTAAGTTAAAAGAGGACTCAGTTATAGTTCCAGGTGATGAGCTTGTTATAACAGTGCCTGAGTCAGATATAACAGTAGTGACAACAAAGCAGCTTTCTTATGAGGAAGATTACAACGCAGAGCCTGAGTATCTTGATGATAACAATAACTATAGAGGTACGAATTATATTCTTGATGAAGGAACAACGGGACATCATTCAGTAGTAGCAACAGTTACATATGAGAATGGTAAAGAGGTTGCAAGACAGATAACAAGCGAGAATATAACAGTTGAATCAAAGCCGGCAAAGATAGCAGTTGGAACACTTACACCACCAACATATATAAAGCCTGTCAGTGGTGGAACATTTTCATCAGGTTATGGTTCAAGATGGGGCACAACTCATTACGGAGTTGACTGGTCATGCAACCAGGGAACATCAGTTAAGGCTTCAAGAGACGGAGTAGTAACAAGGGCTGGATGGTATTCTGCTTATGGATATTGTGTAGATATACAGCATGAAGATGGCAGCATGACAAGATATGGACATAACAGTAAAGTAACAGTGACTGTCGGCCAGCAGGTAAAGCAGGGTGAAGAGATAGCTCTTAGTGGCAATACTGGTGATAGTACAGGACCACATGTGCATTTTGAAATATGGATAGATGGCAGAAGAGTGAATCCACTTGATTATGTAAACAAGAATTAAGTTAACTTATGAATAAGGGCGTGGATATTAATAATCCATGCCCTGTTTTAAACTTTATGGATATATAACGTTGACATAATAAAATGGTATGATATAATCATTAAGATATTGATTTAAATACCAATATTATTTTAGATAATAAAGTAAAAGTATACACATGATGAATGTTTTGACGGCTTTATGTCACTAATGCATGATAGTTGTTTTTGTGATAAGCCGTGAATACCATGATATATTGAATATAAATGACAGATATGTCGATAATTAATAAAGAAACTAAAGTTTTAGATATGATGAGTAAGTGATATTGAGGTGCAAAGTATGGAACAGTATGTTGTCAAAGGTGGAGTGCCACTTTGTGGAGAAGTGTCCATAGGTGGAGCTAAGAATGCAGCACTTGGTATTCTGGCAGCAGCGATTATGACAGATGAGACCGTAACAATAGAGAATGTACCTAACGTGAGAGATACAAAGGTGTTGCTTCAGGCAATCGAAGGAATAGGTGCAAAGGTAAAATATATATATAATAATACAGTTCAGATTAACGGCGGATCTATATGTGATCTTAATGTTGAATACGAATATATAAGAAAGATAAGAGCGTCATACTATCTTCTTGGCGCGTTACTTGGTAAGTACAATGAATCTAACGTAGCACTTCCAGGTGGCTGTAACATAGGAAGCAGACCTATAGACCAGCACCTTAAGGGCTTTAAAGCACTTGGTGCCAAAGTGAACATAGATCATGGCGTTGTCAGCGCTAAAGCAGAAAAACTGGTTGGCGGACACATATATTTTGATGTTGTAACAGTAGGTGCTACTATTAACCTTATGATGGCAGCATGCATGGCTGATGGAGAAACTATCCTTGAAAATGCAGCTAAGGAGCCACATATAGTTGATGTAGCTAACTTCCTTAATGCCATGGGAGCTAATATCAAGGGTGCTGGTACAGATGTTATAAGAATAAGGGGCGTTGAGAGACTTCATGGATGCACATATTCTATAATACCAGACCAGATTGAGGCAGGAACTTTCATGATGGCGGCAGCAGCTACACATGGTGATGTTGTCATAAAGGACGTTATTCCTAAGCATCTTGAGTCTATAACTGCCAAGCTTCATGAGATGGGCTGTCAGCTCATAGAAGGTGACGACTGGATAAGGGTTATGGCAGAAGGTGAGATAGGAAGTACTAATGTTAAGACACTTCCATATCCTGGCTTTCCAACAGATATGCAGCCGCAGATAGCAGTTGCACTTGCACTTGCTAACGGTTCAAGCATGGTTACAGAGAGTATATTTGAGAATAGATTCAAGTATGTTGATGAGCTTAACAGGATGGGTGCTAAGATTAAAGTTGAGGGCAATACAGCTTATATAGAAGGTGTTAAGCATTTTACATCAGCACAGCTTTCAGCACCTGATTTAAGAGCAGGAGCAGCACTTGTGATTGCGGCACTTGCGGCAGAGGGCATATCAGAAATAGACGATATAGAGTATATCCAGAGAGGATACGAAGATTTTGAGGGTAAACTTTCAGCACTTGGTGCTGTTATAGCTAGAGTAGATTCTGAAAGAGAACTTCAGAAGTTTAAGTTGAAAATAGGATGATAATAGACTGCGGAGAATAATATTGTGCAGATATCCGGAGTGATAATGGCAGATTTATCACAAGATATCGCAGGCATGATATATTTCCGCAGTTTTTTTATATATTTTTATCATTTTTTTACAAATATTCTGTTAAAATATGTTAAACTATTATCATGATGGTTGTAAATATATTAATATGACTTATATGGAGAAAACATGAAATTAAAAGATAAGTTAAAGGTTTCATTCTGCGTTATGGTTATACTTCCGGCGCTGCTTTTATGCGTGTTTGTTGTCGGAATATTTAAGATACAGTCGGATAGTATATGCAAGACATATAATGTAGAAGACGATACGGTACTGTTATATTTTTATTCGCCTATGACATTGTTTGGCAGTATTACAGATGATGTGTATGAGCAGATAAAAGAACAGGCAGAAGAAGAACCAACGACATTTAACAACAGGGCATACCTTGAGTCACTTGGTTCCACATTAAATGACAGACTTTCAGAGCTTGTTGTAAGAAAGAATAATAATGTCATATATAATTCAACACAATATTCAAACACAGATCTTGCAAGGCTTCTTCCAGAGTATGAGACAGATGAGAACAACATAACGGATGTTGCTACATATAGAGGTGGCATATATCATAGTCTTATAAAACAGGTAGACTTTTCAGACAGCTTAGGAAATATATACAGTGTGTCTATCGTCACATCTGTTAAGCAGAGCATACCACAGATAAGACAGATGCTATGGCAGCTTGTTTTTATCATCATCATCATACTTGTCATAACCAGCCTTGTGCTTAACCTGTGGATATACAGTTCTATCATCAAGCCGGTTAACAAGCTGAAGCTTGCAACAGATAATATAAAAGAAGGAAACTTTGACTTTGAGATGCCAAGGGTTCCTGATAACGAAATAGGTGATGTGTGTAAGGATTTTGAAGAGATGAGACTTATACTAAAGAAGTCATCAGAGGATAAGCTTCAGTCAGATAAAGAAGAGAAGGAGCTTATAAGAAATATATCACATGATTTAAAGACACCGCTAACAGCTATTAAAGGCTATGTTGAGGGTCTACGTGATGGAATAGCCGATACTCCGGAAAAACAGGCAAAGTATATTAAGACTATTTCCAACAAGGTTAATGATATGGATAAGCTAATAGATGAGCTTACTATATATTCAAGGCTTGATGCTAACAGGGTATTGTATACATTTGTTAAATTTGATGTGTCAGAATATTTTGATGACTGCTGTGATGAGATAGGAACAGAGCTTGATGCGGCAGGTATAGAGCTTAATTACAGAAATCATATTAAAGAGCCGGTCATAATTGCCGCTGACCCAGAGCAGTTAAAGAGAGTTATCAATAATATAATCAGCAACTCAGTTAAGTACATGGTAGAAGGCCGTAAGGGAAAGATAGATATAGACCTTTATGACGAGGGCGAGTATGTACATGTTGTCATGGCTGACAATGGCAAGGGTATAGCTGGCAAGGATATTTCAAGAATATTTGAAAGATTCTACCGTACTGATGAATCACGAAACTCCAAGCAAGGCGGCAGCGGCATAGGACTTGCTATTGTCAAGAAAATCGTTGAAGACCATAAAGGCAAGATATGGGCAGAGAGTGTTGAAGGCGAAGGAACTACAATGCATCTTAATCTGCTTAAGTATAATGAGAATAGCCAGCTTGTATTGAAGAATCAGCAATAAAAGGTTTAATGTAAGGTAACAGGCTTAAAGCAGTGCAACAGACTTAAGTCATATTGAAAGGCTTAAGGCTTAGACAGTCAGATAGTCATATTGTTAGTGCATATGACGAAATTCTGTAAAAATAAAATATAAAAGGAATAGAAAGGGACAATTGTATGAGCAAAGTATTGATAGTTGAAGATGAGGAAGCAATCGCAGATATTGAAAAGGATTACCTTGAATTAAGTGGATTCACGGTAACAACATGCAAGGATGGAACAACAGGTCTTGCAGAGGCACTTGACGGGGATTATGACATATATATTCTTGATGTCATGCTTCCAGGTGTAGATGGCTTTGAGATATGCAAAAGAATAAGAGAAGTTAAGAATACTCCTATTATCATGGTATCAGCTAAAAAAGAGGATATCGATAAGATAAGAGGACTTGGCGTAGGTGCTGATGATTATATGACGAAGCCTTTTAGTCCAAGTGAGCTTGTTGCCAGAGTTAAGGCACATCTTTCAAGATATGAAAGACTTGTAAACAGTGCCCAGCCTGAAAATGATATTATCGAAATAAGAGGCATCAGGATAGATAAGACAGCCAGAAGAGTATTCGTTAATGGTGAAGAGAAGATATTTACAACTAAGGAATTCGATCTTCTTACATTCTTAGCAGAACATCCTAATCATGTATACACTAAGGAAGAGCTTTTTAAGGAAATATGGGATATGGATTCTATCGGTGATATTGCAACCGTTACTGTCCATATTAAAAAGATAAGGGAAAAGATAGAACTTGATACAAGTAAGCCACAATATATCGAAACGATATGGGGTGTAGGCTACAGATTTAAGTTATAATACATTACAAAAGCCTGTTTAGAACATATTATCCATAAGAACCTTAAATATATCGTCCCGTTTTGGATATTGTAAAACTATGAGTGATTTATATGACAGAAAGAAGGTTAAATATGATAATTGAAAAGGAATATTTTGATTCAGAAGAAGTCAGGAAAGCGAATGCCATGAATGATAAGACGATGGCACCACCAAGAAGAATACGTCTTGCGACAACGGACAGTAACAAATATTATGCCAAAGCTGTATTTGTAGCCGATAAAGAAAATATAATTACCGGTGAGCTTCTTTACAGACCAGATTTTCAGGAGTCAGAAGAGGGAGTGGCATTCAGTGAGGTTGTTGTTAAGCAGACAGCAGATGTGGAAGAATATTTCAAGAATCTTATAAGGTTTGAAGGCTATAAAGTGATTCCAGAAGAATATGATGAGAGTGATATGCTTATGCATTATGATGAGCTGAGCATACAGGCTAATAAGCTTTTGTTTCTTGAGAGCAGGGAGGAGTAGATATGACAGATACGCAGAATGAGGCGTTTAAGACACCAGCAAACAAGATAAGGCTGTTTGAGCATGGGGCTCCGGGTTCGCAGAACCTTAAGCTTACAAGAAAATATTACACTGAGGATATGCCTGATGGAAGAGTAAAGCATATAGTGCAGAACATTACAGATCCGGATATTGTTCCTTACATACCTGATGGTATTGGTAACAGTACAGACAGACAAAGGATTCCGGCAGTATTGATTATTCCAGGAGGTGCGTTCAGACGCCTTGTATACAACTTTGAAGGTGAAGATGTTGCAAAGTGGCTTAATAGTATGGGAATAGCTGCATTTGTTCTTGAATGCAGACTTCCATCAGATGAACATGATAATGCAGAGGATGTCCCACTTATAGATGCTATGCGTGCAATGAGAGTTATAAGAGGAAGGGCGCAGGAATTCGGTATAGATGAAGCTAAGATAGGCGTTATGGGCTTTTCAGCAGGAGGCTTTATGGCAGCGTTATTATCAACAGCGTATGAAAGTGATGTGTATGCGGATTATAAGTATAAGGATGAATATGATAAACTATCCGCAAGACCAGATTTTGCTGTTTGTTCATATCCGGTTATAAGTATTGACGATTGTATTGAAGCAGGCAAAAGATATATGTCTGAAGAACAGGTGCTTGAGAGAATCAGTGACAGTAAGGCAAAGATATTGCATAAGTACAATCCGGATAAGCTTGTAAGACCGGATATGCCGCCAGTATTTATATGTGAAACGGATGATGACAGAATAACATTATCTGAGAACAGTGTGGGCTTTTATATGGCAGCAAGAAAAGCCGGGGTAAGTGCTGAACTTCATATATTCAGAACAGGTGGCCATGGTTATGGCTGTGGTGATGATTTTGCACAGACTGGTGAGTGGAAAGTGCTTTTTACAAAGTGGATTAAGAGTATTGGAATTATTAGTTAAGATGGATATAGTATACGAGGATAAAGATAAGATTATATTAAACAAGCCGGCGGGACAACTGTCGCAGAGCGGAAAGTCGTTTGAGATGGATCTTGTAAGTGAAGTTCTTACATATAGAAAAAGCAAGGGTGAAGAAGCTTACGCAGCTATAATAAACAGACTTGACCATCCTGTATCAGGGCTTGTGCTTATGGCTAAGAATAAAAAGGAAGCAGCAAGATTGTCTTTACTTATGCAAAAAGAAACACTATGTAAACATTACCAGGTGCTTGTATGTGGAAAACCAGATTCTGACGAGGGCGAGCTTGTGGATAATCTTATAAAAGATGCAAAGAATAATGAATCATCGGTAGTTTCAAAAGGAACGGCGGGTTCTAAGGAAGCAAGACTTAAGTACAGGCTTCTTTCTTATGATGAAGAAGCAGACATATCAAGGCTGGATATTCATCTTATAACAGGCAGACATCATCAGATACGTGTCCAGCTTGCTTCAAGAAACATGCCGGTTGCTGGTGATGGAAAGTATGGTGGAAATATGGCAGCCCAGGCAGCTGAAAGGATAAAAGGCATACGTATTAAGCGTGGATGCATAGCGTTATGTGCTGTTAGTCTTAAGCTTGATGGCAAGTTATACGAAGTGAAACCAGGATTTTAGATATAGGTATAAGATAATCACCTCTGTGGAATACTTCTACAGAGGTGATTATTTATGTGCAGAGAGGAAAGAAATGTAAAAGAAAATAAAGAAGAGTATCAAAAAGAATATCAAGATAAAGAATATAACAGGAAACTGAAATACCTTGCCGGGATTGTAGTTATAACGTTTTCTGTATATGTGAGCTTTAAATATCTTCTTGTATATGTGTGGCCATTTGTGCTTGGCGTGCTTGCTGCACTGCTTCTTGAAAAGCCAGTAAACAGTATATATATGTGGATATGCAAAAGGATGAGGCTGGATAAAAGAAAAGTACATGCACAAAGAATTAAAGAACATCGCATAAAAAGCATAATAGCCACAATTATAATGTTAATAATATCTGTTGTTATAATAATATTGCTTGCTGCAGCAGTTATAACAGGAGCGAATGAGATAAGTGATTTTTTAAAGAACTGGGATTACAATACGATAGGTATAAGGCAGCAGACTGCCAGGATATGCCTTGAAGCGGATGATTTTCTTGGACTTGATGGTGGATGTTGTCTTGATACGCTTATAATGTGTGGACGCAGGCTGGCAGGTATAATGCCTGAAAAGATATTTCATATATCTGTACCTGTTATAAAAAATATAGTTATAGTGGCTGGAGGTCTGGTTGTTGGCTTTATATCAGTTATATATCTGTCAACAGATATGGATGAAATAAGGACACAGATACGTGACAGTGTGTTTGTGGAAGAGATAAGGATGCTGTGGCATGAGGTAAAGAGACTTATTAATGTATATTTTAAAGTTGAATTAAGAATCATGTTTATTAATTCAGCTATAAGCATGGCAGCATTTTTTATAATAAAAAGTCCATATGCAGTCATGCTCGGAATAATAGTTGGAGTTGTTGATGCACTTCCGGTATTTGGGACAGGTACGATACTTATACCATGGATGTTGTTTAACCTGATTATGAAGAATTTCTTATCGGCAGTGGTTGTGCTTGTGACATATGTAATAACTTATTTTGTACGTGAGATTATGGAGTCAAAATGTATGGGAGATAAGCTTGGAATATCGCCTTTTGCCATGCTTGTCATTATATTTGTCGGACTGCTTGTGTATGGTATTCCAGGCTTCATAACCGGTCCTGTGAGCTTTGTTATAATAAAAGCACTGGTTTTAAGGCTTAGATGTGTTATGAAGATGGATGAAGCATAGAAAAAGGAATAAAAGAAAATGCATAAAAATGTGATTGAAATATAATAAAAAAACATAATAATAAAAAACATAATAAAAGAAAAATTTAATAAAAGAAAACTACAA
>OHMH01001088.1_pt1 | contig 11755 bp, 8 predicted proteins | sample 1569311 | NCBI WGS metagenome assembly OHMH01 (sample SAMEA3879503, study PRJEB24766) | human gut metagenome | biome: human-associated habitat; feature: feces | place: USA | collected 1985/1987
ATGAATTTGCGAAGTTGATTGGTGAATCAGAAGAATTAGATCCGGAAAAGCTGCATATTCTCAGAACCGCAGCGATTGTTCATGATATCGGAATTAAAATAAGTGAAGAAAAGTACGGAACCGATAATACCCAGTTCTGTTTCGGAGAAAATACCTTCCTCCACTATCGGTTTCTTCACTACATTCAAGCTGAGACGGCATACATAATACATGCCGTAGCCAAGCGTTGCCGCAAGAAAAGTAGACCATTGCAGCCGCTTCAAGCGCCGTTGACAGGCGGACACAGAAAGGTCGGTACAAGGTTTATCGGAAGAAACCTTGTAGAAATTTATAAGATGTTTCAACATTGTATTTTGTTATTGGATTTAAGTTTCGCAAGCTCAATCGCAACCATCCGGCGGATGTATAGCGAGGAAAGGAGATATTCCGTCGCTACACTCCGCTGAATGACAGAGATTACTGAATATAAATTTGTATTATGCCAGAGCCTTTGCAACCAAGCTTGCGGAACTCGAACGGATAGTGAACCAAATTGCTTTATTCGTGCATTTTTTTCGTTCTCAGATACTCCAGCAAATAAGCCGGACGGTCAGTCTGTAGGATGCGGCATCCCAATGTGTCAATCAAATAGCCATAGCCCTCATCGGGGTTTTGCAAAGACATGTCATCGTCGTGTCCGCCTGCCATCGTATCCCACAAAGTGTTGTACCAGATAAGGGAGCGGTCGGCTAAAGTCGTTGCCAGCTTCTTGGGAAGCGGGTTGGAGTCCTTTACATACAGCAGTTCAAAAGCTACGGGAGACATCTCCTTGACAAACGTCTCTATCTGTTCCTCGGCCCCCGGCTTGTCGAGGTCGACAATGGGCATATAGATTACGTCATTCAGATAATCGCCGAATTGTTTCTTGACTTCGGCTGCTGTTTTGCGCCCTTTCATTATAATCTGCTTGGTGGTTCCGGTCTTCTTCATCAGCTCATAAATCTGGTCGAAATAGAGGTCGGCCTGGTCCAGATTTATCATTATCTTGCCTTTGGCATGCAGCAAGGCCTCTTCCAAAGTAGGAACTTTGTGGATGGTACGTATGTTGCAGCCGTTTTTCAACTTCAACCCACGTATGTAGTCGAGAGTGGCTTCCGAAACCAGCCCCTTGCCGGTGGTTGTGCGGTCCAGTGCCCGGTCGTGCATCAGTATCAGTTCACCATCCTTTGTCTTCTTTACATCCAGTTCCACAATATCCACACCCATTCTAACGGCATTGTCTATTGCCTCTAAAGAGTTTTCCGGAAAATTGCGCCAGTCGCCGCGATGGGCTACCACAATTACTGAACTCTGGTCGCGATTCATCAGTTTTTCACGAATCTGCGTCACTCGGTCTTGAGCCGAAAGCTGCAATACTGCCAAAACAGCAAACAGCAATAAATATATCTTTTTCATCATTTCATGGATTATAAATTCAATCATTCCAATGCATAGCCTTCGTTCTGCCAACCGGCTTTGTCATTGACATTCTCTATTTCGGTTTGAGGAACCGGATAGAGCTGCCGGTAAGCATCAATACCGGGAAATATGGCAGCCATTTGTCCGGTGCGAACAATGTCGAACCAACGGTCGCACTCCAGAGCAAGCTCCAAACGGCGTTCCTTATATACTGCCTGGCGGAAGAGTGTTTTTGTGGACAGTTCGGCCAATGTTTTCCCTTCAAGACCTGCATTTGTGCGTACGGCATTCAGAGCATCCAAAGCATCTTGTGTAGGAACAGCGGCAAGCTCATTGGCAGCTTCGGCATACATCAGCATCACTTCGGCACAACGCATTACCGGAAAGTCGGCACTGGTCTCATTGTTCGTTGCCGGAGCATTGAACTTGCCCGGACGCTGTCCGCTGCCCGTAGGTTCTACCAGGGCCTTACGGTTATCCTTGTCGCTTTCAAACTCCGCTTGCTCCAATGAGATGATATTGCCATTGTCATTGTTACGATAGCGGTTGTTCTGATGTACCGACTCGCCTACTCCACCTTTCAGATATTGAACGGCAAAAATAATGTCCTTGCTCGTCTTCAAGTCGTTGGGAAAAGTTTGCGGCATGGGCACCAGCATCAAGTCTTTTCCGGCATGAATGGCTGCTACCACCGGAGCAAGTTCATTGACCACTTCCTGATAGTTCTTCCTATATAAATAAACCTTTGCCAGCAATGCATGCGCCGCATACGAAGTGGCACGGCCTCTTTCCGATTCGGGCCAAACCGCGGGTAAACCTTTGGCTACAGCCAAGTCGCTGATTATCTGCCCATAGACTTCATCAATGGGAGCACGCTTGTTGTTACGCGCTTCGGTCACGGTCTGCGTTTTTGTAATGATGGGCACCTCGCCCCACAAGCGAACCAGGTTAAAGTAACAAAGAGCACGTATAAACGAAGCTTGTCCGGCAATGCGAGAGCGCTGTTCGTCGGACATCGGCACTTCTTCCACATTCTGCAACACCAGGTTGCAACGATAAATAGTCTTGTACAACGAAAGCCATGCCCCCGACAAGTTGGAGTTTGCCGGAGTTTCCGTGAAAACTTCTATCTGATAAGTGATGCCGCCACTGGCACCGGAATTGTCATTCTTCACATTGTCACCACGTACTTCCATCAAAGTCATGAACTTCGCTCCATACTGGTCGCTGGATTGCAACTCATCATAGATACCTATAACGGCTCCTTCCAAACCCTTCACATCCTTATAAAAGGTTTCCTCCGTAGGAAAATCAATAGGTTTCAAGTCTATAAAATCACTACAACTTGAAAGAACCATTGCTGTAAGAACAAACATTATTACTTTTTTCATATTACTGTCTTTTTAAGATTAAAACGTAAGATTAACACCTATCGAAGTGGTTCTTGCCAACGGGTATACACCATAGTCTTCGCCATTGGTAGTAGCGGCACTGCGATTTGAAACTTCCGGATTATAGCCTTCATAGTTGGTAAAGGTAAACGGATTTTGGATGGAACAGTATACGCGCGCCGACTTCAGATACACCTTTTTGAGCCAGTTTTCGGGCAAGGTATATCCCAACGAAATATTCTTGATGCGCAGGTAAGACCCGTCTTCCACGTGCCATGTAGAGGTGGTGCCGTTCTGCCCCTTACTGACGCGGTTGGCACGTACATTCATTCCACTACCAGGATTGTCTTCCGACTTCCAGCGGTTCAAAGCTCCTTTGTAGTTATTCATATTCCCTTCGTGGTTATAGAAATACCGGCGAGACAAGTTCAGGATTTCATTGCCCTGCACACCTTGAAACACAATGCCGAAGTCAATGCCTTTCCAAGCCAGTGTAGCACCGAAGCCATAAGTAAAGTCGGGCATATAGTTGCCCACGATGGCGCGGTCGGTATCCGAAATATCAAGTATCCCGTCTCCATTGACGTCCTTGAACTTGAAGTCGCCCGGCTTCGTGTCGGCCAGTCCGTAGTTGGTGGGAGAATCCTTGTAGTGCAAAGCTGCATCCACTTCGGCCTGATTCTTATAGACACCTTCTACCACTGGAAGATAATAGCTTCCGATGGCCTCACCCACGCGGGTTATGAAATAGGCATTGCTCACCGAACCGGAAGAAATAATATCGGCATTGCCCGGTCCAAGTTCTTTCACTTCGTTGATGTTCTTCGAGATATTGAAGTAAACACTCCAGTTGAAATCGCCCATCTTCTGATTGGTGGCGATATTGAATTCCACACCTTTGTTGTTCACCTTGCCGATGTTCTCGAGGCGAGTGTTGTAACCGGTTGTCATGGGTACGGGGACATTGAGCAACAAGTCATACGTGTTACTGTTATATAAATCCAGCCCCAAAGTCAAACGGTTACTGAACAGCGACGCATCGAAACCTACATTCACCTGCGCTGTCTTTTCCCAATGCAGTTCGGGATTGGGCATGCTCTTGGGGGCCGCACCCTTTATTACTTCGGCATTGCTTCCGCCCAACACATAACTATAATAGGCAACTTCGCCTTGTGCACCATAGTTGGGAATACGGAAGTTACCCGTCAGACCGTAGCTGGCGCGAAGTTTCAAGTCGTCGATGAAAGTCAGCGACTTCATAAATTGCTCTTCCGTCAGACGCCATCCGGCAGATACCGACGGAAACCATCCCCAACGGTTCTGTTTGCCAAAACGGGAAGCACCGTCGGCACGGATTGCTCCTGTAAGCATGTACTTGCCTTTATAGTTATACTGAATTCTGGCAAGTCCTGAAAGCAAGGCCCATTCGGAAGCATGCGAATTGCCGCGGGTAACGGTACCTGCATTGAGAGTGGGCACGCTGTTCGTAATGAATCCGTTGGCAAAAGCATAAGTACTTTCGTCTCGTTGGTATTGCATGGTCCAGCCTACCAGTGCAGAAAGAGAATGCCCGTGGATTTCCTTATTATAGCTCATCGTTTGCTCAAACAGCCAGTTGTACATCTTGGCAGTCTTCGCCGTTGCTTCGGGCACCGACTCCGGATTTCCCTCCGTATTGGAAATGGGGATAGTGGACGGACGGAACGTATCTTGCGAGCTACTGTAAATATCCACACCGAAATTGGCCCGATACTTCAATTCGGGCATAAAAGCCACTTCTCCGTAAATATTGCCAAAAACACGGGATGCCTTCGTTTCGTCCTTCTGCAACATGGCTAATGCTACGGGATTCCATACTTGCGTCTGGCTGTTACCTTTCTTTATGGAACCGTTTTCGAGTACTGTCTGTGTATTGGGACTCCAGGCATTCTGAGAGAAGCAAAATGAACCGTCGGGATTATAAACCGGAAATATAGGAGCACTGTGCAGCGCCGAAGCAATGATACCGCCACCGCCCGAATTGTAAGCGCCGTCAGAATTAACCGCATTCTCTATCGTTACAGACGGATTGAGCGAAAGGCCGAACTTGAAAATACCTTCGGTTACATCGAGGTTGAAGCGCGAGCTGTAGCGCGTAAAGTCACTGTTGATAATGACACCTTCTTGTGACAAATAATCTACAGACGCATAATATCTTATCTTCGGGCTGCCGCCTGAGACAGAAACCGAATGGCTCTGCATGCCTGCCGTACGGAAGATTTCGTCCTGCCAGTCCGTGTCTACCAGTCCTTTTTCACCTCTCAGGTATGGCAAGATTTCAACGGGAACAATTGTATTATAATCATTGCTTGTATTTTGCAGACGGATGGCATTGCTGTCCGAGATGTCAAAAGACAAAGGATTCTTATTCTGCGCTATGAGCTTACGGTTGATGGACTCCATCTTGTCGGTATACGTATTGTTGCGTGCATCGTTCACCAAATCGGCATACTCGTAGGCATTCAGCATGTCTATCTTCTTTGAAACCGTCTGCCAGCCATAGTATCCGTTATAGGAAACTGTAGCACGCCCTTCCTGCCCTCTCTTGGTAGTAATCAGTACCACACCGTTCGAACCACGCGAACCGTAGATGGCAGCCGAAGAAGCATCTTTCAGCACCTCGATGGACTCTACATCGTTCATATTGAACGTATTCAGCTGCTCCTGGGCAAGAGGCACACCGTCCACAACATAGAGCGGAGAGGTTCCTGCCGTAATAGTGCCCGTTCCGCGTACCTTAATCTGCAAGGAAGAGCCCGGAGCACCCGTCGACTGAGACACCTGCACACCCGGCATCTTGCCCACCATCGCCTCGGCCATGGAAGTAACCGGTTGGCCTTTCATATCACTGGCACGAAGGCTGGCAATGGCAGTAGTCACGTCGCGCTTCTTCTGCACACCATATCCCACAACCACTACTTCGTCCAGCAACTCGTTGTCTTCCATCAAGACGATTCTGTCCAGGCCTTTGCCGCCCGCTTTTATCTCTACCGTCTGATAGCCGATATATGAAAAGGCGAGCATCGCATTCCCGGGTACATCGGCCAGGCTATAATTTCCGTCAAGATCGGTAATCACTCCATTGGCAGTGCCCTTTACCAATACACTGGCACCGATAATCGGCTCCCCGTTTGGGTCTACCACTTTTCCGTTGATTGTCTTTGTCCTCACTTTCTCAATAAGCTCTCCACTTTTCTGATTGCCTACGGATATTGTATTGTTGTCCCTATTGAAATATAATTTTGCTTGCGAGGTAATCTGCTCCAAGACCTCTTGCAAAGAAGCGTTGGAAACATGGATGGAGATGCGTGGAGCTGCATTGACTATTTCTTGGTCATAGAAGAATTTCAAACCAGTCTGCACGCCCAGTTGGTTGAACACATTCTCTACCGTTTCATTCTGAACATTCAGTGTAATGCTTCTTGTCTCTTGTGCCCGCACGTATGGGGCTGTAAACAACAAGCATACGAACAGTAAAAAAGCTAAAAATGAATCTACATTTCTACATTTCCTTTCAGTATTAGGAAGATTATTCATAAATTTGTGCGTTTTAGTAATTGAAATAAATTATTAAAAACAAAGATGTGTAATGCGCGATACGTTATTCACACGGGTCGAAACGAATGAATATCCGTCCGGATTACCGGAATAGGGGCTTCTCTTAGAGACAGCTCCTATTTTTTTGTGTAGCTCAAGTTGGTGGTTTCATACTTAATTTTATTAATGATAAAGGTTAACACTCTGGCGATTCGCTTATATATAGTACACAGTCGCCCGAAGAAGCAGGGGTCTCATTAAGATATTTTCACTATTTATGCGAAGCAGTGATTGAATTATATTCATATTTGATAAGAAAGGAACCTAAGTGATTAGCAGTACTATCTCAATTGAGGGTGTGTCGAAATAGAGACTTAGAACACAAATTACGCAAATTATACAAATCATGCTTTTTAATGACTACTGATAATCAGGGATTATCCGAGTCGCTTATTTGCGTAATTTGTGTAATTCGTGTTCCCTTATCACTTCTGACACACCTTCTACCCGTAGGGGGAGGTGGTAGGTAAAACAATAAACACCTATGAATCATAAGAATAAGGTTTTCTTTCCTCACCTACCACCCCGCCCTTTGGGCACCCCTCCTTCTTGAAGGAGGGGAATTGAGATAGTACTTTTAACTCATAAGCGTTTCTGAAACAGTTCATAACTGATAAGAAAGAAATAATCCGTGCTTGAGTAACAAGAGTTTCTTCAACTTGCCCTCACCACCCTCACCGTTTTCCTGAACCTCCCTGTTCATCGGTGTTTCGGAGGTGAGTGAGAGCAATTTCCATGGGTGAGGGCAAGTTTTGCCCTCACCCATGGAAATTGCTCTCACTCACCTTGCCGAGTATCTTTCTGCCCCGTCATTTGTAGGGAAAGCATCGATGTTTCTTACGAAAAATGCAGTGAATTGATAGTGTGTTCACTATAGTGGTCTGTCTTCTTCACGATAGTGAACAATTCGGGCCATCTTAGTGAACATACTTGTTCACTTAAGTGGAGCGTCAACAAACTCAAAGACTTTTCAGGAGAAACGTATGTGCGAAACACAATGAATGCCTGCACAGTACACTACAAACGCCTTTCAAATACCCTTCAAACGGACAGCACCAAACCCTTTTTTCTATATTGGCCTGAGTTCGATATAAGGCTTTGCTTATAACTGTATAATAGCGAGTCAAATTCAACTCCTGATTCACACTATTTATAGAGCAATACCTTGTTCCCATCTTTCTTATAATGAATGCCGCTGGTATATTCGATAGACTGCAACACAGCTTCCAGGCTCTTGTTGTCGTGCTCGCCCGAAATCAGATTCTTGAACACCTGCCCTTCGGCAAAAGAGATGGAGCAATTATAAACGCGTTCCAACTCTTTTGCAACATCGTTTATCGGAGTACTGCTGAATCGCAATCCGCCTTTCCGCCATACTGCCACAGTGCGTTTTTCATGCTGCTTGTTGTATTCGCCGGAAATGGTATTGATGTACACCCGCTCCTGGGCGCTTAAGCGCATCATGGCTTCTGGCAAGTCCACTTGCACCTTGCCACTCTCCACATCGACAGAAACAACCTCATCGGACAAATAAGCTTTGATATCAAAGCACGTGCCCAATACACGAACGTCGAAATGATGGGTATTGACAATGAACGGCTGCTTCTCGTTGCGATGAACCCGAAAGTAGCCCTCACCTTCGAGCTCCACCCTGCGTTCGTTGCCCGCAAAGCGGTCGGGATAGCGAATGCGGGAGCAGGAGTTCAAGACCAGTTGCGTGCCGTCAGGAAGCAACACCTGCTTGCATTCGCCATAAGAGGTCGAGGCTTCCAGATAAGAAATCTGCTGTTCGTTGATGTAATCCAGATATCCGACGCCACCCAGCACCAAACAAAGAACCGCAGCCGCAGCTGCAGCGACAGTTGCCATGCGGCGAAACCAGGTCCGTTTTTTGTGCTCGATGCGCTTCAACAATTGGCGCGCCTCTTTCTTCGACTTCTCGCGTTCGAGGTCAGTCAGCGGTTGTTGCGACGCTGATTCGTCCCAAACATCGGCAGTCAGTTCCTCAAGGATGCCTTCCGGTTCCGGCACAGCCAAGTGGTCTGCCAACTTGCTGACATCTTCAACCGTGTACAAGTCATCCAAGTAACGGCGAAGCAAAGTCTTATCTTTCTCGTTATGTTTCATAATCGTTTTTTTGCGGGGAGCTACAAAGATGTTCTTAAACTATCCCTTTTAAAAGAATAGTACACGCAAAAGCGAAGCATCTAGGGTGTATTTAACGTTTTTTATCTCATACGGAAGAAAGATGGGCTTCATTACAAATTCATACAAACAAGAAGCAGCACGAGGTCGGCAGCCGCTACCGAGTTCTTCTGCAAATATCCGCGCAGCGATTTCAATGACAAGGATATAGACTCCTGCACCGTATTGACCGATATACCCAGCGTTTCAGCAATCTCCTTGTGAGACATCTGCTGTTCACGGCTCATTTCAAAGATTTCACGCTGGCGGGGCGTCAATTGCTGCAATGCACGCAAGATTAGTTGCCGCAAGTCATTAGCTAGAATTTCATTCTTCGTTTCATCGGTATAATCCACAGCCTGCGCAAGGACATGCTCCTTGAGTTTGTTCTGGTTATCGAGGTCGCGCAGCTGATTCAGCACACGGTTGCGAACAATTGTATAAAGGTAGGAAGAGAAGGAAGCATCGGGATTGATGAAACGTCGGCTCTGCCAAATCACGGTGAAAGCGTCCTGAAAAACATCCTCGGCATGCTCGCGCGACTTCAGAAAACGCATGGCAAAGTATATCAGGCGGCCCTTATAGGCAGCGTACAGTTCACAAAAAGCATCCTCATCTCCATCTATCAGGCGGAGAACAAGTGCCTTTTCATCAATTAGAGTTTCTGCTGCATACATAGGGCTATCTTTACATTCAAGTACAAAGGTATCGCTAAGATGTTGCAAACGTATGTAAAATTCGGGAAAGAAAAAAGAAAAATGAAAAATAAAGCCGGTTCATCCCTCAAGCAATGACCGGCTTTAACACGCTTCTATCGTCTATAGGCTTTCAGTTTATTCCTATAATAAGCCTCCACATCCTTCCAATGGTAATAAGGAGCCAGTTCGCTTTCTACCGGAAGTTTCATCTCATGCTCGTTGAGCAGCACCTTTACAAGAATGTCATCACTGCCTTTCTTGCGGAAGAAAACGAATTGAACGTTGCCTGCCATCGGGAAAATCTTGTAGTTTCGCCAAGTTTCATCGAGTCTGCTTAAATCGGTAGTCTGATAAGCACAATCACCCAATTCCAGCAGGCATACCAAAGGAAGCAGGCAAGATTCATGGCCGAAACGTAAAGTTACGCTGTTCTCTTTCTTCACGATGCAAGTGTCGGCCGTATTCAGTATATTTTCCAGCAGATTGGATTCCATATAAGGTATTTCGCTTTTGGTGAGCGGAGACGGGCCATAGGATATATACCAATTCTTGTTGCTGATTTGCCACAAATCATAGCATTCGTCTTTGGTGAAGAGAGAGTAAAGTTCCAGATTCGTGTCGAGACTCTGCATGTTGCTTGCCACATCAAACAACCGGGTCATCAATCTGCCGGCATCCACTTTCCAGTTTACATAATCCTCGTTGTTGAACAAAGCCTTCATCAAGCGTTCCGGATGTACATGCTCCTTCCGGATGGCAGCCTTCGCCTCGACCACTTCATCCGCCTTGCACAATGTCTTGACATAGGGGTCATCGTTATTCATATAGTACATGTCGGCATAGCTGGCATCGTTCTTGAACTGCAACTTCGGATTGAGAGATTGCAGCTTCAAACATTCTGCCGCCATAGAAAGAATGCAGCGGATAACCACCGTGGAGCATGCATCCACCTCGGCTTCTCCTTTAAAGACTTCCGGGAAATTCTTGTACATTCGCTCTGCAATGCCTTTGTGCTGGCGTGCACCCAGCGGAGTCAGTTCGCCATATCTGCTCTTAGCCATGCGCGAGACGCTATCCAAAACACAAAGTGTCTTCTTTCCCAACTCAGTGAGCACACCATTCTCATCAGCCTCACGCATCACTGCCAACGGCTTCTCGTAATCATCCGGATTTATAAGGAACCGTGAACCATGACGGGCATAGTGGCTCAGATAAAAGGGTTTATAACCTGCAGGAGGAGCTGTCTGCTCCACAGTCGGTTCGGGATAGGCATAGTAATTGGCTGCCGAACGATGAACATCTGCAAAGATTTCTTCTTTGGCTGTCTGGGCTCTCATTCCAAGCACCAGGCAACAAAGAACGGTTAGAAAAACGAAACGCTTCATAGATACTACTCTTTTATGATTTATTCATGTGAAATCTCTTTCAGGTATTCTTCTATCTTTCCGAAGAAGGATGCCAAGTGCGAACCATCAACAAAAGAATGATCCACATAGATGGAAAGTGGAAATACCAGACGCCCTTCACGGGTCACCGTTTTTCCGGCAGTCATCAAAGGGTGGCTGCAAGCATTCCCGGCTTCGGCAAGCGTATAAGTGGTAGAGGTGAAATACATCTTAGGGACAGCGCTCAAATGCACTACATCGTAATCGCCTTGCTGCGCGAGATGCTTCTCGGCTCCATAAGGATCGCCATCTTCGGGAATATTGGTAATCAAAGCATAGGCTTCGGCATAAAAGCGGTTGAAATCTTCGTGATAAGGTATGCGTATTGTATAGAAAGTCTTACCGGGAACGGCTATCGGAGAAATGATATCCACCCGATCGTGAAAGACGACCTGTCCATTCTTGTCTTTACGGAAACGAAGTTCATCCACCTCGTTTGCCGAACGGAGCACGGCATAAAGATAGTAAAGGAAAAAAGAGCGTCCCGCTGCTCTGGCAGCCAGACTTGCCTCTGTACAATCAATCTCTGTAGTAATGGAATACCAGGAGCTAACAAAGTTGCGGAAAAAGTTGTAGTTATCCCGGCGTTCCCAAGTTTCAATGTCTATAATCTGTTTCATATACAAAAAAGGGGGTTAGAAAAAAGGATGCCACTTTACGGGCATCCTTTCTATATTCAGTTTATTTTTCTTTCTTATAATTCTCCAATCCAGTCTGCAAGAACTCGATATATTTGGGAATATCTTCGTCGTAGGAGTAAGACTTATTGAGCGGTTTGCCTTCGTTGTCAATCAACACATAGAAGGGCTGCGCATTGGCACCAAACTTGACGCGCTGCAGATAACTCCACTTGTCGCCTACGGTACGTAGCGTACGTTCCGTGCCGTTCTCCACAATCTTCACGGGAGAAGGAAGCGGTGTCTTGTTGTCGACGTAAAGCGTGATAAGTACATAGTCGTTGTTG
>OHMH01001102.1_pt1 | contig 11669 bp, 9 predicted proteins | sample 1569311 | NCBI WGS metagenome assembly OHMH01 (sample SAMEA3879503, study PRJEB24766) | human gut metagenome | biome: human-associated habitat; feature: feces | place: USA | collected 1985/1987
TGTCGACGGGCCATGTCCGGAAAACACTTTGGTTTCGCTCGGCAGGGTCAATACTTTTTCCCGTACCGACTGCATCAGATCTTTTTCATTTCCGGTCGGCAGATCCGCTCTTCCGACGGATTCCATAAACAGCGTATCTCCACTGAAAAGCACTTTCTGCTCTTCCAGAAAATAACAGCAGCTTCCTTTTGTATGTCCCGGTGTGTGGATCACTTTCATCGCAATCCCGGCACTCTCAAACTGCTGTCCGTCGTGAAGCCATATGTCTGCTTCCAGTTCTTCTGGTCTTCCGGTCATTGCTGACACATTCATGCGGGCATCCAAAAGCAGTTCTTTCTCGACATCCAGCGCACAGATTTCGCATCGTATCGCATTTTTCAGATCTCTTACTCCCTGAATATGGTCAAAATGCCCATGGGTAAGCAAGATATGATCTAAGATCATTTTCTGATCGCGGATATAATTTGCAATCTTATCTCCGCTGTCGCCCGGATCTACCACAAAACAATGTTCGGAATCCTTTTTATGCACAATATAACAGTTGGTTCCTACACTGCCCACGACGACAGATTCTATGATCAAACCATTGATTTCCATAATCTATCCTTTCTTTTTCCATCGATCAGCCGTTGGAACGTCTCTCGATGTCAATAACACTTTCTACATTTCGAAGTTTTTTTACTAATTTATTGAGTTGTTCCACGCCCCGGGTCTCAAAACCGACCACGATCGTGGCTTTATCCTGCTTGGAAGTCCGGACATTCATGGACTTCACGTCGATTTCATTCTCGGTAAAGATCTTCGATACATCAAACAATACACCACTTCGGTTGTACGAATAAATGACGATCTCGACCGGATAATAATCTTCGTTCTTCTTCGCCTGTGCGCTCCATTCTGCTTCGATCAGACGATTTCTCTCTTCTACCGGCAAATGGATCATATTGACGCAGTCCGTACGATGAATCGAGATACCACGGCCTCTCGTGACAAATCCGACGATTTCATCTCCCGGCACCGGGTTACAGCATCTTGAGAAACGAACCGCAAGATCATCCAGTCCCATAACGACGATTCCGCTCTTTTTGCCGCCACTCTTTGTCGAAGAGGATTCACTTCCCTCTTTTATGCCTTTCGCCTCTTTTGCATTTTCTATCGCCTCTTTCACCTGCTCGTCCGAGACAACACGTTTATTCTTCTTCTCATATTCATAAATGAGTTTATTGATAACTTGGCCTTCCTTCAAGCCGCCATGTCCGATGGCCGCGCAGACGGAATCCCAATCCTTAAATCCATATTTACGTTTGCAGGCTTCTGTATATTCCGGCTTTACATATTTATACAGATCAATGCTTTTTGTTTTTGCATATTGCGCCAGAAGTTCTTTTCCACGCACAATGTTTTCTTCTTTAAACTCGGTACGGAACCACTGATTGATCTTGTTTTTCGCCTGCGTACTCTTGACGATCAACAGCCAGTCACGGCTCGGTCCCTTACTGTTCTGGGAGGTGATGATATCGATCTGGTCTCCATTTTGAATCTGGTAATCCAGTTTAACGATATTTCCATTCACTCTGGCACCTACCATTTTATTCCCGACAGCAGTATGTATCGCATAGGCAAAATCGATCGGTGTCGAACCTGCCGGGAGGGTCTTTACATCTCCATTTGGTGTAAAGCAGTATACACTGTCTGAGAACAGATTCAGATCGCTTTTGATGACACTCAAAAATTCTTTATTGTCCGACATATCCCGCTGCCATTCCAAAATCTGGCGCAGCCATGCCATCTTGGCCTCATCATTTTTAACCTTGGCCTCGCTTCCCTTTGTCTCCTTATATTTCCAATGTGCCGCAATACCATATTCTGCTGTTTTATGCATCTCATATGTGCGAATCTGAATTTCAAATGGCTGTCCGTTTGGTCCGATCAATGTCGTATGCAATGACTGGTAATGATTTGGTTTCGGCATCGCAATATAATCTTTAAAACGTCCCGGAATCGGCTTATACATCTCGTGAATGATTCCAAGGGCCGTATAACACTGCTGCTCTGTATCTACAATAATTCGTATCGCAAACAAATCATAAATCTGATCCAATGTCTTATTCTGATTTACCATTTTTCGGTAAATACTGAACAGATGCTTCACACGTCCGTCGATTGTTGCCTTGATCTTGGCCTCATCGAGATGTTCTTTGACATCTTCCATGATATCCTTAACAAACGTTTCCTTCTGCACACGCAGATGATTAAATTTGTCATTCAATTCCTTGTAAGCTTCCGGCTCCAAATATTGTAAAGAAAGATCATCCAATTCTACCTTTACTTTGGAAATACCAAGACGATGTGCGATCGGCGCGTAAATGTCCATCGTCTCTCTGGCTTTTTCTTTCTGCTTTTCCGGTTTCATAAATTGCAGTGTACGCATATTATGAAGACGGTCCGCCAATTTTATAATGATAACACGGATATCTTTTGCCATCGCCAAAAACATTTTACGAAGATTTTCCGCCTGCACATCCAGTTTGTCCGCGGAATAGTTCAGCTGGGTCAATTTCGTAACACCATCGACCAAAAGCGCAATCTCCGCACTAAACATCTGAGTAATGTCTTCCACAGTATACGGTGTGTCCTCAATGACATCATGAAGAAGTCCGCCGACAATCGTCTCCTTGTCCATATCCAGCTGTGTCAAAATGATTGCCACACAGACCGGGTGAATCAGATATGGTTCCCCGGATTTTCTTTTTTGATCCTTATGTGCTTCTTTGGCAAGTTCATATGCTTTTCGTATAATCCCCATCTCATCCTGCCTGTTTTCCGCTGTCAACAGCTTTGTCAGCACCTCAAATAACACATCAGGATCTGTAAAATTAGGTGGGATGATGTCCTTCGACAGTTCTCCCGTATCAAATTTTTCAATTAAATCACTACGTTTGTCCTGTTCCATATCTCATCCTGCCTTTCTTTTCTCTATCTGTTTTTGGGCGACCCTAACGTTATTATATAAAAAAATGTCACAAAATGCAACTGTGATTTCATGTTCCAAACTGTTAAGTGCGAAAAAAGGAACGCTTTGAAGCGTTCCTCTCTTTCCATTATTAATATGACTTGCGCATTTTCTGCTCCAGTCGTATTTTATCTGCAATTAAAGCTACAAATTCGGAATTGGTGGGTTTTCCTTTTCCATTACTGACGGTGTAACCAAATAATTCATCAATCGTATCCACTTTTCCCCTGGTCCATGCCACTTCTATCGCATGACGAATCGCCCTCTCAACTCGGCTTGGTGTCGTCTTATGCTGCTTGGCAATGGATGGATACAAAATTTTTGTGATTGAATTCAGCATCTCACCATCATCTACAGACATCATGATCGCATCTCTTAAGTACTGATAGCCCTTTATGTGCGCAGGCACACCAATCTCGTGAATGATCTGTGTTACATCCATTTCCAGATTGTAGCCCTTTTTGTCCGATTCTCGTGATTGATAGTTCATGACAATCGGCAATGCCCCCGGTTTTAATTGCTGTATTTTCGCCTGAATCGTTTCCTTTTCAAATGGCTTTAATACATAGTATGCAGCACCGTATTGGAAAGCGGTCTGCATTACATTTTCTTGAGTAACAGCTGTCACGACAATGAATTTCGGGCGTTTCTCGATTCCCGGTAATCCTTGGCATACTTTCTCCAAAACCAGAAGTCCGTCCATCTTTGGCATGATCAAATCCAAAAATACAACATCCGGTTTGGTTTCGCGGATCATTTCAATAGCCTCCACGCCATTTTCTGCCTGCCCAACAATCTCCACCTCAGTATCTTCCGATAAACTATCTTTGATCAAAGAAATTGTTCTGGCACTGTCGTCTACGATTAGAACCCTAAGCTTGTTCACTCTTTTTACCTCCCATATTAGTGTAGAACAGCAACGTATCATAATTTATTTACGTGCTCCTTTTGCATTATAAATGTTTTTTCCACATTTTGCAATACCAATATATGGAATTTTCCCAATTTCTTTATTTTTTTTTAACATTTTTTCTATATATTTGACAAATTCATACAAAATTCGACAAAATTCGCATTTTCAAGATTATTTATACGGACGATAAATCATGTAACCGCCCCCATAATAACCATCCGGTCTGGCTCCCCATGTCTCGTACAAAACCGGTTTTCCATCGCTGCCATAGTAAGCAACAACATATCCGGTAAACATTTCTACATGATAGATTCCCAGATAACGTCCATTATCAGCCCCCGTCTCAAACATCAGATCGCCCGGATTTAACTTCATCTTCTCAATATGATTTCTGGTATAGGCGTTTGTAATTTTCTTTCCGTGCGCTTTACACCATTTTGCAAGGTCTGCCGCCACCAGTGCATAATTTCCTCCAATCTTTTTCCCCATCTTGCAATAGGCTTTCCAAACAAGAGAACTACAGTCATAATACCCTTTCTGCATTCTCTTTGGCTGACTGTATTTCCATTTTGTTCCAATCATTTTCGCAAAGCGGATCGTTTTTACTTTCTTCGCCGACACAACCGAAACCGCACATCCTACTTTGGCTTCTCCAAAAGAAGCTGTGATCACTGCATTTCCTTTTTTCTTACAGGAAACATGACCATTTTTTGTAACCTTCGCCACTTTTGGATTCGAGGAACTCCAAACCGGTTTCTCCGAAGTTCCTTTGATTTTCAGTTGAACTTTTTTTCCCTTTGCCTGCACCATTCCCTGCTTCGAAATGGTAACATTCTGAATATTCACTTCCAGTTTGAATTCTTTTCCATTGATGGTCAACGTCAATGTTGTCTTTCCGTAATTATAAAAACTGAGTTTGATCCGGTTCTCTTCCAAAGTGCAATTTACATCAACACCGGCATTACTGGATTGAACGGAAAAATTTGAATTATCCTCTGACAATACGATGCCTGCCGGCACATTTTGCAATGCTACCGAAGTTTCAAAATTAACATAACCGGAATAGATTCCTTTGACCGAATTTTTTTCCAGTGTCACATTAGTCATATCCACCACAACCGTAACATCGCATCGACCGGAAAAATACATATTGTAGGTTCCATACGTTCCCTGAATGGAAACCGTCGCCTCTCCTGGTGCAACCGCCGTAAAGGAACCGTCTGCATTCATCTGAAGAACTTCACTGTTACTCGTGCTTATTGAGGTTACCTGAAGCGTGGTAACGGCACTGCCATCCATCGGATCTGTCAATCCCGTGAGATCATAGGTAAATGTTCCCTGTTTTCCAACGGTCATCGTCGTCTCTGCATACTCTCCATTCTGAATCCGGTAAATACTCTTCCCATCTGCCTGATCTTCTGTCATCATCGCCTGTGCCGGGGTATGGACAACCAGGATACAAAGGATTGCCGCTGCTATCGCCCACATTGCTTTTTGCATCGTATTTTTCATTTTCGTTCTCTCCATTTCATTGTAATTTTCTTTATCTTATCAGATTTTCTAGGAAATATCAAATTAGGTTATTTTTTACAGGTGTACTTATCAGAAAATACTTATGTTCTAACAATCGTCAGAAACGAGAGTTAGAACATAAGTCCATAGTATCAAAAATCAGTTATGCAATTTTTAGAATATAAACCTACACTATCAAAAATGAATTACATATCTTTGATATACCATTTTTTATAGTTTTCTTCTTTAGATAAAAGCAAAACTATAAAAATTTTTGTTGACATGCTATTGATATTTTGTTATCATTAACTTACCCGTGAGGGAGTAGTTTGCACGAGCTTAATTTGTGTGATATGTCAACATACTGTCCGCTTTGTGGTCTGGCATATCTTAATGAACGAGACTCATGTATGGCATGCCATACTTGTGTCTTTTTTTATTTTCAAGGTAACTATTCAGGACCAATGTTTGACATAGATGGATCGTCGTGCTTGCACGTAAGAGACATTCATTGGCAAACATTGGGTCGAATAGGGCTCAAAATTCTTAACAAGTAGGAGAAAAATATGGATTTATTAACAATTTTAGTCCTTGGCATCGGGTTGTCCATGGATGCCTTTGCCGTATCAATCTGCAAGGGGTTATCCCTTTCCAAACATACCGCTTCCAAATGCCTTATCGTCGGCACCTGGTTTGGTGTTTTTCAGGGGATTATGCCACTGACCGGTTATTTACTGGGAAGTCGTTTTGAACATTATGTAGATACGTTTTCTGCGTGGATTGCCTTTTTCCTTTTGGTGCTGATCGGTGCCAATATGATTCGTGAATCACTTTCCAAAGAGGAAAATACTTCCAATGCCGAATTTGGATTTAAAACCATGTTTTTTCTGGCAGTAGCTACCAGCATTGACGCACTGGCGATTGGCATTACCTTTTCCTGTATTCCGGTTGTCATCACAAGGACTTTAAGCCGCACTGCCAATACTCTTCTCGCATGTCTTTTGATCGCGTGCACGACATTTCTCATTTCCGTCGGCGGCGTAAAGATTGGAAATGTATTTGGAACACGCTATCAGAAAAAAGCAGAAATTACCGGAGGTATCATCTTAATCTGCCTCGGTATTAAAATACTGATCGAACATTTTTAATGATATCCCATGGCTAGAACCGTAAAGTCTTTTTTGCGGTTCCCTTTTGCCATCCGAATTTCAATCGTATGTACCTTTTTTGCTTCTTCATTTATGGCAAGTACAATCCTTGCATTGTTCCACCCATCTTTATCATAGCCATTGACCGTTTTGATTTTCTTTCCGTCCACGAAAATATCCGCTTTCCCCGTATGACTGTTTTTCGATAACTTGTACACCACCAAAAATTTATTGCAACTTACTTTGATTTTCAACGGCTTCTTGGAATTTTTCTTTTTGTGTTTCCAATTATAAGGAAATTTATCCTTGCCATTAAAACGAAAGATTCCGGTTCTTTCATCTTTTGTCTTAAACCCGCCTGCGCTGACTTTTTTAATCTCCTGCTTTTTTCCTTTTTTGTTTTTTTTCACACTATGTGTGGTAAGCATTTTCAATGTTTCAAAACCATCTGTCTTATACGGTTTTACTTTTGAAACGTCCTCAATCTTGTCCTTTTGCGGCATCTGACAGTCCACTTTTTCAAACAGATTAGCGATACAGTCTGCCATAAATGCGTGGCCTTGATTGGTTGGATGCCAGTAATCATGAAAAAACCAATCTGAAAAATCCGGATTCGAAAACTGACTTTTTACGCCGTTTTTAATACTGATCATCGGTAGTCCATAATATTTTCCATAAGGTATGTAAGTATCCTGCATATTAAAATTATCGCGAAATACAGAGAAAATCAAAACCACAGCGCTTCCTGATTTCATGGCGCGCCGGATCAAGCCCTCGTAGGCGCCGCCTTTCGTGCACTCTTCACGGTCATTGACGGCAAATTCCAAAAATAAAATGTCCGGTCCTTTTCCCGTTTTTATTTTCGACTCAACATCTCTATGATAACGAATCGCCCCCAAAGAAGATGGCGTTCCACTCATTCCTGCATTGATAAATTCTGCATTGTGAAACAGGCTGTATTTATTTGTAAATTTTTTCCAGGATTTTTCTGCATAACATTTCCTATTCGGACCGGCTCCTACCCCTTCCGTGATTGAGCCGCCAAGATATGCAATCGTCACTTTTTTGCCTGCGCGGGCTTTTTCAAGCACATTCTTTAGACGGGCATTATTTCCCGTCGAAACCAAGGAGTCCGAAACCATCGTCTCATACTCCTGCTTACTAATATTTAATGTATAAGCTTCTGCCTGCTTTGGTGTACTGCACAGCCAAACGCATATGAGCACCCAAAGACACGGCAGACCTGCCTTTTTTACTATATTCATCCTTGTTTCCCCGTTTTCTTCGTTCGTATCCACCATCTTACTCTTTTCAAAAACGAATGTCAATACATTCTCATTTTGTATCCTGTAATCCGTATAAACCGCTCTTTTGACCTAAATGGCGCTTTTCCCTTTCAGACCATACGCCCGCGACAATTCTTTTGACCCAAATGGCGTTTTTCCCTTTCAGACCATATGCCCGCGACAATTCTTTTGACCCAAAGTGGCGCTTTTCCCTTTTAGACCATACGCCCGCGACAATTCTTTTGACCCAAATAGCGCTTTTCCCTTTCAGACCATACGCCCGCGACGACAATAAAAAAGCCGGATCTAAATTGAGGGACATTCTCATTTTGTATCCTGTAATCCGCAAAAACTATCGATCGGATCTTTTCCAACAAAGGCATCCGCTCCGCTCGAAAGCGCCTCGATCAGTTTTTCCAATGTATTTTCTTTGGCATCATAAATATTAATATACGTACGCACTTGCGGGATGTCCGAAAGCATCGTCGGTTGTCCGCATCCGACTGCGATCACAGGTACTTCAAATACATACCACGGAATTTCACCGCCGCCTTTCGACATTCCGAAACTTGGCCTGCCCGCCATCACATCGCAAAGCGTGATCACAAGATCTGCCTGTTCACGAAATTCTGAGATGGCATTCTTTCCGGCAAAATAAATATTCAGATCCGGCTTTTCGCCTTTCAAAGCCTTCTGTTTCATCTGGTCAAGCGGACTTTCGTAAACATACGCATCGTATCCGCGTTCGCATAATTTTTGTTTGACTGTCTCTGCGGGATTTTTTCCTTCCATGCCGCACAATTTCAGGAGTTCCACCATCCCCGTCTCATGTCCTTTAATGTGCACGATCATAACTTTCTTATATTTTTCCGGCGAAATTGGCAGCACATCTTTGTCCTTATATTTCACAAGCGTAAGGCTTTTTTCGCTGATCTCACTCTGCTTTTTCTTAAATTCTTCATTTCCGAGTACCCTGTCCAGTGTATCTTTCTCCGGAACCATCTCTGCCGCACTTTTCTTATGAAGCTGTAGGTGCGCCTTAATTCCGAGGATTCTTGTCAGGGCTTCCGTCATCCGCTCTTCCGAGATCACCCCTCTCTGATAGGCGGTAAGCATCGTCTGATAATCCTCCTGCGGATCATTGAAAAACAGGAACATATCACAGCCGGCATTGATGGCACGCGGAAGCATCTCTTTTCGCGTCATCTGGTTTGTCATCGCCACCATATGGGAAGCATCAGTCACTACGACCCCCTGAAATCCCAGTTTATCACGCAAAAGCGTCGTCATCAATGTTTTGTTCAATGTAGCAGGCATCCACACTTCCTCTTCCGGCAGTTCCGGGGCAAGTTCGCGTACATATTCGGGAAGCATGATATGGCCGCCCATAATCCCTTCGACCCCATTTTCGATCAATTCTTTGTAAACCATACCATATGTCTCATCCCAGTGTTTTGGTGAGAAATCATTGACATGATTGGACAAATGCGCATCACGGTAATCCACACCATTTCCCGGAAAATGTTTTGCCACACAGGCAAAATCCGTATTCTGGTGCGCACCCCTCACATATTCGACACTGCATTTTTTTACCATTTCCGGATCATTGGAAAAGGCTCTTGTCGAAATTTCGGTATTCATCGGATTGTAATAGATATCGCAGACCGGCGCAAATGCCATATTGCACCCGATTGCCGCCGCTTCTGCATTTCCCATGCGCCCCATGTCTTCCGCGTAATCATGGTTTCCTGTCGCTCCAATCTTCATGCCATTGCCGATATACGTGCCATCCGTGCATGCACCATCGCCGCCGGATTCCGTATTGCAGGCGATAAACAACGGAATCTTGCTGTTTTCCTGCAAAATGCGGTTCTGCTTCCATACCTCCCGCGCCGGTGCCGGATTGTAGCGACAGCCTCCGAGATGATACGTCTGTATCAATTCAATCAGATCTTCCTCTTTTTGTGATGAGGTCAATTGGAAAAATAATTGTCCTACCTTTTCTTCGTCGTTCATTGCGGCAATCGTCTCGTGAACCCAGTCACAATCTTCTTCTGTCAAAAAAAACGGATTTGCTCTCAGATCAATATTCATTTTCTTTCATCCCTTTCTAAATTTTGATAAAACTGTCTTTCATATTTCTGCTGCATCTCTTTTGTATAATTTCCATTCAGCCACGCCGGAAATGCACTTTTTCTTCCTTCCTGCCATGACTCCTCTTCTTTTCCGGCAAGAATTGGGAAAAATGGGATCCCCGCAACATCGGCACTTTCCTTATCGCCCAAAGCATCTCCGACCATCAAAACATGAGATGATTCGTATCCCAATTCACATACTTTTTTGAGGCACTCGCACTTTGTTCCCTTCTCTTGTGTCATGCACTCTGTAACATAGTTTAATACACTTGCCTCTTCCCATTCACGGCATACCGCCTCCCGATTTGCTGACGAAATGATATAAATATCTGTTTCTTTACATATTCTGGAAATGATGTCTTTTGCCCCGGTAAATACCCTTGTCTTCGCTTTGGGAATCTGATTGATCGATTCATTTACTTTATCCGACCAGTCGAGTACCTGCTGTAATAATTTTGAACCGGTCTTTTTCACTTCTTCGGCAAGTGCTCGTTCCGAATATTCTCCCGTCGTCTGCAGCCAATGTTCCAGCCGGGGAAGTTCGTCCGCCTCACTAATCTTGTCTCTGAACTCATACAAAAAACGATAAATCCCTTGAAAACGATTGATTCCTCTTGTTTTCTGCCAAAGATTGATCTCTTCCCAGCGTTTTTCGGCTTCTTTTTCCCATGGCAGAAGATTCCACATTTTTATCGCTTCCGGGCCAAAACAAAACCGGTGTTTCGGTGTCATCGTATCCATGACACAACCGTCAGAATCCACACAAAAAGCATAATTTTTCATTTCGCCTCATTCTCCTTTTCTACCAGAATCCGCGCATTTTCCTGCACCTTTTTCCGATCCAGCGGATACAAAAATGCCAATGAGAGAGCGAGAAGGACAAAACCGACCGCCGGTGCCAGACAGGTAATATGATAGATTCCATTGACGACGGATGGTTCAAATGCTGTCGCCTGACTATATCCGATGATGCTTAATAGAAGTCCCGCCACACCGGAAGACGCCGCCTGTCCTACCTTTCTGGCAAAAGAATACACCGAATAAATCGTTCCATCGGATCTCCTTCCATCATGAACCTGCGCATCGTCAATGACATCCGTGATCATCGCCCATGTAATGAGTGAAAAGATCGCAATTCCGACATAAGCAAAGGTATAAAATACGACAAACACATACGCATTCTGTAATTTCAAAAAGTTAGTTACAAAAAGCACTGCTGCCCCAAACAAAGCGGCGGCAATCCCCAGCTCCTTTCTTCCCAGTTTTGCCGAAAGCGGCACCGTAAAGGAAGCACAGATCAGTGTAATAACCGTTCCTGCCAGTCCCGATAAGGACTGTGCCCGGATGTTACCGTAAAAATTGGGGAAAAGATACGTTGTCATATTCGTAAGTGTCATTTGTGCCAGAATCATACAGATCGAGCTGACGATAATCCCGATCAGGGCACGGTTATGCACGATCCCCGAGAGCAATTCCGAAACACGGAACTGACTCGTCGTCTGCTCCACCTTTACTCGCTCCGTCGTCATAGCATAACAGATCAGATAACAGATCACAGCTCCGATCGAGCACACCAGCGCGGCAATCATCATGCGTGTTCCGGAAAGCACATTATTTCCGTTTTCATCCTGATAATATACGACAAGCGGCATCACGACTCCA
>OHMH01001107.1_pt1 | contig 11577 bp, 10 predicted proteins | sample 1569311 | NCBI WGS metagenome assembly OHMH01 (sample SAMEA3879503, study PRJEB24766) | human gut metagenome | biome: human-associated habitat; feature: feces | place: USA | collected 1985/1987
TACACCAAGCGGCTGCTCGACGAGAACAAGGACGGCGGCGGTGGCGGCGGAGATCAGAACAAGGATCAGAACCAGAACCCAGAGAACGGTATCAGTCTTTCCGGTCTGTTTCTGTTCTGCCTTCATGCTGTGGCCTCCACAGTGGTCTTTATTTCAGCTTATGTATGTATTTTTCGGATTATTACAGTGCTTTCACATATTCCTTGAACATGTCGCCACGCTGTTCGTAGTTATCAAACTGTCCCCAGCTTGCACATGCGGGAGAAAGCAAAACAGCATCTCCAGGCTGTGCTTTCTCCTCACATACCTTTACTGCCTCTTTCAGATCTTCGCAGAGGATGATGTCATGGAAACCATGTTTCTCAGCAGCTTCTTTGATTTTCTCCTTTGTCTGACCGATCAGCACCAGATAACGTACCTTTCCGTCAAATGCCTCAATCCATTCATCATAACCGGACTGTTTATCATAACCGCCACCGATCAGAAGTGTCGGACGGTTCATTGCCTGAATTCCTTTAATTGCCGCATCCGGGTTAGTTCCTTTGGAATCATTATAATATACAACGCCTTTTTTCTCTGTCACATATTCGATTCTGTGTGCAACAGCTGTAAATTCACAGATGCTCTTACGGATGCTGTCCAAGGATACTCCATCGTAGTAAGCCATTGCAACTGCGGCCATAACGTTCTCAAAATTGTGTTTTCCAAGAAGCTTCAGATCTTCTGTCTTAACTACTTCGATTTCTTTTTCTCCGTCCTTCAGGATGATTTTATTTCCATCCAGATAAATTCCCTCATCCAGTTTACGTCCGCTGGAGAAATATACCACTCGTGGAGTCAGATGTTTTCCAAACTCACGCAGAACCTCATCTTCATAATTCAGCACGCATACATCTTCTGTACCCTGATTCTCAGTGATCAGTTCTTTCACACGTATATACTCTTCCATTGTATGATGACGGTTCAGATGGTCCTCTGTAATATTCAGGATTGCAGATACCTTTGGTGCAAACTCATCAATCGTTTCCAGCTGAAAACTGCTGATTTCTGCAACAGTTACAGAGTTTGGCTTCATCTCCAGTGCTTTGGAAGTATATGGGGTTCCGATATTGCCGACTACAAAAACAGACTCACGTGCATCCTGCATAATTTTTCCAAGAAGTGCTGTTGTAGTAGTTTTTCCGTTTGTTCCTGTGATGGCAAGCACTTCACCGTCACCTACTCTGTATGCCAGTTCCACCTCTCCCCATACCGGAAGCCCCTGCTCATAAAAACTCTTTACAAGTGGAAGATCTGTCGGCACTCCGGGGCTTAAAACTACCAGATCAAGACTGTCCTGTACTTCTTTCGGAAGTTCTCCTGCATATACAGTGACCGGATATGTCCCATCTGTTTTATGTACAACTGCGTCTTTATCTGTTTCGGCATTTCCGTCATAGATAACCGGAAATGCTACTACCTTTGCCAGAAGGTCAGATGCTCCGATTCCGCTTTTTCCGGAACCGAATACAAGTACCTTTTTTCCCTGTAATTCCATAATAATTTTCCTCCCTTTTATCAGCATAACGCTGAAATCTGCTTAGCCAAAATCTTACAGTGCCAGCAGTGCGACCATACACATAACCGCTGTAATAACTGAGAATACCGCAACTACACGTGTTTCAGACCATCCGCATAACTCAAAATGATGATGGATCGGTGCCATCTTAAAAATACGCTTTCCATGTGTTGCCTTGAAATAAGTTACCTGAATGATAACGGAAAGTACTTCGATCAGATAGATCAGACCCACGATCAGGATAAATAACGGCATCTGCATCACATAAGCCGTACCTGCAACAAAACCACCCAGTGCCAGAGAACCTGTGTCTCCCATAAACACTTTTGCCGGATATACATTAAACAACAGAAATCCCATCAGACCTCCCACAACTGCACCTGTGATCGGCTCGATCCCCGATTTCATTCCAATAGAAACTACTGTAAAAAATACTGCAACGATCAGAGTCACACTGGAAGCAAGACCATCCAGACCATCCGTAAAATTAACTCCATTCACAGTACCGATCACAGCAAAGAAAAGAACCGGAACTGCCAGCCATCCAAGATTCAGGAAATGTCCGCTCCAGAATGGGATTCTCATAGTCAGTGAGATATCTGTATACTTAACAATATAAAATACAAAAATCGCAGTCAGAACTACCTGAAGTAAAAATTTCTGCCATGGCAGCAGTCCGTCTGAGCGTTTCAGCACAACCTTCAGATAATCATCCAGAAATCCGATAATTCCAAATCCAAGAGTCAGGAACAGTACCGGAATGATCTTCGGATAATCCCCTACATAAAATAATGCAGTTATCGCTGTGGCGATCAGAAAGATCACTCCACCCATTGTAGGTGTTCCTGCTTTCTTTAAATGGGACTGTACGCCCTCTGTTCTTTCTGTCTGGCCCATCTTCAGTCTCCGAAGAAAAGGAATGATGACCGGTCCTAATACAACGCTGATTGCAAAAGAAATCAGCACAGGGATTACAACTTGAAATTCCATCTTACACCTCATTCATTCTTTCGTTTTTTCCTGAAAGTTTTTTACTTTCAGATTTCTTTTAGTATAAGGCTTTTTTGCTTATTTATCAACCCTGCCTGCGGAATTTCCCTAATTGCCTTCTGCAGAAAAATCAGAAACATCACTTTTTTCAATTCCAAGATATGGCAGGATATTCTCAAAAATACCACGTATCACAGGTGCAGCTACTGTCCCTCCATAATAGATTCCTTTCGGATCATGAATAATACACAGTCCCAGTATCTGCGGATCTTCTGCAGGTGCAAATCCCAAAAAAGAGGAAATATAACGATTTGCACTTCTTGGCAGTGTCTGAGAAGTGGCAGTTTTCCCACCGATGGCATATCCTTCAATTTTTGCATTTTTTCCGGAGCCCTGAGATACTACTGTTTCCAGGATTTCTCTTATTTCCTTCGAAGTCTCTTCAGAGACAATTCCTTCCTTTACCGAAAAAATCAGTTTCTCACCCTCTGTTCTGTCAGGATTTAACACTGCGACTCCAAAATGCGGTGTCACCCGTCTGCCTCCGTTTATAAGTGAACTTACTGTTGCAGCCAGCTGAACAGGCGTAATCTGAAAAGACTGTCCAAAAGAAACCGTTGCCAGTTCCACTTCTCCCATATTTTTCTTCTGATGCATAATAGTTCCTGCCTCTCCCGGAAGATCTGTCCCGGTTTTATCCAGAAGTCCAAACTGTCTGAAATACTTATAATAACGTTCTACCCCAAGGCGAAGCCCCACCTCTATAAACACAGGGTTACAGGAATTCTGTGCACCTTCCACAAAATTCTGGGATCCATGTCCTGTTCTTTTTGCACAGTGGATTCTGCGATCCTCCACCACTTTATATCCGGGACAATAAAAACGGTCCCCAGGTGAAACAACACCAGCCTCCAGTCCGGCTGCCATGGTGATGATTTTAAATGTGGAGCCCGGTTCATAAGTATCATTCAGACAGGGATTTCTCCACATCTGATTCAGTAATTCCTGCTTTCTTTCTGTATTTGTTTTTCCTGATGCTGTCTGCACTGCCAGTTCACTTTGTTCATTGTGATCTTCCGACGGTATTGTTATCCCGGATTCATTTAACTGCATATTCAGATCATCTGTCAGGGTAAAAGGATCATTCAGGTCAAATTCCGGCACATTGACACATGCATATATTTCGCCGTTCTGTGGATTCATCAGCAGGATAGATACACGTTCTGCCTGCTTTTCCTCCATTACTTTCAAAGCTGACTGCTGCGCAAATTCTTGAATATTTACATCAAGGCTGATCATCAGGCTTTTCCCCTCTATCGGTTTTTCCCTTGTCTCACCCAATTTATCAATTTCCACACCCCTGGCATCTGTTGTTGTCAGGATTTTACCCGGCTGTCCCCTCAGGATTTCTTCATATTTCACTTCCAGACCGATAATTCCCTGATTATCACCTCCCGTAAAGCCAATAACTTTTGAAGCCAGACTTCCACATGGATAGTAACGCTTATAATCCTCATCAACTTTCACCCCTGCCAGACTGCACTCTCTTATCTCATCACCTGTACTTTTTTCCACATTTGTCTTTACTATTTCTATGGAAGAGATTTTCTCCACTCTTTTTCTCACTTCTGCCTCATCTATTTTCAGTTTTTCAGACAGCAGGGCGATTACTTTTTCAGGTTCTTTAATCTGACTGTGGATCACAGAGATTGTACATACCGTCCTGTTTGATGCCAGAACTTTTCCCTTTGCATCCAGAATCTCTCCTCTGGCCGCTTTGATCTCTCTCTCTCTTTCGTGAAGTTCTTTTGCTTTCTTATAATAATAGTCTGATCTGAAACACATAAGATATACCAGTCTTCCGATAAGGCCTGTCATCATTAAAATACAGCAGAGTAATACCACCCATATTTTTCTCTTGTGAAACGTCATATTTTTTTTCATAAAAAAAGCTCCGCAGAGATTGTCATAACAATATATGACCATTCTCTGCGGAGCTATAACTATACGTTTTTATTCCAGACCTGCTTCTTCATTGGTAATACCGTCTGTCTCTTCGTCATTATCCTCAGTCGTCTCAGCTTCATCATCCTCCAGAGGTGCAGGTGCATCAGGATTGGATACTGCATCTCCTGAAGAATCTGCATCCGTACTTCCCGAAGCACTGACAAGATTTGTAGACATCTTATAATTGCCTTCCTCATCCAATATGTGATCTCCATTGGCATCCAGCAGATATCCGTTTTCATCAATCCGGTTTCCATCCCAGTCTATCAGATTGCCATCTGCATCCACCAGATTACCGTCACTGTCAAGTTCACTGTCCGATATGGAAGTACTCTTTAAATGTCCCTTAAACCCTTCCCACAATTCTGTCTCCGGCACTGTTCCATCTTCAGATTCATCCGGCACTACATTCAGATACGGAAGAAGCTCCGAAAGGATTCCCTGTGCAATATACTGCGGATAAGTACTGTTTGCCTGATCCTCTACATTCGGTTCATCTACAACTACATAAATTACCACAGCCGGGTCATCTACAGGAGCAAATCCAATAAAAGAAACCAGATATTTTCCGTTTCCTCGCGGGTATTTCTCCGCTGTACCTGTTTTACCGCCTGAACTGTAACCCTGCACTTTGGAATGACGGCTGGTACCCTGCTGTACACTCAATGCCATATAGCTTCTGATATCACTGGAAATCCTGGAGGAAATCGTCTGCTTCAGAAGTATCGGCGAGATTGTTTTTATAGTTCCGCCATTACTGTCAAGAACCTTTGTCACAAGATGCGGCTGATAATAATATCCGCCATTGATAACGGAACTCATCGCATTGATTTCCTGGATCATGGTACAGGTAAAACCCTGTCCAAAAGCAGAACATGCAAGTTCTGTTTCCCCCATACTGTCCTTAGTATGGATAATACCTGCGCCTTCATTCGGCAGGTCAATCCCTGTCCTTGTTCCGAAATTAAACAGACTCTGTGCTTTGATAAACTGAGTAGCTCCCATCTTGGCACCAATCTGCATCATTGCATCATTACAGGAGTTTGCAATTACCTCTCCCAGTGTCTCTGTGCCATGTGCGCTCGGATAAACCGCACACTTGATCATAGTATCTCCAAAAGTCTGCGATCCATCGCATATAAATGTATCTGTTTCCTGTATCGCACCCTTTTCCAATGCAGAAGCCATGACGATCGGCTTTACAACAGATCCCGGCTCATAGGCATCTGTGACGCAGAAATTACTCCACATACCATTCAGAGCCTCCACTGTTTCCACATCATTCATCGCTTTGATTTCATCTTCTGTATATACAGCGGAAAGATCTCTCGGATTATTCAGATCATAACGGTCACCACCATCCATGGCAATAATCTCACCGGTGGACGGATTTTCAACAATGACACCTATATTCTTGGCCCCCATTGCCTCTTTAAATCCATTAACATATTTCTCAACAATCTGCTGTGCACCGATGTCAATGCTGGTCTGAATGCTTTTTCCATTCACCGCAGCAATAATGGTCTGCTCCACATCTGAATCATCATTGATATACCCATACTGTCTTCCGTCTACGCCTGTCAGTGTGCTGTTATAGTACCCTTCCAGTCCGATATCTGCCACATCTCTGTCCAGTGCAAAACCAATTGTATCGCATGCTGTTTCATTAAACGGGTAACTTCTCAGATAATCCTCTTCAAACCAGACGCCTTTGATATTTGCCCGTTCCTTTGCCTGCGCTTTAGTAAGACCGGAATCTTCATCCTCTGCCTTATATTTTTCAAATTCTTTCTTTTTGTCCATAGACAGCTGTTTTGTCAGTACCTGATACTGACTCTGGCTGGTTCTTGAATCGGCCAAAAGAGAACGCACTGTTTCTTCATCAATCCCCAGCACCTCATTTAAGGCACGTATTGTTGGCTCTACATAGTCCTCATCTGAATTTACAGTTTTACAGTCCAGGATCACATTATAAACTTTATTGCTGGTAGCCAGTATATTTCCGTTCTTGTCATAAATATCGCCTCTCTTTGCCGGCAGTACCTGGCTCTCATATTTCTGCTGTGCCTGGCTTAACACCTGTTTTTTGTATTTGCTTCCACTGGTAGCATTAATATAAGTAATTCTCAGCACTAATATTACCAGAAGCAGTAACACAATTCCAAACAATATCAGCAGCTTTTCTTTCATGTTTTGATTTATTTTTCTCTGTGGTCTTCTTCGACTCTTTCTTCCCGTATTGCTCAATTAATCACCTACTTTGAATCTGGTATATCCTGATACTGTCTTACATAGCTGTTACCCGATGTAGAATAGGTTACTGTCTGATCATCTGACGGATATTTCATCCCCAGTCTTCCCAATGCAGTCTGCTTAATCTTATTCAGATCCACATTTGATGTCACCTGGCTGTAATATGCATCATTGTCTTCTTTTAAATCTGCCAGTTCCTCCTCAAGAGATGCAACTGTACTCATCTTTGCGGTAATCTCTGATTTATAACGAAGATATTTCACAGAGCAGAATAATATCGCCACACATACAACTGCCAGAAACGCTACAAATCCCCAGTTCATTGCAGTCGCCTTCTGCCTGTTCTTCTGTGCTTCTTTACTCAACTGATGTTTCTGCCTTGGTACCTGCGCAGGACTCGCCTGCACTCTTCGGTTTCGATTGGTCTGCTGCCTTCCCGGATTCTGTCTTCCCGGCTGCCTCTTTCTCTCCGGAACTTCTGCAAGACGTCTGACCGTATTTCCGTCAACATACATTCCTCTGTTTGTTCTGGCACTGGTTCTGCTTCTTCTTGCTGTTTCACTCCTGGTCGTTCTCGCCATTTCATGCCTCTCTAATTATAATACTCTCTCAAAAATCCGAAGCTTTGCACTTTTGGAACGCGGATTCTCTTCCATCTCTGTCTCCCCCGGAAGAATCGGCTTTCTTGTAATCACTTTTCCTTTGGATTTCTTCCCGCATACGCATACAGGAAAATCTGAAGGGCAGGTACACGGATTTTCATTTTTTCTGAAAATCGTCTTTACAATTCTGTCCTCCAGAGAATGAAAAGTGATAATGCAAAGTCTTCCGCCATCATCAAGAATATCGATCATTCCATCCAGAGAATCCCGCAGCACATCGAGCTCTCTGTTAAGCTCAATACGGATTGCCTGAAAAGTTCTCTTGGCCGGATGTCCTGACTTCACCTGCATCTTCATGGGAATGGATTCTCTGATGATTTCTGTCAGTTCTCCGGTGGTTGTGATCGGTTTCACCTGTCTGGCGGCAACAATATGTTTTGCAATATTTTTTGCAAATTTATCTTCACCGTAATCACGAATAATACGGTATAATTCTTTTTCTTCATAGCCGTTGACAATATCGCCGGCTGTCTGCGTCTGGCGCTGGTCCATGCGCATATCGAGCGGTGCATCTACCCTGTAGGTAAAACCGCGTTCTTCATTGTCAAGCTGATAGGAAGATACTCCAAGATCAAGGAGAATCCCGTCGACTTTATAGATGCCTCTTGCTGCCAGTTCCTGTACCATGTAACAATAATTGCTGCGAATGATCGTCGCCTGTTTATAGGGGGCTAACCTCTCACTCGCAGCAATTATCGCATCCTGGTCTTGATCTATGCCAATAAATCTCCCCTTGGCAGAAAGTTTCCTGCATACCTCACCGGCATGCCCTGCACCTCCTAAAGTACCATCCACGTAGATTCCGTCCGGTTTGATATTCAAACCTTCAATGGTCTCTTCCAGTAATACAGATTTGTGTTTAAATTCCATCTCCGTCTCCTGTCTGGATTTACTTTGCAAGATACTTCAAACGAGACCTGTCAGATTGTGATTCCCATGTCCTGCATGCTCTCTGCAATGCTGTCCATGTCATCATAATCACAGATCTCATTCCATTTTTCTTTGCTCCAAACTTCAATTCTGTTCAGATTACCTGTCAGAACCACATCTTTCTCCAGACCGGCAAATTCGCGCAGTGTCTGCGGTACAAGGATTCGTCCCTGCCTGTCCAGTTCACATGTAGTTGCTCCAGCTACAAAGAATCGTGAAAAAGTTCTGGCATTTTTATTTGTAAGTGGTAAAGATCTGAGCTTCATTTCAAAGGATTCCCATTCATCCATCGGATAAATGTAAAGACAGCCATCAAGCCCTCTTGTCAGAACAAACTCTTCCCCTAAGAGCTCCCTGAATTTAGAAGGAATGATCAGACGCCCCTTCGCGTCGATCGTGTGGTTATACTCTCCCATGAACATGTTACTCACCTACTCTCGCAAAATCTGAATCTCCCCTTCAGATTTCTCAGGTGGTAATGGACTCTGCCGTTATTCCCCTTCGTATCTGCCGGCGGAAATGGATAAATATGCCACATTCCCTCCATTCGCCACCACTATTCACCACTTTCTACCACTTATGTGCTTATTCTAAACTATTTAGGCTGAAAAAACAAGGGGGAGAAAAAGATTTTTAAAATTTAGAACTCTGTTAACATTTATGAAACAACCTTATTTTTACGAGAAAAATGGGCTTTTATACACAAAAAGTGGGTTGAATTTCCACTTTCAACCCACTTATCTTTCAGATATATGTTTTTTTACTGTTCTTCTTTTGAATTTGTGGGAGAAGTTCCCACATCTGGCTTTACCTGTTCATCCATCTCCGGCCGGATTTCCGGTTCCGGTTTCATTTCAGAAGTCTCAGGAAACATCTGTTTTTCTTTCACTGACTCATCCAGAAATCTTTTTTTCCTCTGCCGGCGTATAATATCTCTTTTCTGTGCCATCACTCTGCGTACGATCACTACAGGCATAAAAACAGCAAATAATATAGCGGAAATTACCAGCGAAATCCCCACTTTTGTCCCCGGAATATAAAGCTTATCTGTTCTGAACCATTCAAAGAAAAACCTTCCCAGACCATAACCTGCCAGATAGATCATAAACAATTCGCCTTCATATTTCTTTTTTCGGCGCATGGCCATCAACAGCAGAAATAACAGCAGACACCACAGACTTTCATAAAGAAAAATCGGCTGAACCTGAATATATGAAATCCCATTTATGGTCAGCAGATTATCTCTCATTGCTCCCGAAACTTCTCCTGACCGCACAGCTGAAACCGGTATCTGCATTGCCCATGGCAGATCTGTATATTCTCCGAAAGACTCTCTGTTAAAAAAGTTACCCCAGCGCCCTATAGCCTGTCCCAGAAGTATTCCGGGACACGCAATATCGGCACTCTGCCAGAATGACGTTTTGGTAATCCTGCAAAATACCGCTGCCGCAAGAAATCCCCATGAAAAAGCCACATAAAATAATCTAGAACCTGCCACTGAAACCAGCAGGGAGATAAGCATCATATCGAGATACCTGTTCTGATCTTCCCCATTTCGTTTCGCTTCAAGTGTCACAAGTCCCATTCCAAGAAGAGCACCCACAGCAATCAGTACTCCATATATGGTGAATTCCATTCCAAATATCTGAAATGAGCGTGGCACATAATCAAAGACCAGGCCAAGTCCCGGAAAACGTATCGACATTTCCATAAATCACCTGTTCATCATACATTGAATCGGAATAAGATCACATCTCCATCCTGTACAACGTATTCTTTACCTTCCATTCTTACAAGACCTTTCTCTCTGGCACCTGCATAGGAACCACAGTCCAGAAGATCCTGATAATTTACAACCTCAGCTTTAATAAATCCTCGCTCAAAATCTGTATGGATCTTACCTGCTGCCTGCGGAGCTTTTGTTCCGATTTTAATTGTCCAGGCTCTTGTCTCATCCTCACCTGAAGTAAGGAAACTCATCAGTCCAAGGAGATGATAGCTTGCTTTTACAAGTTTCTCAAGTCCTGATTCTGTCAGTCCCAGATCCTCCAGGAACATTTTCTTCTCATCATCATCCAGTTCAGAGATCTCTTCTTCGATTTCTGCACAGATAACGAAAATCTCACTGTTCTGCTCTGCCGCATATTTGCGCACTGCCTGTACATGGCTGTTGCTTTCACCGTCATCAGCCAGATCTCCTTCTGCTACGTTTGCTGCATAGATCACAGGCTTCCAGGTAAGCAGATTATAAGTAGACATCCAGGCTTCTTCATCTTCATTTTCCATTTCCATAGTGATTGCCATCTTGCCATCTTCCAGATGTGTTTTTACCTTCTGAAGGAAATCAAGCTCCTTGGCAGCCTCTTTGTCCATGCGTGCTGTTTTTGTAACTTTTGCAATTCTTCTCTCAAGGATCTCAAGGTCTGAGAAGATCAGCTCCAGATTAATAGTTTCAATATCACGGATAGGATCAATACTCCCATCTACATGGATAACATTGGAATCTTCAAAGCAGCGGACTACATGAACGATTGCATCTACCTCACGGATATTTGCAAGGAACTGGTTTCCAAGGCCTTCTCCTTTGGATGCTCCCTTTACAAGTCCTGCAATATCTACGAATTCAATTACAGCAGGTGTCACTTTCTTAGAATGATAAAAGTCTCCGAGAAGCTTCAGTCTCTCATCCGGCACTGTAACAACACCTACATTAGGGTCAATGGTACAGAACGGATAATTTGCAGATTCTGCGCCTGCCTTTGTCAATGAATTAAATAATGTACTTTTTCCAACATTGGGTAATCCGACGATTCCTAATTTCATTTTTTATATTTCCTCCTATAAATCCTTTGATTTTATCCCAGTCCAATAGCTAAATCTTTGATTGACCAACATATCAAATGACAATCAAGTGGATATTCACAATCCAAGCTTTTCGCCTTTTAAATCTTTTCCCATATTTCAGCTTCTCTCATCAGAAGTCCTAATACAGTACTTTGTATTATACCATAGCATCTTATCTTTGTGAATATTCATTTTCATCTCATCTTCTGCTAATATTTCCACACTTTTCAAAATGAATTTTTCAAATTCTTCTCTCGCCTTATTTCTATTTCTAATTATTGTAAAAATCATTTTTATGCCGGCTCAAAAAATGTCCTTACACATATTCAAAAG
>OHMH01001108.1_pt1 | contig 11575 bp, 9 predicted proteins | sample 1569311 | NCBI WGS metagenome assembly OHMH01 (sample SAMEA3879503, study PRJEB24766) | human gut metagenome | biome: human-associated habitat; feature: feces | place: USA | collected 1985/1987
TTTTTTTAGCTTCTTTTTGCCCGGGGCCTGGCTGTATCTGTGAGTGACCTCGCGAATGTGTCCCAGCGCTAGTTTCAGGCGTACGCTGATATTGCCTTTGCCTTCAAGCAGATCCTTCACGCCTTGGGCGAAAAGCTCCAGTACGATAAATTCCAGTTTTACATGGTTTGTTTCGATCAGAACGTTGAAGATTTCTACATGATCTCCGTTAGTAACGGATAGTTCAAATGTTTTTTTTCATGATTTTTGTATTAATAAAATAAATGGCGGCAAAGGTAGAAATACCCGGAGAGGGAGTCTGGCAATTTTTGGGATATAATTGGTGTTTACTGTTTTGATGAAAGAAATCCGCGGAAGGTGCCTCGAATAACGGCCGCTGCCAATCGAAATTTACCGTGTAGCAGATATACCATTGCCTTTTTAGGCGCGGCAATGAGAGAAATGTATAGGCAGGACAGGATCTTTTCGCCGCCCGGTATGTTTCGACGGGCGTACAGGATGCGGGCGCGTGAGAGATAGAATTCTCTTAAGGGGGTTCCTTTCTTGGCAGTCATGCTTTCCTTGTGGTAGACTACGGCTTCGGGTTCGTACCATAATTTATACCCGGCCCGGTGTAGCTGTGCCGACCAGTCAAATTCTTCGTAAAACAGAAAGTAGATTTCTGTCATTGTGCCTGCTTGTTGCAGGGCGTCACGACGCACCATCATGGCGGCGCCATGCAGGGAGGCGGTTTCGCATGCTATCCGATAGCTGGGCTGGTCTTTTTCGTTGAAGCCGATGGCGGCATTGCGTAGTGTGATGCGTGAGAATGGGGTAAAGCCGGCGTATTGTAGTGTGTCGGGTGCGTAGCTGTATTTTAGCATGGGCGATACACCGCCGTTTTGGGGGGCTGCTTCCAGCCGGTGGATCAACGTTTCCAGTATCGGTTCTTTGATAATCGTGTCATTATTGAGGAAAAACAGATAGTTGCCTTCAGCTACTGTCAGTCCGGCGTTGTTGCCTCCGGCAAACCCGGTATTGGTGTTTTGTACGACTTTTACTTCGGGGTGGCGCAGCTTGATTTCATCGGCTTCGGGCATGCGGGAGCCGTTGTCCACTACGATGATTTCATAGGGGTGGGTTTCGTGCTTGCGGAATGAGGCGATCATTTCGCAGGTGTCGGCAAGGCCGTTGTAGTTGACGGTGATGATGGAGACCATAATATTAGTTACGTAAAAACTTTAAAAGTACTTCAATCATATTTTGATATGATAGTTTTTGGCTATCATAGTTATGATATACATCAATATTGATTTGCTTGTTTACTATTTGGGAAAGAATATTGCTTAAACCGATATTGTCTTCCTGCTCTATAAAATAACCGTATTTTTCTTGCTCTATTAGGTCTTCAGCAGCACCGGTACGTGTACTGATTATGTAATTTCTAAATCGTTTCGCTTCATTCAGTACCAGCCCGTAACTTTCTCTACGTGAGGTGGACACAAATATTTTAGCTTTGTTATACCATTCCCATAATTCTTTTTTATTGTCGATTTTTCCTTTAAAGATAATTTGTTTTCTTTTGGAAGGATAATTTTTGTAAAATTGTTCTATAATGCTATTGAAATCATTTTCAATAGGACCTATAAAGCAAAATTTCCATTCTTTTAAATCTACATCTTCTAATGCTTTTAAAAGCATTTCTGTATTTTTCTGTGAAGTTCCCAACCGTCCTACGGTAATCATTAGGTTTTCTTTTTCATCGTACATTCGCTCCTTAATTCCTAATATGTTTAGATGTGCTTCATCAAATGCATTGGGCATCAATACAAGTTTTTTTCTCAGTTGGTCTCCAAAGTACTTATTATGGCATAGAGAATTATAAGGTTGTGACGTTTCACATGAAATTACATTTACTTTACTTAGGCAACTGTTATATATTATTTTTCGTATAGTTCTACCTATAAAAGAACATCTGGACAAATCCCATTCTTTACCTGATTCTGTATCTAATTTTACATAAATAAGCCCATCTCTGTTTAAAATTTTATAAAGTAGGATGTTTACGAAAGTTTCTAATCGCCAGTGGAAACACATCAATAGGTTGATGCGTGAAGCATTTTGCCACAAGTACTTTACATAAATGGGAATTCGCTGGAGTGGTTTATATCCTAATGGTCTTCTTACAAAGTGCAAATCCTTTTTCTGTCTTTTGGAAATTTGTGTTGCAATTTCTTCGGAATAGCCACAACAGATTTCTACTTGGTATCCTAAAGCTTGCCCCAAATAATAAGGTACTAATACAACATCTTTACCGAACTCTAAAGAGTTAAGTTTCCTCCAAAGCAATGTAATGTTCTTTTTTTGTTCCATTTGTTTAATTTGTAATTTTTTCCGCTTTTTCTAGTGCCTCTAAGAAAAATTTCCCTTCACTAATCAACTGACCAATAGATTGTGCATTCTTTTTATATATATTATAAACCTTTTGGTCCATACAGTTAATGATATCGGCAGCATCGTGCAAGGAAGATACGCATATCCCAACTTTGTATTTATTTACAAATGATGCCATGCCACTTTCTTCCCAAACGATAACAGGAACTCTTGCTGCTAAATACAGCCCACATTTATGTGAATTATTAAACCGCAAATAGGTGCCTAAAAGACCGCAACAAGTATTGATAGAAATGCCATCCCAAACAAGTCCCCATGTGCATTGGGATATATTTTCAATTAGTTCGTCAGGAGCTTTTTTCCCCATAAATTCTATGTTTCTATCTTTTTTTTCTTCAGTATTGCTTCCCCAAATTTTAAAATTTAAATTGACGGAAGATAATTCATTAATAAAAGGAGCCTTATTTAAGTTTCCAGCGAATGCTACAGATTTCTCGTTAAAAACCATATTAGTAGTATGCTCAGAAGCGATAGGTTCAAAGTTATTTAAGTAATCCCAAATTCCTATAGAAACTAAATGATTAGTGAAATGGTACTTATTCTGTAAAATCTGAATTGAGTTATCATTAGGTGCCAATATGATGTCAGCAACTGCAATACTGTTCATCTCAGCATGAGCATATTCTTTGCTTTTTTCCATTCGCATGGATTCAATATCATTAATAAAACAAATTAGCTTGAACCGGATGATTCTATTGAAAAACTTTAGAAGCTTTATGCGTTGAAAATTACTTGGTACAAAATAGAGAACTGTTCCGTTTCTACCAACCCTGAAACATAAGGTAAACAACAGAATTGGGATATCTATTAATTTAATAATTTTATTTGTCCTCGTAGGTAAAGCCAAAACAGCTTTATAGCCTTTTGAATCTAACAAAGCCATAATGTCTTTCATTGCTTTGGAACCTGCATTGGGATTTGCTGAAATCCCAAATTTTATATAGTATTTACTCATCTTTAAATCTCTGTTTTTATTTAAACCAAAATACAATCCAATTTTTATATGTAACATATTGGGAGATATTCATACGTCGGAAACGGCATGCGGTTTCTATCTTCTCAAGCAGAGTCATTCTGTGTCCTAACCAAATAACTGAATTATATGTTTTTGTTAAATATAAATTAATAACAGATCTCCACTCATCGTTTAGTTGCGCCCAATTGTGTATTCGAGCGCATACCGTGGTATAACCGTCAATATTACGCATACTGAAATCATTGGTCATTGTTGAATTAGCACGCACTCTACGTTTAAAATATGGTTGAGAAATATAACGAATACGTTGGGCATTCAGTCTGATTTGCACAGCAAATGCATGGTCTTCGTGAATAATTCCAGGGGGAAAACCACTGAAACAACTTTTGAGGAATGGATGGCTAGTGAAACATAGGCATGGGGAAACTATAAATATATTGTGTTCTAATTCATAGTTAAAAAGTTCCATTCCATTCCATAATTTATTTTCATTAATGATCCCTTTTCTGCAATAGGTGAAAGTATTTGAAGTATCTGGGGCTGAGATAACAGTCGCATCAAAAAATACAAAATCAAGTTTATCCTTTTCACATATATTGTAGCATTCTTTCAAGGCGTCTGTATCTAATTTGTCATCGCTATCCATGAAATAAATGTATTTTCCAGTTGCAAGTTGTAAGCCATTGTTGCGTGCAACGCTTTGCCCTTGATTAGGTTGAGTCATATATCTTATTCTATGGTCTCTTAGAGCATACTCTTCTATGATATCAGGACTTTCATCGGTAGAGCCGTCATTGATGAGGATAATATCCAACTCTTTTAAACTTTGATTACAAATACTATCTAACGTTTCACGTAGAAAAGGTGCAGTATTGTATATGGGTATAATAATAGATACTTTCGGAATTACTAGAATATTATCACTCATTTTTTCCTTTTATTTAAGATGCTTTTGACTTTTGCAAATATATTATATTCTTTGGAATACTGTATATAAATTGTCCATAAAACTAGACAGATAAGAGTTTTAATAATTAAAGATAAAATTATAGTATCCTCTTTAATATAAGGTGTTACAAAATATAAAGCAGTGCCTATAATGCAGCTTAATATAATAGGAGATAAAAGTTGATAATAATAAAGACGAAGACTGCGGTGTAACATCTTTCGATATAACTGCCAATAACATTGCACGAAGCCCAAAAGGAAAGAAATGAGAATAGACCAGGCTGTGGCTTCTAATGAACGGAAATAAAAGATACCGATGAGGATGCTGACTACACTTGCTGTAGCAGAAAAGACTCCGCAAATGAACATGCCTCGGGTGTCATTTCCTGCCTGATAGAAGGAGCCTGAAGAGGAAAGAATGAGTTGAATACCTACTGTGAGCGATAATATTCTAAATACAGGAATAGATGGCAACCATTGATTTCCGAAAAAAAGTAAAATTAATTCATCGGAACAAAAGTATAGCAATATGCTAAGGGGAAAGCCAATGAAAGCCAATAGGCGGACAATACGTTCGTGAGCATTCCCCAATTTGCCCATGTCATTTTGATAATCACTCAAAACAGGGTGCATTACAGGGGTAATGACAAAGGTGATGTTTTGTAAAGGGAGCATCATCAATCGATAAGATTTTTCATAATAACCAAGCGGACTCATGCCCATATACTTACCTATTAGTAGTTTGTCAAGATTACGGGTGAAGTAATTGACTATATTAAAAAGAAATTGGTATACAGAATAATTCCATATTTTTTTTACGCTTACTATACCAGAAGTGAAACGGAACTTTTGAGGGTATTTTTTTAGCGATATCAGGTAGAGGAGTAGGCTCGACAAGATGGGCTGGATAGTCAGCGCATAGAGACCTCCCCCGCACAGGGCAACAGCTACTGACAACATTCCTACTGTGATTTGTATGAAGAAAGTACGATAGGCAATGAATTTGAAATCTTTGTCCCTATAGAAGAGTGTGTTAGGAACCATAGCGGCGGCTGAGAAAAATAGGCTGACTGATAGTAACTGGCAGATAAAGATGAGCTGGGTGTTTTGGTAATAGTTTGCTATTATCCATGAGGAAAGAAAAAAAAGAACACCTAAGATAATTCCTAACCAAACTGTGAAAATATAGATATTACTAAGATCTCTTTTAGTTAACTCCTTGTTTTGGATGATGGCAGATGAGAAGCCTATATTAGTGAAAATGTTAAAAAAATTAATGATAACTGTAGCTACTGCCACCACACCGAAATCATCGGGTGATAACATGCGAGCAAGTACGGCAGTAACTATTAAGGAAATAAATATTCCCGAATATTTCGCTATTGCTGTGTAGAAAACTCCTGAAAAAATTTGTTGCTTTATACTTGCCATAACACTATGAGTAGGAAGTTTGTTGTAAGCTACTATCTTTACATATTTTTTTCATCTGTTCTTCCCATGATAGATGTCGGATAGAATCTCTTATTTCCTGTGGTGAAAGGACTTGAGAATGACAAAAAGTTATCAACTGTGATATATCAATGGGACTTTCGTCAGCAACTGTTTTCAATACATAGGGCATATGGTCGAAGTCGGTATCAGTTTCAGAGTAAGTGAATGCAAAACCACGTGCTGCATATTCCCGGTTCTTCAAAGTTTTGATATCATATATGCCACTACGGTGGCGTGCTAAACTGCCAATAGCAAAATCAGCTTGTTCAAAAAGGGTATTTAAGGCCTCGCCATGTTTTGCACCATGGCAGATGACGTATGATTCTATTCCGTATTCTCGAATAGGGGTTTCTATCTCCCGACGTTCTCTTTCGCCGCTCATATTACCGACAAGATGGAAATATACTTTGTATTTCGGATGATTTTTGTAATATTTTCCAAGTCCTTTAATCAAGCGATCGAAGCCATGCCAGAAGTGTATTTCAGCCACACCTATCAGGTGAAGTTCTTTGCTAATATCGTGTATTGTCTTCCGTATCGGGATACTATTGAAGTCTATGCCATTAGAAATACGTATAGTACGTTGCCCGAAGATTTCTGTATTATTGGAGAAAGTGATGATTGCATCAACGTATTTGCAAAGCTTCCGGCGGAAAAGACGGTCGGTGCAGAGTTGTAATTTATCAATGGCGGAGAAATATTCCTGATCGTAAGGATAGGTAGGTATTTCAAGAAAGACTGCTGCTTTTAGCTTTTTCAGTTCCTTTACAAAATGAATTGTAAAAGGATTAGCATTATGATAGGAACGTATATATACAAACGAAATGTTCTCTTCTTTTATGTATTGGAGGATAGGATGAAAAAAAATACGCTTTTTCAATTTGGCTGTTATTCCTCTTCCAAGATTAACCAATTCTTTACCATCTATTAACCATTCTCTGTTTCCATTGGGCGTGACTTCATAATGGCAGGTTTGAATGTCAAAACCGCATTTTTTCAAGGCGTTTATTTGGTATCTTATCTTTTTGCTGATGCCGTTATATTCTTGAAAACCATAAAATACAAGAAAAAGAGCTTTCATATACGTGGGTTGCTTATACAAGTTTATAATTGTAAGCTACGGTACAGTTGAACTAACTCGTTGGCTGTATTCTCCCATGAAAATTGCTGCGCCCGCATTAGCCCGTAGTTTACTTGTTTTTGATATAATACATTTTCTGTTTCTAACTTCAACAGAGCATCCGCTATCTTTTCCGGTTCATGTGGATCTACCATTAAAGCTTCTGCCCCCGCAACTTCTGGCATTGCAGAAGTATTGCCAATTATAATGGGAGTTCCGCATGCCATAGCCTCAATCATTGGAATACCGAAACTTTCGCGAAGCGAAGGATAAAGAAAAGCAAAGGCAGCGTTATAGAGCATTACTAAATCATGGTTATCAATGTACCCTGGATAGTATAGATGTGATTTGATGTCAGAAATACCTTCTCTCTGTAATAGACTATCGATGTATCCCTCTTTCAAATCAGCGATAAGCAGTGGACGCTTGATTGAGGAGCGCTTTAAATAAAGGCTATATGCCTTTAAGGTTCGTGCTGCATTTTTTTTAGGGTCGGTATTTCCCAAAAAAAAGAGAAAATCTTTTTGAGGAATATATTTCTGAACAATATCCATATTTATGTCTGATAACTGGCGAAAATGGGTACTGTAGCCGTTGTAGATGGCTGTGATACGTTCAGATGGAATATTTAGAGTATGGCGAATTCGATTACATTCAAATTGTGATACGGTGATAATCTTTTTACATACTTTTAGGATATGCGGAACTACTAAGCGGCGATAGTGCCACCCCATCTCTTGGTAGAGAGATGGAGTGCGATATTGCCTGGGTTCCAGATATATGATATCATGGAGTGTCAGTACAAGAGGAACTGGGCATCGTAAAGGAGCTGTGAAGTACAATGTAGTAAGTCTACTCCTAAACGTTTTACGGTTTTAGGAAGAGCTATTTGTTCCCAAAGTGGATAGGACGGACATTTTAATTCAATGATAGACAGATTTGCCGATTCTTTTAGACAATGATCTTCACCTGGAGCGACGATTACAAAATAATGGTTACCGTCATTTCTCTTTTGTAGCTCACGAATGGTTTCTAAAGCTACAAAGTCCATTCCATGTTTGTTGAGACGGAAAATGCGTTGAGCCTCAATAGCTATTTTCATACTTTCAATACTTTGTTAGCTTTTACTTTTTCTTGTTTTTTCTCTTGAATCTGAAGAAACGCATAACATGGCTGGATATGGAAGCAAATACCAGAATAGGTAAAGCCCATATTGCATGTTTAAAGCGCTTGTTTACTTCTCCATCAGGCAGTGCCATTAAAAATGTAATAGCAATAACAGCTAAAAGTGCATACCATTTGAGACTGAGTGTCCAATCAAGTAAAGTTATCCCGATAGCACATAATGTGATAAGGGCTATAAGTAGAAAACGGGAGGGCATTAACCATTGGAACAGTTTGAGAGCATAGTCCCACTCACCTCTCAACAAGGTAATAGGCAAACTTTTCAAAGCTAATATTGTACTACTATATTGTGAACGTAACCAGCCAATGCGCTGAGCTTCATATCCGTTAGTACTTTCTGCTTTCTTGCTGTAACAGACCACTTCTGCCATGTATTCTGTATAAATATTCTGTTTTAAAAGCGCTGTTTCCATTGCTTTACTCAGATCAGAACCTTTTAATTTAGGTGCAATCTCGTGAAACATAGCAAAATCAAATGCCATTGCTGACCCTATTAATGCTGCAGAGAATCCCATACGAGTATGGGCTTTACGAAATATATTATTATTGATTTCTTCACTAGTAGCGTTGAGTACGGCAATACTGGTAGTTAGGTTTTCCGTCATACGATGTGCTTGGATAGCATCACATCCAGAATAATATGCATTGTTGAATAGATTCAGAGCATTGGGTACGATTCGATTATCTGAATTGAAGATAATAACCATATCATATTCTGCAGGAGAATAACGTTCCATAACCTGTTGAATGGCATAGACTTTGGTACATTGCTCTTTGTCGGGAACAACGATATTGACTGGCATTTGAAGTAAAGTAACAAGATCTTCTTCAGGCAATTGAGTAGCTGCAATGGCTATGTCATATTTGTCCCGTGGATATAGCTGTGTGTCTAGGAAATGGTTTATAGATTGAATAACTTCCTTGCCATTGCGTAACACTGTGAATAATACAAGAAAACGGTGCTGTACTTTTGCAGGAGGATAAGGATTCTTGTACTTTCCTAACGAAAAAAGTGCACAGATGAAAAGGTACAATACTGGAATGCTTAGTAATAAGAACAAGATCGCATCTGCTATTTGCAAAGCATTATTGTTCTCATCGGCCCACCAATCGGGATTAAATATGGAAAAAATATCGCCCATAATGTTTATTTACTGTTTTTAAGTTTCTAATCTTTTTTGAGTAATTTGATTGTCTATGTATGTGCCGTTCATAATAAAAGCTATCATGGCGGCTATCAAAAAATTTGTAGGAGGCATACCGGGAGCTTCCCCTGTATAACCGCTGATTAAAATGCCGAATGTGGCACACGTAAATGCGGCAAGGGTTTGCCGTAGTTCCTTGTTGCGAACGCGAAACATTACAATGTAGCAACATCGCAATAACACTGCTGCATATATTGAAATCAAAAGTATTACTCCAACTATTCCGGTTTCTATCCATATTCTTACGAAATAAGAGTCAGGAGGTAAAGTTCCCTCAATGTAAGTGTCACCTTGTGCCCACATTTTAGGAATATCTTCCGTCAATCCAACTCCCCACGGATGCTTCTGTAAATATAGCGCTATTTCCTTACGATTTTCTACACGAACATTAAAGGAAGCGTCTTTGGCAGGACGAAAAGCCGTACGTGCACGACGAATGAATTGATTGCTGTTACCTATGTCAGTAAATGCGAAGAAGAAGAATAAGGCGATACTAACACCTGCGGAAATTGTAAAAGTACGAAGACTCTTGCAGATCAGGCAAAAAAGAGCTAGTCCTGTAACAGGAACAGCAAGTGCTCCGCGGGTACCGGACAATAACATACCAATTGCGCCCATTACAGCTATGCTAAAATAGAATATTGCCAACCGACGATTCCGTGTATTTAGTCCAATAATGGAATATGCAATAGCTACTCCCCCCATACATGTTCCGAAATTGGCCGCATCTGTAAAGTATGAAAAATAGCGTATTCCTGTGCTTAGAATGTGTGTAGTTGCTGCCCTGTCTATGTATAGCCAACGTTTTTCAGCAAAATCAAAACCGACATATTTCTGGTAAAGTACTTTTAAGAAAGCGATTATAATGAAGATTCCTATCACTATTAAACTATTTCTTAACATTTTAGGAGTGTTGGAAACAATAGACGCGACAATATATAGCATCAATGTCCTTAAAATCCATATTCGTATACCTTCGGTTATCCCTTCAGAGTGAATACCTGGATTGGTAAATTGTATTAAAATGAATAATATCCATACAACATAGCTAATGGTAAACAGATTAAAAGCATTACTTAGTTTAATGTTCGCTTTCTTATAATAACTGGCGAACAGGATGGCAATAAATATGTAGACTAAAAGTATATCCAGCCCAACACTTAACTTCTCCTGACGAATATATCGAGAAACAGTTGTGAAGAAGAAGGCGTAAGTAGCATACATTAAGTAAATAAAACGAGGCTTTTGTAATCCATAACCTATGGTAATGATAGCCAACGGCGAGAAGATCACTACTGTTGCCACAAGTAGGTTTTGTGTAATTATGGCATAGACAAAAACTGCTAGCCCCACAACAAGCATGAGGTGGAGCAGAGCCTTTGGGGGGAGTCCCCGCATTGGGTATGAATTAATATATGCCATATCTTTTTTATTTACTTGACCGCATTCTTTTGTGAAGTCAATCCCAGCTGTGACAATCGGCTGAAGAAAGTGTGCATTGGCATCTTAGGAGGCAGTTCACCCGTGAAAGATTCTACCACTTCCCGATCAGCATTATTCAAATAAAGCATAAATGGAATATCTTTTAACGCTTCTTTCATAGGAGTTAAAGTTGCATTGTCGCTATTTCTCCATAAACGGCATGCATTAGCTATAAGTAAATTAACATCTGCTTTTTGAAGTACGGAAAGGGGAACGGCAGCATCTTTAATGGGGGGATATTCTACCAAAATAATATCCGGAGTCTGCTCTGCTTCATTAGGTACCCAAAAATCGCTAAGTTGTTGAGCTTGTACATAATTTTTGTTTGCCACTTCAAAGTCGTAATCGTAAGTAACCAAACGTACACATAATCCTTCTGATTTCCAATGTTCCATAAAATATTTGGCTAAGAAAGACTTTCCCTCACGTGAGTTGACGCTTAGCAAGCTGATAACAGTAGGTTGTCCTACTTTTAGATATTTATTTAAACGATTACAACTATATGCGGCTGCCATACGATTACAAGCTTTTAAGAAACCACGGTATTTTAGGTTGCTGATTCCGTTAAATGCTGCAATGACAGGCAAACCACTGAGTCGCCTACTACGATATGGATCACGTAAGGTACGATCTAATATCTCTATTAATAAGAAGTATGTAGTTATAAATATAAAACTTCCGGCAAAGGCTATAAGGATATAAATGAGTCGTTTTCTTCCATTATCAGTTAATGGA
>OHMH01001112.1_pt1 | contig 11529 bp, 9 predicted proteins | sample 1569311 | NCBI WGS metagenome assembly OHMH01 (sample SAMEA3879503, study PRJEB24766) | human gut metagenome | biome: human-associated habitat; feature: feces | place: USA | collected 1985/1987
ATAAAAAAGTTTATCTCGTTTGATAACCAGTTTTAAGGTGTCAGTCAGATATTGCAGCAGTTTGACCATTACGTTTCTCCCACGCTTAAATCCGATTGCCTCGTAAGCTGTCATCATGGCTTGCAGCATATTTTCAAACCCACGGATAGGTTTGTTTCCAAACGCAGCGGAAAGGGCTTCACGGTGCTGTTCGACGCTTAGTTCCATAAAACCCGTCCGCTGTTTCGGTTTCTGATGTGGGGCATTCTCAAACAAATGCCCTTCTGCGAGAACCGGGAGCCCGCCCTCATTAACAGTGAAAGCAAAGGGTTTAAACTCTTTCTCACGGATGTGTAACGCATGAACCTCGCTGACGTTGGGACAATCGTTGTTTTTGCTGATGACCAGTACAGTCTCCGCCTTGTTGCTCATTTCCGTACCGATATGCCCGCGCACATTGTTATCTCCTTTATTCAAGTGTAGCACACAGTGGATATGCAGGTCATACTTTGATGACCACTCCATCATCTTGTTAATGACTTCCACGGACTCACCGGTGCTGTTTATGTCAAGCATCAGGTCACGGATACCGTCGATGATAACAAGTCCGTATCCTTTTCTTTGACGTAAGGCGTAGTCGATGACCCCAATGCGTATTGCCGGAGAGTATTCGCGCAAGCAAATAAAGTCGAGGTTTTCACTGTCGGTTGTAGTGGGCAGTCCGGCAAGCCGCAAGATGCGTTCCAGTACATTATGACAATGAAAGCGGCTCTGTTCCGTGTCCACGTACAGAATCTTACGTTTACCTTCCGGGAGGTGCGCCCGGTAGTTCAGCACTTGTTTTCCTGCCAGCGATGCAGCGACAATGGCCGAAACGTTAAATGTTTTTTTTGATTTCGCCTTGCCGGTTGATGCGCTGAAGTTGCCGAGCGTAGCAATGGTCGAGTTGTCTATCCAGATAATCTGTGGCGGCGTTTCATAGGTGTCCGTCGCCCGAATCTGCGAGGCGGAGAGGATATCCGATAAGAAATCCTCCTCCGGCCTCATATCCACATTATAGTCAGTTCTTCTTTCGTTTTCCATGGCGTCTTTGATTAAAGAAAGGTTGTGTGGCAGCGGCCTCGTTTGCCATACGTGCTGCTTCATCTACGGTTGGTTCATAATTCTGCAAAAGCCATTCATCCAGATCTTCTTTGGCGAAATATATCATTTTGCCACGTGGCTTGTAATGCGGAATCTCCTTGCCTGATGTTAGCTTGTACAGCATACTCTCGGATATTCCGATATACATACAAGCCTCTTGGAAGGTAAACACCTGTTTGGTGGTATATATATTTTTTTCCAGCAATGCGATGCGTTCCAACAGACTCTCTATCGGATCTAATTTCTTTAGGATGGCTTCGACGCTTGTAAGCCGTTCACTCAGCCGTTCCATGAATGTCAATCTATTATTTTGCATAAATGAGTTATTATAAAATTAGACAATGGAAGTATGCCCTCCGTTATGTAGCGCGCTAACGGAGGGCAAAGATAGGGCAACCCAAAAGGTCAGCATGAGTTTGCACCGTGATAGTAACCACGTATCACGGCAACTATCACGCTTTTACCTTTCACATACTTCGCTTATTGGCACTTCTTACCACTCTCTCAGTTCATCAATGGCTCGCCTGATACCGTAACCTGCTGATGTCATGTTGTTGCGTAGAGCAGACAGAGCGGATGAAAGGCTTGAAGCTGAAACGAATCCTTTTCCGTCCTTGGTTTGTAAGAACCGTCCATTACTGAGAACGGTCTGCCATTTGGCTTGGATGAACGAGTGTTCAAGGAGTGTATCGAACAGGATGGCCACATGACGGATATTGTTTACACGAATACAGAATCCTTCCTTGCAGGAAAGCAGGGCTTCCATATCTTCCACGTGTAGGGTAGAAACGCAAAACAGATGATAAGCATTGGCACAAGCCGTAATACCTATCATCTGTTTACGAGTGAGATTGCATCCAAAAGAAAGAGGATAAATCCTTGTCGGGCCGTCTTTGCAGCACGTGATGGACTGTGATGGTGGCACAAACATATCATACATTCGTTTCAGTTCCATACACTTCTCGAACGAGAAGTCTGCTTCGGTAAAAAGTGATCGGATAAGATTGGAACAATCGTTTAATAATCCTTTGACGATATGAATGTTCATTTCATGGCAGTTCCGGCAGACCGCATGATTGCAGTCGATATACCGGTGGCTGTTTACAAAATCCTCCACGTAACGGTGGTACTGCTTACTACCCGCCACGACATCACGGAGATACATTGTTTTTGCTTCAACGAGCAATGCGAAAAATTCTTTCGCTACATCCTGTTCTTCAACAAAATGGTGCAGATGTTTCTTCCCTCCAAAAAGAGAGAGGGCCATTGTTAGGTCTTTTCATGATGAAATACTTTAAATTGGATTTATAATATATTATAAGGGTGTTGCTCCCGAAAGAAAATCCTGCCGGAACAACACCCTAAATAAGTGTTTAGATATCTGGTCTGATGCTCATCGCATTGTCAATCGAATAAACCGTTAGTCAGATTTACTGCATCGTCTTTTTTCTTATTGACGATTTTGGCATACACTTGGGTCATCTTTACAGATGTATGACCGAGCAATTTAGATACAGTGTATAAATCTGCTCCCAATGTCAGCATCATTGTGGCGAACGTGTGGCGGGCCGTGTGAAAGGTGAATCGCTTGGAAATTCCGGCGGCTTTGGCCCATGGTTTGATAAGCTGGTTGATACCTGAAGGCAAATCGAACACATGGTCGTCTGCTGTCTTGTCCCCACGTTCCGGCATCCACTTCAACGCTTCATTGGAGAGCGGAAGGTAAATCGGCTCCTTTGTCTTCTGCATGGCTACTGCCAAGCGGTATTGGCCGTTGTCAATAAACACGTCCTTCCATTGCAATCCGATAATATCACTGATACGTAGTCCACAGAAGCAGGAGAACAGGTAGGCACTTTTTACCCCCTCGTTCTGCATTGGTGTAGCGATTAATAATCTCACTTCTTCAATAGTCATATAAGAACGCACACTTTCCGGCATCTTGGGCTTCTCCGATTTTTCCATTTCGTTGAATGGATTCTTTAAGATGCGTTTCGCGCGGACAGCGGCATTTAACGCACCGTTGAATATCTGGTAATAGGTATTACGCGTAGAAGCCGAGAGGGGCTTTCCTTTGGGACGGTAGCTTGTCAACATATAGTCGATATAGCCGTGGCAAAAAGTGAGGTCAATCTGATTTAATGTGAACCTTTCTCCTGCATACTCTTTCAAGATATCGGTAACAGATTTTATCTGACCTGTGTTTTTCTTGCCACGTTTCTTCTGTTCCTCCTTATAGAGCTGCATCCAGTCCAGCAGATAAACCTTATCCTTGTGATTCATGATACCGGCTTCACCACTTGTCAACTCTATGATACGCTTCGATTTGATTGCATTTGCGGCAGCCATTGTCGTTTCATTCTGTTGGCGGGCATTACGATCCGTTTCCGGAATAAGATACATTTTCAGATACTCGTATGTCCGCTTACCATTACGGTATATATCCAGATACAAACTCTTGCTGCCATTGGCCAATTCCTTCGTTCGAAGACGAATCGGCTCTTTCACTTTTATTGGTTTTCTGGTCCTTGGCATATTTGTGTCCTTTCATTTGTTATTTCCTATCACAAAGGTACAAATAAAAAGCGGAATCAAGAAACAAATAAGAAACAAAAATGCACCTAAAAAGAGCAAAACAACTGAAAACGTAGAAAACAACTGAAAATAAAAATTTGTATGTAAATTATTGATATATAGCTATTTTATCTATATTTATTTGGAGCTTGTTTTCATTTTATATATGTCTTTATGATTATTACCAAGTAACGGATAGTTTGATTCACAAAGATTGGAATTCTTCCTCATAAATCCAAATAATAGTTTAGTTTTCTATAAAAATCTTATCATTTTATTTGTTTACCGACACAACACACGAAAAAATACATATTGTTCCGGTGTGTATTCTGAAAAACACACAAAGTGCTCCTCCATTTCTGATGCCTCAAAAACGGAATATATTTCTTTACATCATTATATGACTCCCAAAACAGCTTTTTTTATTGCGGATAGAGAAGACTATCCGTTACTTGGTAAGTAACGGCTTGACAAAGCAAATTATAATGATACTTATAAAAATAAAACACTTGCTTTTTGCATCGGGAAACATGCTGCTATTGTGGGTGTTTTACAACTTCACCTTCTTCATGTTGGTCGCTTGTAGTCACCGTGAGCAGGTTTACTCCCTTGAAACTGAAATCATGATCAGTGCCGATTGGAGTCGGTCGGGATTGAATGAGAAGGAACAGGATTATGGTGCCACCACTGTATTCTATCCTACAGACGGCAGTAGTCCCATTATGGTACTGATGGGCGACCGAACGTATAAGACTGTGTATCTGAAAGAAGGACGTTATGACGTTGTTCTCTTTAACCGTTCATTTGACGATTTTGGTAACCTGGGCTTTAGGGGAGAAGATGCCTACCGGACGTTGGAGGCACATGCCACAAATGTGGTGACAAAGGATGTCCCTTCCACGGAGATAATCATTATGGATAGTCCCGACGAACTTGCAGCCGATTGTATGGAAAGTTTTGAAGTGACTCCGGGCATGTCGGGAAACTATTCATCGGGCATGACTAACTGGGGGGGCAAAAAGATTGACGGTAGTAAAAATGGTTGCCAGCTCTGTTTCCTTCCCCAAAAACTGACTCAAAAGATAACAGTTAAAATCCGTATTAAAGGAATGAACAATATACGTAATGCCACTTGTAAATTGGATGGTATTGCAGAATCTGTGTTTCTCGCTTCGGGACAGATTTCAGAAAAGACTGTGGCGCAGGAGTTTTGTCTCGGTAATCCCGTTTATAATTCCGGATCGGCGACGGACGGAACACTAAGCGCCTCTATCAGCGTGTTTGGTTTTGATACGGAGATTTCACATAACCTGCATTTGAGAGCAGAATTGGTGGACGGGAAAACCACATTTGAAGAAAGTTTTGATGATCTGAAAATAAGCCAGTTGGAAGAAGGAGGTGGAAGAATGAGCATTTTCATCGACATGACGTGCGAAAAAAAAGTACCGAATGTGAAAGTTGAAGGAAGTTCGGGTTTTGACGCCAACGTGGATGACTGGGAGGATGAAGTGAACAGTGATATAGATATTTGAGGACATAATTAATATTAATTGAAAAAATGAATAGAAGATGGGAACGAAAAGTTTATTGATGGCAATGGCAGCGCTGACGATAGCCGGTTGCTCGCAAAATGAAGTTACGGAGATAAATCCGGATGCAGACCGGACAATCGGTTTGGATGTATATACGGGAGTACAGACCAGAGGAACGGAAACCACTACGTCCACGCTGAAAGAAGCGGATGCCGGTTTCGGTATTTTTGCCTATAAAACAAGCAAGGAAGGATGGGATAGTGAGAAAGCGAGTACAACACCCGATTTTATGTATAATGAACATGCTACATGGACTTCCGGTAGTTGGGGGTATGCTTCTCTGCGTTTTTGGCCGACGAATGATGATAAAATAACTTTCTTCGCTTATGCACCTTATGAATCCAATCCGGGAGAGGGAACAGACCAAAAAATAATTTTATCGGCACAAAGTGATAAAGAGGCTCCTAAAATCACCTTTGAAGTAAAAACTTCAAATAATTGGAAAGATATGGTGGATTTAGTAACGGATTGCCGTACTGCCATAAAAGACTTGACTTCTGAGAGCAATGTCGGTAACAAAGGAACAGTCCAGTTTAAATTCAGCCATGTGCTTACCCAAATAGCCAATGTCAAGGTGAAGCCGGACGTGAATCTGGGCGCTGAAACAAGAATCTTTGTAACAGGATTAAAACTGTCTCCGGGAAGTGGAATACTTTACAACAAAGCGGTTTATGATTTCGGTACTGATGCTTGGAATGCCATCTCACCTTCCGCATCCTATTTTTCGGCTGAGCAAGACCTTAGTGAGTTTGTGAATAGAACAGGCATTGACCAATGGGGGTATAAGAAGAGTGCTGTCGACGTGAGTAGTAATACCGATGCAACAGCTTTGTTCTCAGAAAAGGAAGCTCTTTATTTCATTCCTGTGAATAACCAAAACGGTACAGCCAAGGAAGGGGATTTGAGCCTAAAGATTAGTTATGATGTTGTGACAAAGGTGAATGATAGTAGTAATCTGACAAGTACTGTGACGGATAAAGAAGTCAAATTGCCGCAAGGAACTTTTAAAAAAGGGACACAGCATACTTACGTGTTGACCATCAAGATGAATGCTATCAGTATTGCTGTTGATGACAATATGACGGGATGGACCAGTAATGGGGAAAGTAACATTTAGGTAGAAGGAGTATGAAAGGAAAAGCAGAAGATATAGGGATGAAGCGGTTGTGTAGCATCCTCCTTGCATTACTTTTGTTGTTGGGAGCATGCAGTGGGGAAGAAAGTAAGAACGGACTTCCGCAGGAGAATCTTCCTATCGGCTTTTCTGGAGTTATTACAATGACGAGGGGAACCGGGAAATTTGCCACTGCCGGTGAACTTAAGAATGTGGGAGTGTTTGCATATTTTACACATGGAAAATTCAACGAGAATACTGCCATACCGAATTTTATGTATAACCAGCTTGTGGAAAAACAACTGGATGAGGGAACATGGTCTTATAGTCCGGTCAAGTTCTGGCCGGACAATTCCACCACGGATAAAATCAGTTTCTTTGCTTATGCCCCTTACGTGAATGAAGTGGAAAATGGTTACCTCTCTTTTCAGAATGAAGGAACGGCAAGCGGATTTCCGGTGTTGGGGTATACCGTTCCGATAGCTGTAAATAATCAGATAGATTTTCTTGCCGCAACTCCGGTAATGAATCAAAGCAATGGTAATGTAACTTTCAAACTGCACCATACACTGACCAAGGTCAATGTCTATATAAAAAGTAATGATAATACGGAGGGAAAGTCAGTAACTTCCTTCTCGATTACGGGAATGAAGAGTGGATTGCTTACCTATTATAATCCTACAGCAGATAGTGACATAGGCTGGAAGTGGACATATCCATCGGCTGATGAAAAGGAAAACTTTACCACCGGTATAATAAGTTTTCCGGTACCGGATACAATTATAGAAGAAAAGAAACTGCTTGCAACCTTCTTTCTGCTTCCTGCCGGGGCAGGAAGTAAGTTCAATATTTCTTATCAATATACGGCCAAAGATAGTAATAATGCTCTTGTTGTTCAAACTGTCAGTATGGAAAACCAGTCTTTGCCTCTGACTGATAATTGGGCTTCGGGAAGGGCCGTCAGCTATACTATAGGTATAGCACGAAAGGCAATTACTGTGATACCGGAGAACGGTCCCGTATCATGGGAAGAGAATGCTGAAACCGAGACAGTTATTGGAACGGAAGCAAAACAAGAGACTGATTGACCTGACGGGGTAATTCTGGACTTCGCAAAAAGATGCCAATCTGTTTAAAGTAAGATAATATGAAAAGATATATGAAATTTTTCACTGGAATAGTATTTGGGGGCATCCTTTTAGTGTGTAGTGCATGCACTGACGAATACGAAGCAAACAATGGAGGTATGAAGGAGTGCTGTGAGGGAGTACCCTTTACAGTCCGGGCTATAGTCGCTGATTTTGAAGAGCTCTCCAATGCAGGAAAGTCCTCTACACGTACCTCTGTAAGGGACGAACATTTTAAAATGGAGTTTGTCGATGGTGATTCGATTGGTGTTTTTGCCATAAAGGACGGTGCTATAATGGATAATATTGATAATGCCAAATTGGTTTACAATATGTCAAGCGGCAGTTGGAATCCGGTGGGAAATGGTACACTTTATTGGTATGATGGAGTGAGTTATGTCGCTTACTATCCATATAGGAAGAATATCACAATAGATCTCTCAAAAGGTATGGACGGAGCCATTGCTTCACTGACCGGGAATGAAAAACTGCAACCTGCGAAGGACCAGTCCACAACAGAAAAGCATATTGCCAGCGATTTGTTGGTTGCCACCGGCGTACCTGCTATTGACAATTCTTCCGGAATAATCCTAAACTTGCTGTTTCAACACCAGTTTGCATTGCTTGTGTTGCAACCGCAAGTATACGTAGGTTGTTTTGCACCAGAAAAAGCAGGCTTTGTTTACCATAGGGAATCGAGGGTTTTAGGAACAGACTCGGCGGCTATTAATGTGAGTCTGAACGGTATTACTCCATATCAGATAGATTCTTTGAAATATTGTGCCATTGTTCTGCCGCAAGCAAATGCACGGGTTACCGGAAACTATATGACTACCGATGGCAGAGATGATACGAATATAAAGATAAATTATTCGGGCAGCTCCATCAGTTTTACTTCTGGAAAATGCTATACCTTGAAGGTTATTAGTCCCGTACCCGGTAAAGGAAGTATAGAAAGAAAGCTTTATCCCGGGGATTTTGTCTTTCAGAACGAAATCGATAAAAGAATAGAAGTACATCCCGGAAACGGGAAGTTGGAAGAAGATGGGAAAATCTATGATTATGAAAATGCTATCGGAATGGTAATTACTTGCGATCCGGAAAGGATGACAGACGAGAGGTGTAATAAAAAAGGATGGAATCATGCCTATGTGATGATGTTGGATAGTTTGAAAGAAGGGAATTGGGGACCGATGGATTTAATCGAAGCGGATATTGATACAATATCAATAGCTGATGTGAAGTCAAAGCATGATTTTAGCAGAATTAAGAATAACATGAACGGGTACTCTGAAACTTTACAAATGCTGGCAAATCATGAGGGTGATGCATCTTTTGTAAGCGACTGTCGTGCTTTTTATCTGGTGAAAACTTACAATAACAGCAATAAGGTGCCGGATGGGATCGAACGTAGTCCGTGGTTTCTGCCAAGCATAGGGCAATGGTTTGATGTATTGGTGAACATTTGTGGAAAATCTCCGGAAAACTTTCGGCACAATACCGGTAATGGTTTACAAGATGAAAAGTGGGGACTGGAAACGTTGGACAAGTTAAAAGGACAGTTATCCAAAGTTGGTAAATCGCTACCGCAGTTTAACGTGAATCACAGACTTGGTTTCAGTTGCAGTTCTCAATATGATAAAGATAGAAACTGGATGCTTCTCTGGCATATCGATGATCCCTTATACAAATGGGAAAGGGTTTGTTTACAAGGATATAATAAGACTTCTGTATGGCATGTCCGGCCGTTTTTTGCTTTTTAATCATTCCTTGATTAAAAACAGTTCTAATCCAAGTTTGAATTCATTATGAAAAAGTCCGGATAGCGCATTGATATTTTATGTAATTTCGTTTGTGTTCTCGAAATAGTGGAGTATCTTTGTTTTCATTTAAATATATTATGATTATGAAACTGAATACTTATCGCTTGTCTTCTTTGGAAGACCCTACTGATGAACAACTGCATGCTTTGATGGAACAAGTGGCTGTTGCGGCCCGTGAAAGTTCTCGCAAGGCAAAAAGAGAATTGGAGCGGAGAATGCAAGAGGTGAGAGAAAAATTGAAAGCATATAGAGCTAAAAATGTAAGTGATATATCCATGTGATGAACGAAAAAAATCCGACACTTTGTATAGTAGCTGGTCCGAATGGTTCGGGTAAAACTTCTACGACAGTGCAACTGCTTCATAATGAATGGGCAGAAAATAGCCTTTACATTAATCCTGATAATATAGCGCAAGAACAATATGGTGATTGGAATTCTCCCGTTGCAGTATTGAAGGCAGCAGAATTGGCGACTAAAATGCGTTATGAGTGTTTAAGGAAAAGGCAAGATTTTGTATTTGAAACAGTCTTTTCCTCAGACGAAAAACTTGCATTTGTTGAAGAAGCAAAAAAAGCAGGATTTTTTATTCGCATTTTTTTTGTCTGTACAAATAATCCTGAGATAAATGTACGGCGTATTACACAGCGCTATTTGAATGGAGGGCATGAAGTTCCCATTTCCAAAATTATTTCCCGTTATTATAAATCGTTATTGAATATAGGCAAAGCAATATCCTTGGTTGATAGGGTATATGTCTACGATAATTCAATAGAAAATCGGGACCCTCTTCAAACAATATGTAGAGGAAATCCCGCAGTGGGCACAGTTCCTTATCAAATAGAGAATGAAAAGAGTCTATACCAAAACTGGAGACAAAGGAACAACGGGTATTCATGGTGGCGCGCGTGTGCCGAAAGATGACATCCGTATCGAGGCAAACGGATGCCTTGATGAATTGAATGCCGTGATTGGTATCGTGCGCTCCATGCTGGCGGCAGAAGATGGATGGCAGGAGTTGCTGCATGCTGTCCAGCGGGAACTGATGGTGGTGATGAGCCATGTGGCCACTCCCTCGGGAGTGGTGAACCCTAATCCGCTTTCTGCCGCAGAGCTCACGCTGCGCTGTGAGCAGGAGATGGATGCCATGACCGTCCTGCTGATGACGGACAACGGCTACTTCCTTTTGCCTGGTGGCACTCCCATATCAGCCCAACTGCAGTTTGCCCGTACCGTGGCCCGCCGTGCCGAACGCCGTTTGTGGACACTCCATCGCCAAGACCCTGTGAACGAGGATATTCTGCGCTTCATCAACCGCCTTTCGGACTTGTTCTTCGTCATGGCCCGCATGGAGATGCAGCGGCAGGACTGGCCGGAGGAGAAATGGCAAGAGTTTGCCTACAAAAGGAAAAGACTGTAAGCACTTATCGCTAACCGCCGGGAAGCTGTTTTCAGCATAGGGGTTCTATTTGCTGTCCGAGCCTTAAATCATACAGACATGCCCGTACTTCCGCTTCGCTGCCGATATGCTTTCCTGCATCGTCGGACAGCTTCACGCATTCGCACCATTCCTGGTTGACGTTCATCTTGCATTGCGTCAGTTTCATTACGATGTTGGAGGGCTTGAATCCGGTATCATTCGTCAGATTGGTGCCGATGCCGAAGGAGCAGCGGATTTTGCCCCTGCAATGCTCCTGGATGTCGAGTGCCTTGCCAAAATCGAGCGCATTGCTGAAGACGATGGTTTTAGTGGTAGGGTCGATGCCCAGTTCGCGGTAGCGGGCAACGAGCTTGTCGGTGAAATCGAATTCATCGCCGGAGTCGCAGCGTACACCGTCGAATAGTTTGGCCTGCTTGCGGCTCAGGTTACTTAAGAAAATGCCGGAGGTATAGGTATCGGACAGTGCGATGCCCAAGTCACCGTCGTACACGTTCACCCAGTTTTCCAAGGCCATGTAGTTGGCGTGTTTGTAGCCGAACTGTGCGCCGTGGAACATGAACCATTCATGCGGATGCGTCCCCATAGGCTTCATGCCGTATTTCATGGCGAAGTGGCAGTTGGAAGTCCCGGTACAGTATTCGGCGGCTTCCTTCAGACGGTCTATGACTTTGTCCTGCACTTCGAACGAGAAGCGTCTCCGGGTGCCGAACTCTGAAAAATACAGCTGGTGTCGGTTGG
>OHMH01001127.1_pt1 | contig 11389 bp, 10 predicted proteins | sample 1569311 | NCBI WGS metagenome assembly OHMH01 (sample SAMEA3879503, study PRJEB24766) | human gut metagenome | biome: human-associated habitat; feature: feces | place: USA | collected 1985/1987
AGGATGTAGCTTCTCTTATAAGCTCCTGTAATCTAATTACTAATTCCTTATAATCAGCCTTATACTCTTCTACATCTTCTTTTACTCTGTCAAATACAGCTTGAAAGCCCTCATCTAGTGAATTAAGCTCATCTATATATGCAGCTTTACTCTCCATATTACTCTGAAGCTTATCTCCATCAAATTCTTCATCATCAAGTAAAGCACTCTGTTGCTCATTCAGCTCAGATACTTTCTTAAGTATCTCTATCTTCTTAAGAAGACTGTCTATCATTATCTGAAGATAATTCTCTGTAATCATATACTATTACCACCATCTTGATATCATAAAGGTATAGTTAAATCACTATTTGACTATACCTTTATATTATTAATTACCGGCTTTTGCCATAACTTCTTTCCAAGTATCTCTCATTCCTCTTAATTCAACTAATGCCTGATCAAGAACTTGTGTATCTTTCTTCATATTAGCATCAACTAAAAGGCTGTAGATATACTTGTACACATTATCAAAATCCTCTGCTACCGGGTATTTACGATTAAGTGTTGACTGAAGCTCTTCTATAATCATCTCTGCCTTTACTATATTAGTATGTGCCTTTTCTGTATCATTCTTTTCTATTGCAACCTGAGCAATATTACAAAACTTAATTGCACCTTCATATAATAATAACGTAAGCTCAGCCGGTGTCGCTGTTAATATCTTATTGCGGTTATACTGCTGTGCCATATTCTGATTATATATCATAACTTGTCCTCTCTCCTGATGTCATAAACACCTTATATTCCTATTACCATATTATCCTTAATATAGAATTAAATCAATACCCAATTATCAATTTCCAAATAAGCCAGACATTGATGATGTCTGTGAATTAAGCTTAGATAAAGCAGATTCCATAGCTGAGAACTTACTATAGTAGTAATCTTCCCATGTTGATACCTTTGATTCAGCATCACTTATCTTTGTATTGTATTCTGAATACTGTGTATTCATCTGCTTATCATTGTAAATCGTGTATGCGCTGCTTACAGATGATGATGCCATCTTGTTACCAAGATCAGTATATACTTTAGTACATAACTGTGAGAAGAATGAAACTACTGTCTCAGGATCACTTGCAATAGCTGCTCTTAGCTTATCTTCGTTTCCTGATGTAGTTGTATCATCCTTATCACCATCTATATGGTACACACCCTTTTCGTTCTCACCTGATGCGAAATATCCGAGTGTTGATATACCAAAGCTTGACAGAGCATAGCTCTTGCCATTAATAATAAATGATGATGCCATATCATTCTTTAATGTATTGGCAACACTGTTTAGTGTATCATCTTTTCTAAGAAGCGAATCCTTAATCTTTGTCTCCCACTTTTCAACCTCTTTATCAGACATAGCATCCTTTTCTTCATCTGTTAAAGGCTCATATCCCTTAGAGCTGTCTGCGTTATAAGCCTCATCCATAGACTTGATAAGCTTGTTGTACTCTGTGAACATGTCCTTGATAGACTTGTATATAGCATCTACATCTGTGTCTGTTGTTATAGTAACTGGCTCATCGTCCTTTGTTTCTGCTGTAGCCTGGATAGTAAGGCCATTGATAGAGAATGTGCTTGTGTTGCTGGTGAACTCAGCACCATTAAGTTCTATCTTTGCATCTACTCCTACTATTCGTACTGCACCTGTAGTACCAGCTGTTGATGAGCCTGCGGCTGTTGTACCTGAAGCTGCTCCTGTTGTTGCTGATGTAGAAGCCGCTGCATCTGCTTCTGCCACATATGCTTTAGCCGCACTTATTTTGTTATCAAGCAGTGTTTTGGCTTTTGCTTTGGAATCAGTGTTCGTATTATTAACCTCTTCTACAACTTTAGTATTAGATGCATCTGCTACTGCTTCATTGGTATCCTTGTTTAATGTAACATAACCATCTTTGACAAGATTATCCATAATCTCCTGATTCTTTGTATAGTCAGAAATCAGAGAATTATAGCTTTCAAGCTTCTTAGTGTCTTTATTATACTTATTATACAGTTCTTCATTGTCTTTTTTCATGGCTTCTGTATCATATTCATATATAATATTGCCCTGTTCATCTTTAACTGTACTTCCGTCTGAATTAGTCTTTGCTTTTTTATACTTGTTATAATCTGCGTTAGCAGCTATATCAGCTTTTAGTTGATCTCTACTAGCTGTTACATCATCAATTGACTTGGCTGTTCCCCATGTATCACTGCTTTTCAGTGTGTCTACTACCTTCTTTGCTGCATTATACTGGTCAGCATATTTCTTAGCAACCTCATCAGCAGTCACCTTTGTATACATAGATTCCAGCTCATTATTATATGCAGCGCTGCCATCTGTCAGCTTGGAAAGTCTATCACATTCTTCGTATTCCTTTGAAGCTTTATTCGGACTTACATATAAGCCAAGCTTCTTAAGCGAATCATTTCCGGCGGTATCGTTAGCCGTAAGACTAAAGTCTCCCTTTGCTCCTGATGTCTTTGAACTTATAAAGAATCTTGCATTATTCTCATCAAAGCTGGCCTGTACACCAGCATCCTTTAACTTTACAACGAACTGGTTGACAGTCATATCCTCTGTCAGCTCTATATTAGTACTCTTGCCGTCTACTGATAGTGTAACACTTCCCTGTGATGTGCTTCCTGTTATATCAGACAGCTTCGATGAACCTGTAATCTTGGAAGAACTGTCTGTTGCATTCTTAACCTCACCACCTGTAAGATAACCTGATGATGCAAGCTTCTTTACCTTAAGCTTCTGTGTACCTGCAACCGCACTTGAGCTTGCTGTTACTGTAGCTACCGTTGAGTTAGATACTGTTGACTTCTTAAGGCTGTATGCGTTAGATAATCTTCCTGCTGACAGCTTTCCACTATAGAAGCTATATATACTTGTATTCATAGTCTTCCATTTTTCCTGTTTCCATGAAAGCTTTGTCTGTGCTTTGACAAGATTGTCTTTTTTTAGCTTATATCCTGATACAAGTGCAGATACAAGTGTCTCTGTATCCATACCTGAAACCATACCCGATAATCTGATTGGCATATTATTCCTCCATTCTTATATATTTCTTCATAACATTATGTAATTCTTTATCTCTTCTCATCCACAAGTATACCAGCAAGCTCCCATGCCTTAGCAAGCATCTCAAGTGCCTTTTCTGATGGTATCTCCTTGATAACTTCATCTGTATCCTTATCCTTAATCTTAATCGTAATACGGTTAGTTGGCTCGTTGTATCCGAACTCTGCTACTGTATTATGATTGATAACCTTCTGGATATCTTTAAGCTTCTGCATAGAAGCTTCTTTCTGTTCTTCCTGCTGCTTAAAGCTTGATTGTGCACCACTGTTGCCATTGTTACTGCTGTTGCTGTCTGCATTAGCTCTCTGTGATGTACTCACCTGCATAACTGCAGCTATATGTGCTGCGCTGTTTACTGAATCCTGTGAATTATTAGTTTCTGCTGCTGGTGCTGCACTAACCTTGTTAACCTGTGCAGCCTGCGTTGCGTGGCTCTGATAAGCTGCCTGGCCACTTATCTTCTCAATTCCCATTATCTTTCACCTCCGTGTGCGTATACATATACGAGTGACAGCTTTTCCACATCACCCATACAATCATCGTAAATATATCAAACCTTATACCCTGCTAAGAAATCCTTTTCTTTGCATACTGGTCATTAGTTTCTATTTCTTATATCGGCAATACATGTAAAAATATAATACCAGCCTTTTTATTTGTCCTGCTTCGTAAACAGTTTATTAAGTGCAGCCATATCTATCTTCTGCTCTGCAGCCTCTTTGTTGGCATCTTTTATCTGTACATATACTTCTTTACGATATATAGGAACGGACTTTGGAGCTGTGATGCCAAGCTTTACCTGATCGCCTTTTATCTCGATTACTGTTATCTCAATATCATCATTGATAATGATTGCTTCGTCCTTCTTTCTTGATAATGCCAGCATTCTACTCCCCCTTCCTTTCGTTAAGAATATCATAAATAGGGTATCTGACAGCATAATCCTCATTATCTGCTATAAGCTGGACACCCTTCATAGTGTCAGCATTGATTATGATAGGAGCCTTTAAGTTAATAGTCATCTTTGTAAGATCCTCTGGTACTGTAAGTGTACAGAACACTGCCAGATTGGCTGATTGTATATCCTCACCAAGTGTGTTAAGTATCTCATCCTCCACAACAGGATCATAACCTTTCATGATATACTCCGGCTTCATGACAGGAAGTGCCAATGCTGCCTCATCAAGCGACTGAAGCCACATGATAGCTGCTTCATCTCCCTTTTCTACATCATATATAAGTGTGAATTTCTTGCAATCCTCAAACCCTATTATTCCAAGGTCAAAAGTAACTATTTTATTATCATCAATATCTACAGTGCCAAACCACCTAGTATCAACCTGCATATATACCTCCTTGTTTTTGCGAAGCAAAAATCCGAGCTCCACGCGAGGAGAGGTATTTGCCTCCTTGTTTTTTGCGAAGCAAAAAATGCGACTGCCCTTGCAGGAGCAGAGGTATATTTGCCTCCCCTTGTTTTTATATGCTGAATCTTTCATTTATGGATTCAGCATATTTTTAGCCTATAAAATCCAGCAATGTCTGCTGTACAACCTTACTTGCTGCTGAAAGTGCTGCGTTGTATACAAGCTGTGCTGCTGTATAGTTTACTACCACTTCCTCAAGGTCTATATCTTCGTTCTGTGACTTAAGACTTTTGAAGTTGGTCTTCTGTTCTGTAAGTCTTGTCTTTGTAAGGTCAAGACGCTGAATTCTGTTACCTACATCTGCCTTTGCATTAGATATCTTCTCCTGATATTCCTGCATCTGTCCGATGCCCTTCTCGAAAGCCTTTGTCATCTGATCCTTTGCAAGATTCTTCTGCTTATTTAGTCCTTCGAGCATGTCATCAAGCTTTTTCTGGTCGTCAGTACCTGCATACTTTTCTTCCTTCTTCATGCTCTCGACTTTACTTATCTGATTCTCGATATCTATAGTATTCTGCACAGCTGCCATGATATCATCTACATTTCTGCCAAGATATATATCAAAGCTTTCGTCTGCCTGTGTATTAACCTTAAGCTTCTGTGTAAAGTTTACGTTATATTCAATATCTTCGCTCTTCTTTACGTAGCTTATACCTGTAACATTGTCTACACATGTAAAATACATTGTCGGATCCACATCGCCCTTTTTAAAGTTGGACTTTTCATACTGTACTGAAAATGAGTTGTTGGTGTATGTATTGTTGTATACATTCTCACCAAGAAGTACTTCTCCAAGCTGCGAGTTAATAGCTATTTCATCATCGCCAGGTATATAGTTTGAATCTGTTGTAAATGTTATACTCACTGGATTGCCGCTTCCATCATCCAGAGAATCTATAGTCTCACCATTGGCATTTACTATTCCTGTTACATTAGCCGTTCCATCATCATTCTTAGTTACTGTAGCCACATTTCCACTGGCATCTGTAATCTTAAATGTTCCGTCAGCATCAACCTCTGAGTAACCAAGCTGTATTCTATGAACTGTAGCCACATTAGGTGTCACTATCTTGCCGTCTGTATCCTTCTTGACATTCAGATTAATGATATCTTCGTTTGTATATGCATTGGTATATACCTTTTTTTCACTGATGCTCTCTCTGTCAAAGCTCTGTGTTATGGTATAATCTGCCTCAGCTGCTTTAACATCTGATGGATATGTGAGCGGTCTGTCTGTAGCAAAGCCTGTAAATACATATCTTCCGGCATAATCTACATCACCCTGCACATAGTATGAATTCTTCAGCTTGTCAAGTGTCTGTATGATTGTATTACGCTCATCTGATGAATAAGAATCCGAAGCACCCTGGTTGCAATATGAATACAGCTGGTAAACTATATCATATCCCTGTGCAAGTGCATCCTGCGTAACCGAAAGCCATGATGAAGCATCGGGTATATTCTTGTCTACATACTGTGTTACCTGGTCAAGGCTGCTTCTGAGTCTGAGTGCTCTTATAGCTATGATTGGGTCATCAGAAGGCTTGTTAATCTTCTTCTGTGTAGATAACTGTGTATCCATGGTATTTATCTGGTTCTTATTAGCCTGTATGTTAGCTATAGAACTGTTTATCATCATCTGATTCGTAATTCTCATATATTCCACCTCGTATCTATATTGATTTATGTGATATCTGCATTTTTAAAATCTTCTTTTTATGAATAATCTTCTTTTATAAATATTCTTTTGCACTTATCTTGTCTGTGCCTGCGTGCAAAGCATCTATATAAAAATGTTATTAAGTATATCCGGCATATTTCACATTTTATAAGCCTGTCTGGTTAATAAGCTTATCATATATCTGATTCATAACTGACATCATCTTTGAGTTTAGATTATAGGCCTGCTGGAACTTCATGATATCCATGACTTCTTCATCTGTATCTACACCCATGACTGAAAGTCGCTGATTCTGTATAGTTGTCTTCATATTGTTGTAGTTTGTTACAAATGTCTTAGCCTTGCTTGCATCTATAGACATATCACTGACTATAGTTTCAAGGAAGTACGAACCTGTACCACCATCAAACAGTCTTTCCTTCTGTAATGCATTAAGCTTATCCATAATGCTTGCACTGCCTTCGCCTTCGCTTACTGTTGTCTTTGTTGCAAGCTTGTTGGCATCCTTAAGAAGCTCAGAATTAACTGATACTGTTGAGGCTGTAAGTGTCTTTGAATTATCTCCCACTACAAACAACGCTATACCCTTATTAGCAGCATCCTCTGTTTTAGCATCTGATACATATCCACTCTTAAATATGTTGTTGACTGCCTGTGAGAATGTCTGTATGAACTGGTTAAGCTGCGACTGATAGTAAGGAATACCCTTATAGTTAACATTTGATGAAGCCTGTGGATTCGTCTCTGTCACTCTATTTCCATCATCATCAAGCTTATAGCTGCCATCTGCATCTGTTGCAACTGATTCTATCTCACCGTTACAACCATCCCTTATATCTACAAGTGCCTTAAGCTGACCGCCAAGTGAAGAACTATATATGTCAAAAGGATCATCATCGCTCCACTGTACGTCATATAAGCCTTCTGCATCGCTTGCGTTTCTTTTCTGCGTTCTTGCGACTACCTCAAGTGTCTTATAATCATAGTTGTTTACAAGCGACTGTCCATTAACTGTTATCTGGAAGGATGTAAGTCCGTTTGCTATCGGTGTCTCGTTAGTTGATATATTGATATACTTTGACAGATCATCAACAAATGCATTTCTCTGATCTCTTAAGTCGTTAGCATCTCCATAGCATGCTTCTATCTGGTTAATCTGCTTATTAAGTGCTGTTATGTTCTGTGCAAGTGTATTGATATGGTCTATAGTATCTTTAATCTCATTGTTAGCATCTGACTGCACATTTCTTAAGTTAACTGCCAATGTGTTGAAATAATCCGACATACTTTTTGCGTTATTTATAAGCTGGTTCTTTGCCGATTCATCAGATGGTGTTATAGTCAGCTGGTTAACTGCTGAAAAGAAGTTGCTGTATTCTTTAGAGAATCCGTTAAGTATAAACTCATTCAGATAGTCCTCTATCTGTGTCATGTAGTTGTTCTTTGATTCATACTGTCCATAGTTAGACATATTGTTTCTATACTTCTGGTCATAGTAGCTGTCTCTTGTCTGATTGATGCCGACAACATCAACACCGGAACCTATAGTTCCATATGATGAAAATGTTCTTAACGAGTCAGCTGCCTTTAACTCTGCACTCTGCTTTGTATAGCCTTCTGTATTAATGTTTGACAGGTTGTGCGCTGATGTTGTTATGGATGTCTGCGCTGCCTGAAGTCCTTTATATGATATTGATAAACCAAAAAATGTAGATGCCATATTATTTCTCCATTCTTGTTGTTTCCTATAGTCTCTTTAACCAACTTACTGTTTCTAAGTCTGCTGATTACTCTAAAATAAGCCAGCCATTATTATCAAATCATGATGTAAGTGGCAAAAGGTTCATCTGTTATTCATCATGCATGTCCAAGTGATGTAACAAGATGTTCTATCATATCACTTACTACGTTGATATATCTTGAAGCCGCATTATATGCGTGCTGATACTTAATCATCTTCTGAAGCTCTTCATCAGATGATACACCTGATGTCTGCAGTCTCTGGTTGTCATAACCATTGACCATGGTTGTCTGGTTGTTGACATACTTGGTAAGCACACTTCCCATCGTAGCAAACTCACCTATATAATCATTGTAAAATGTGTTGAAATCTGCCTTTGCATAGTTCTCAGGGTTAAGTGATGCAAACTTTTTGCTGAATGTATCTATAAGCTCATTTACCTTTGAGAAATCCTCCTTGCCATGCTCTGTAGAAAGAGGGAGTGTACCTACATTCTGTGAAGCCTTAGGATTGACGATCAGATTACCAAGTGTATAGTCAGTTTCAAAGCCAGTAACATTCAGGTTGTTTCTTACATATATTGTACTGCCATCTGCACCTGTGATCTGCTTATATCTGTCTGTACCGTTTCTTTTAAAGAGTTCAACACCTCTTGTTTCATCGTCATCCATGCCATATCCAGCCTTGCTCATATCAAGTATCTTGTATGTCATGCTGTCTATATTCTCTGTTTCTTCCTGATTAGCATCAACATACAGCTTTTCAGATGCTTCATAACTGTATGTTCCATCACCATTTTCTTTTCCGGCAACTGCGTTGCCATGGCTGTCATAAAGCACATCATGTGTCGATGCATTGTATACATACTTATCTGCCTTTAATATATTGCCATCTGCATCTGTGAGCTCTTTTGTTGTATTCATGGTAGTTTCCGGACATAAAACATCATTCATGGCTGTTACTATTCCATTTACAAGCTTGTCAAAACCTGCTATAGCACTAAGGATAGCTGATGGCTCTATATACTTGTTATAGTAATCCTGCTTCTGCTGATACGCATCCATGGCACTATTATATTCTGCCATACCCTGCTCTGTTGTAAGATCATAGTCTGCTCTTTCAGGCATTACTGGAATATCTGTGTAGTTTACCTCTATAACACCTCTTGCGATAAGCAGTCCTTTAAGCTTGCCTTTATCTGTGTCATTGGCATTGTTTGCCTGCTTGTCAAAGTTATATACATCCTGCTGATATCCCTCCCACTGAGGTATAAGCAGTCCATATGTTCCTTCTTCTCTTACGCTCATCTTTGCGATATCATTTTTTGTTATAAATGGGACATTCTCGGCACTTACTATTACTTCGCCATCCTTTGTCTCATAATAATCAATATCTATATACTTACTAAGCTCATCAAGTGCAAGATCTCTTGAATCTCTTAAATCGTTCGCACGCTCCACACCTTCCGCTTCGACCTTAACGATGCCTTTGTTAAGATTATATATCTTCTGTCCAAGTGAATTAATCTTTTCCACCATGTTGTTTACTTCGGTATTCAGTGTGACCTGATAATCCTTAAGTCCACTATATATAGCCTCTGAACGGTCTATGAATGCTGTAGCATTCTGTATAAGTGATGACCTGGCTATAGTACTTGTTGGATTCTTTGTAAGTTCGTTTACTGCATTGTAAAGGTTTGTGATATGCTCCTGATAAGTAACTCCCTGCATTTCACCAAACCAGTCTTCAACCTCGTATACTGCATTAGCCTGGCTTTCATAGAATCCCAGTCTTGAACTTTCAGTTCTGTATGACCTGTCTATGAACTCATTCCTTATACGGCTTATCGCATCTATATCTACGCCTAAGCCATACTTGCCTTTGTTAAGGCTCTTAGAAAACACGTTAGCATATGTTGAATCTGCAAATGTTATCTGCTGCCTTGTATACCCTTCTGTATTAACATTAGAAAGGTTATGTGCTGTTGTATTAAGTGCTGTCTGCGACGATCTTAAGCCTGTGGCTCCTACCATCAGCGACCCCATTCCGTTTGCCATAATTCCTCCATTAAAAAAATCACACTATCAAAAATAAAACTGGTTCTAATACCGCAGTACCATTAAACATCCCAATTCAATCCTTTGAAAATGTGATTCTTATATTATATCTGATATTATTCTATACTTGTATGTAAGTCCAGCCTGCTTCAATCCTTTTCCACATACCAGACTTAATGTAATCTTTTATAATCTTTATCTGTTTTAATACTTTTCTTTAGTTTATATCACTGCTTTGCATCAAATCCTGTAGCACCTGTTATTTCCTGTTCTTCATAAGCTGTTCTTCCATAGTTGCCTGTCTGTGGCTTCAACACTGAGTTTCTTGCTAGATCAAGCTCAAACTGAATCATATCCATAGATTCTTTAAGCAGCAGCTTATTGTTCTCGTTAACCGCTGTAAGCTGGCTAAGTGTTCTTTTAAGCTTAAGATATATGTTCTGAAGAGCATCATGCTCTTTAGCTTTCTTTTCAAGTATCTGTACTATGTGTTCAACCTTTATCTCTTCATATGGAAGTCTTAGCACATTACATATATCCTTCACATCTTCCTGTCTTTTTTTCTCATATACATCTACTTCTTCTATGAGCTTCTGCTCTCTTGTAAATATCTCCTGAAGCTTTTCGATATTGCCACTTACTATGGCAGATGTTTTTTCATTCGACAGACTAAGGAGCTTCTCATATCCATCATTCTCATTCGTAAGGTCTTCGATTAAACAATCTATCAGGCTTGCCATATATGCTCCTCCGTCTTAAGATTATCGTGTCAGCAAACTATAAAACTGTACAGCAATGCACAATCCCAATGCATCCTCTGACCATATGCATTCTTTTTCATCAGAATGTCAATGTAGATACACTGCCAAGCATCTTCTCGGCTACTGCCTCTGAACTTATATTATATGTTCCGGCTGCAATACGTGCCTTAATGTCGTTGACTTTATCAAGTCTTACATCAGAAGCTTCACTAACTGCTGCCTTAGCTGTATTATATAATCTGGCTGTATCTGATAATTCATACTTGTCTTTTTCAGTTTTCTTAACAGCCATGCCTTTTTCCCTGGCATAAGCACTTGTCTTGTATACCTGGCTGACAGCATTATAAGCATCTATACGCATACTTACCGCCTCACTTTCTATCTTCAAAGTCTTGTAAGAACCATTATCAAAGGTGTCTGTAACAAACATTCCAGCCCTTAACTGCCTTATTACAGCTCAGTTCTCTGCTTTATGATTAAGTTATCGGTAATAATCTGTTATCTCTTAACCCCATTTTATAATTAATTTAGATACAAATACAATTAGTTCTTATCAAGAAATCTCATCTTGGCATCAGCTGACGATAATCTCTTTTCCATATGTTCAACAGCGGCA
>OHMH01001130.1_pt1 | contig 11380 bp, 5 predicted proteins | sample 1569311 | NCBI WGS metagenome assembly OHMH01 (sample SAMEA3879503, study PRJEB24766) | human gut metagenome | biome: human-associated habitat; feature: feces | place: USA | collected 1985/1987
CTGTTCCTTGAGCGAATGACCCAAGATAACCTGAGTTGCGATATGAGCCATAGGAACGCTTGTTGCCTTTGAAAGGAAAGGAACCGTTCTTGATGAACGTGGATTAACCTCAATTACGTAAACGTCGTCATTATTATCGGCAATAAACTGAATGTTATAAAGACCGACAATGCCTATTGCCTTACCGAGCCTTACGGTATAATCAATAATTTTATCTTTAACATTTTGGGAAGCGGTAAAGGTTGGATAAATCGAAATAGAGTCGCCCGAATGAACACCGGTTCTTTCAACGTGCTCCATAATACCCGGAATAAGAATATCTTCACCGTCACAAATGGCGTCAACTTCAAGCTCTGTACCCTGAAGGTACTTATCAATAAGAATCGGATTTTCAATATTCTGTGCAAGAATGATTGCCATATACTCTTTGACATCATCTTCGTTGAATGCAATAATCATATTCTGACCGCCGAGAACATATGACGGACGGAGAAGAACAGGATAACCGATTTTGTCTGCAACATCGAGAGCCTCGTCTGTTGTCATAACCGTTACGCCACGGGGACGCTTGATATGATACTTTTCAAGAAGCTCGTCAAAACGCTCTCTGTCCTCTGCCATATCAATGGCGTCGTATGATGTGCCGAGAATATTTACACCGTTGTCGCTGAGGAACTTTGTAAGCTTAATTGCTGTCTGTCCGCCGAATGCAACAACTACACCGAACGGATTTTCTGTCTTTATTATGCCCATAACATCTTCGGTTGTGAGCGGTTCAAAATAAAGTCTGTCGGCTGTGTCAAAGTCTGTTGATACTGTTTCAGGGTTGTTGTTTACGATAACAACATCGTAGCCTGCTTTTTTGAGCGCCCATACGCAGTGAACAGACGCATAGTCAAATTCGATACCCTGACCGATTCTGATAGGACCCGAACCGAATACGATAACTGTTTTCTTATCGTCCTTATGCTCTTTGATGAACTCCTCAGCCTCATTTTCCTTATCATATGTTGAGTAGAAGTAAGGAGTTTCAGCCTCAAATTCTGCGGCGCAGGTATCAACCATTTTATAAACAGGAACAAGCGGATTTTCAACCTTCCTGCCTGTGATTTTTTCAATTGTTCTGTCAAGGAAGCCCTTGTTCTTGGCACGAACATAGAGATCCTCCGTAAGCTCGCCGTTCTTGAGTTCGTTTTCAACGGCAATAAGATTTTTGAGCTTTTCAAGGAACCACTCGTCAATGAGAGTGATATTGTGAATCTGTTCTACTGTGATGCCTCTCTTGAGAGCCTCATATACGCAGAAGATTCTTCTGTCATCGCAAACGCTGAGTCTGTCATAAACCGATGCGTTTGAAAGCTCTGCAAATTCCTTGTCGTTGAGAGTATCGTGAGAAATCTCGGCACCTCTTACGGCTTTCATAATAGCCTGCTCAAATGTCGGAGCAATAGCCATAACCTCGCCTGTTGCCTTCATCTGAGTACCGAGTGTTCTCTTTGCATATACAAATTTATCGAAAGGCCATTTCGGGAATTTTACAACAACATAGTCAAGCGCCGGCTCAAAGCAAGCGTATGTTGTACCTGTAACGGCATTTTTGATTTCATTAAGTGTGTAACCGATAGCAATTTTAGCGGCAACCTTTGCAATAGGATAACCTGTTGCCTTTGACGCAAGTGCCGATGAACGGGATACACGGGGATTAACCTCGATAACCGCATATTCAAATGTTTCGGGGTTGAGTGCGAACTGGCAGTTACAACCGCCCTCTACCTTAAGTGCAGAGATAATGTTGAGAGCCGCACTTCTGAGCATCTGATATTCCTTGTCGGCAAGTGTTACCGTAGGAGCGATAACGATTGAGTCGCCTGTGTGAACGCCTACAGGATCGAAGTTTTCCATTGAGCAGACAGTAATAACATTTCCGTCGCTGTCACGCATAACCTCAAACTCGATTTCCTTCCAACCTGAGATACATTTTTCAACAAGCACCTGTGTGATAGGAGAAAGCTCAAGACCGTTTGATGTGATTTCACGAAGCTCTTCCTCGTTATCGACAATACCGCCGCCTGTACCGCCAAGTGTGAATGCAGGACGGATAATTACAGGATAACCGATTTCATCGGCAAACTTAACAGCTGATTCAACATCTGTAACAACAAGTGACGGAATAACAGGCTGACCTATTTCAATCATTGTGTCCTTAAAAAGCTGTCTGTCCTCTGCCTTGTCAATTGTTTCGGGGTTTGCACCGAGAAGCTGAACATTGTATTTATCAAGGAAGCCCTCTTTTGCAAGCTGCATTGAAAGGGTAAGACCCGTCTGACCGCCGAGGGTTGAAAGAAGGCTGTCAGGGCGTTCCTTTTTGATGATTCTCTTGACTGTTTCAAGCGTCAACGGTTCAATATAGATTTTATCAGCCATTGCGTTATCAGTCATAATTGTAGCAGGGTTTGAGTTTACGAGAATAACCTCAAGTCCTTCTTCTTTAAGCGCACGGCAAGCCTGTGTGCCTGCATAGTCAAATTCGGCAGCCTGACCGATTACGATAGGGCCCGAACCGATTACCATAACTCGTTTGATATTCTTTTTGAGTGGCATATAATCATTCCTCGTTCAAGTAATTATTGTATCTGTTCTTATGCTGAATAGTAATCCGAATTTCGGACTCTTATTTTTTGTTGTTCTTCATCAATTCAATAAAACGGTCAAACAAAAATGCTGTATCGTGAGGACCGCCGCAAGCTTCCGGATGGAACTGAACCGAGAAAGCAGGCATATTTGTGTAGTTTACGCCCTCGCAGGTGTTATCATTACCGTTTACAAAACTTACTTTGCCGTTTTCGGGCATACTGTCGCTTACAACAGCGTAGCCGTGGTTCTGTGATGTGATGTAAACTCTGCCTGTTTCAACCTCTTTTGCAGGCTGGTTTGCACCTCTGTGACCGTACTTGAGCTTTTCTGTTTTTGCACCCTGTGAAAGCGCAAGGAGCTGATGACCGAGACATATACCGAAGGTCGGAATCCCGAAGTCACAAAGCTTTTTGAGCTCTGCAATAATCTCTGTGTTGTCCGAAGGATCTCCCGGTCCGTTTGAAAGCATTACGCCGTCGGGATTCATAGCCTTAATTTCATCCGCTGTTGTGTGGGCGGGAACGACTGTAAGGTTACAGCCTCTCTTAACAAGCTCTCTGCCGATGTTATGCTTTGCGCCAAAATCCATAAGCACAACATTGAGGTCGCCGTTTTCAGCGTCAAAATGCTCTTTTTCTTTTATAGTAGTGCTTTCAACAGCCTCTGTAATAACATAGTTCTTAATCTCGTCAAGTTCTCCCTTTGTTACATCGGGAGAATAGGAGATTTTGCAGTTCAGAACACCGTATTCACGCACAATTCTTGTGAGCGCACGGGTGTCAATTCCGTAAATGCCGGGAATTCCCGACTCTTTTAAAAAGGTGTCAAGATCACCCTCACAACGGAAGTTTGAAGGAACTTGGCACCATTCTCGTACAATATAACCTTTCAGTGACGGAGAGTCACTCTCAAAATCGGCAGGGATAACACCATAGTTGCCGATTAAAGGGAATGTCTGAATAACCACCTGACCGTAATAGCTGGGGTCGGTGAGTGTTTCAAGATAACCTGTCATTGCTGTAGTAAAAACAAGTTCTCCCGTAGTTTCTTTTTCGGCACCAAACGCCTTGCCCTCAAAAACTGTTCCGTTTTCAAGGATTAAGTATGCCGCACGGCTCATAAAAACACATTCCTTTCAATAAACTAAAAAAATTGCAGTCAGTTCTCATATGTTCTGATAACCTGCTTTGCAACCTCAAGCTTGCTTGTTCTGAGATCCATAGCCTGTTTTTCAAGATAGCGATGCGCCTGATCTTCGGACATATTAAGGCAGGTAATAAGCAGGAACTTTGCTCTGTTTATTATCTTCATATCCGCAACCATATGCTTGAGCTTTTCATTTTCCTCAATCACACGGAACATACGCATCTTAAAACATTCCGTAAACTGCAAAAAGTGGTGAAACAGGTGCTTGTTTACGGGCTTTGCAATAACAAGAACACCGTGCTCCGTAAGTGCGTCGTTCACATAATCAGCATTTCGCTGCGGAACGATAATCACAACACTTGAACGGGTTGTTCCGGCAAAGTACTTTGAAAGCTCAATGCCGTTTTCCTTTTCAAGCGGTGCATTGACGCAGATGAGGTCAAAAACCTCACCATTTGCAAGCTCCTTAGCCTCCTGTGAGGTTTGGCAGACGGAAATCTCCGTATAGCCTTCGCTTCCGAGCAATTGTGACAAAGAAACGGCACTCTGTTCAGAGTGTGAAATCAACAAAGCATTTTTCAAGAACCTCACCACCGCATATTGTTTCATTCATCTTATTATTTTACAAGATTAACCCCTATTGTTATTTACTTAAAGGAATTATGACAATATTTTTTACAATTTTGTAAAAACATTTTCATTGCAAATTTGTTTTACACTTTTCAACATTTTTCGGGCTTTACAACAAATTGTCTTTTCATTATTATTTATGGTTTTAAGCTGTATAATTCAAATATCCTTCATAGTGTAAACTTTAATTTTTGACACTATATATAGTATAGAGCCAAATAGAGCCAAAACACCCCGAACAGCTATTGCCGTTCGGGGCGTCTCGGTTTATGTGAATTAAAAAGGATAGGTTAATTAAGTTATTGGGGATTATTCAATATCCTGCATAGCATCGTAGCCTGTTTCGCCTGTTCTAACCTTAACAACATCTTCAACATCATAGATAAAGATTTTGCCGTCACCGATGTGACCTGTGTAAAGTGCCTTAACAGCCGCATCAACAACTGCCTTTACAGGAACCTTGCAAACTACGATTTCAACCTTCATCTTAGGAAGAAGGTTACTTTCAATAGCAACACCACGGTAATACTCTGCTTTACCCTTCTGAGCACCGCAACCGAGTACCTGAGATACTGTCATACCTGTGATGCCGAGCTTATCCATTTCTTCTTTAAGAGCTTCAAGCTTTGACTGCTTGAGAAGAATGTCAATCTTAGTAATCTTTGTTCCGTCGGTAGCCATATCATACTTGCCGGCAAGCTGAACGGGAACTGCCTGAGTTACAGGAACATTGCTGTCAACATCAAATGTTTCATCAAGTGAAGCTGTACCGACACCGATTGGCATAAAGTCTGCATATGCGCTGATAAGACCGTGCTCGCAGATATCGAGGCCCTTCATTTCTTCGTCCTTTGTAACACGAAGACCTACTGTCTTTTTGATGATTGTGAATACGATAATCATGCAAACAACTGTCCAAGCTACGATTGTAACAATACCGAGAGCCTGCTTACCAAGCTGAGCAAAGCCACCGCCGTAGAAAAGACCTGTGATGCCGTTCTGACCGTTACCTGTTGCGAAAAGACCTACTGCAAGGCCGCCCCACATACCGTTTACGCCGAGAATGCGCCGACAGGATCATCTATTTTAAGCTTGATATCAACAAATTCAACTGCTACTACGATGAGGATACCTGAAACGATACCGATAACTGCTGCGCCGATTGCATCAACATCTGCACAACCTGCCGTGATTGCTACAAGACCTGCGAGTGATGCGTTAAGACACATTGAAACATCAGGCTTGCCGTTCTTGATCCATGTAAAGAGCATGGTTGTTACTGTTGCAACTGCCGGAGCAATTGTTGTTGTAAGAAGAATCTGACCGAGACGAGCGCCGTCTTCAGCAGCGGCACCGTTAAAGCCGTACCATGCAAACCAAAGAATGAATACACCGAGAGCACCGAGTGTGATGCTGTGACCGGGGATAGCGTTTACCTTGCCGTTCTTGCCGTATTTACCGATACGGGGTCCGAGAATGATTGCGCCGACAAGTGCCGAGATACCGCCGACCATATGAATTACGATTGAACCTGCAAAGTCGATACAGCCGAGCTTTGCAAGCCAACCCTGACCGTTCCAAACCCAACCTGCTTCAATCGGGTAAACAACGAGTGAAATAATTGCGCTGTAAACACAGTATGCCGAGAATTTTGTACGCTCTGCCATAGCACCTGAAACGATAGTAGCTGCTGTAGCACAGAATACAAGCTGGAATACGAATGAGTTCCAATCAAAGTTCATCCAGTCTGTGAACATATTGAGGTTGGGAACACCGATGAATCCTGCAACATAGTTCTCAGACATCATAAGTCCGAAACCTAACAGGCTGAATACAACCGTACCGATACAAAAGTCCATCAGGTTTTTCATAATGATGTTACCTGCGTTTTTAGCTCTTGTAAAACCGGTTTCAACCATTGCGAATCCGCACTGCATAAAGAACACGAGTAATGCGCCAATCATAAACCAGACGCCTGTGCCTCCGTAAATTAGTTCTGCCATATAAATCTCTCCTTTTATCAAAATAACAAAAACGGCGTGGAGTTGACAGTTTAATTCTGTCAATCACACGCCGTTGTGTTACCTGTTATACAATATAAATAATGTTATTTAGTATAAATAGAGGTTCTATCAATCACACACCGAAAAGAAGTTCGCCGTATGAAGGATAAGGCCAGTATTCCGAAGCTGTTTCTGTTTCCATTGCGTCACCGACAGCTCTGAGTTCCTGCATAAGTGCAAATACTGTTTCTCTGTAGTACTTAGCATACTTGAGGTTGTCATCGCTGTAGTCGCTTGCCTTGATAACAGCCTCTTCAAGCTCTGCAGTTTTCTTTGAGAAACATACAAGTTTGTTTGAAAGGCTTGTAATAAGGTCTTCCTCAACACTTGTAGGAATAGCGTCTGAAAGTGCCTTTTTGGCAAGTGCTGTATCCGTAAGATCTCTTACATATGATGTAACGGCAGGAAGAATGTTCTTCTTAGCCATATCAATCATTGTGAGAGCCTCAATGTTAATCTGCTTAGAATAGCTTTCAAGCTCAATTTCATATCTTGCACGGATTTCGTCTGCCGAACAAATCTTATTCTTAACAAAGAGGTCAACATTCTTCTTGTCAAGGAAGTGTTCCATTGCGTCAGGAAGTGACTTGAGGTTAAGAAGTCCTCTTCTTTCAGCCTCTTCAACCCACTCGGGAGCGTAGTTGTTGCCGTTGAAGATAATGTTCTGATGCTCTGTGAATACTTTCTTAACAAGAGCCTTGATAGCTGCGTCCATATCATCCGCATCTTTAAGCTCATCGTAGAACTCTGAAAGTTCTTCGGCTACCATAGTGTTGAGCATATAGTTAGGACAGGCAATGTTAAGTGAAGAACCAAGTGCTCTGAATTCAAACTTGTTACCTGTGAATGCAAAAGGTGATGTACGGTTACGATCCGATGTGTCCTTCATAAAGTCAGGAAGAACATCAACGCCTGTTCTCATCTTCTGCTTACCCTTGCTTATATATTCTCTGTCATTGATGATTGAATCAACGAGTTCGCCGAGGTCATCACCGAGATACATTGAAATGATTGCAGGCGGTGCTTCGTTAGCGCCGAGACGGTGGTCGTTACCTGCCGATGCAACCGTGATTCTGAGAAGATCCTGATACTCGTGAACAGCCTTTACAACTGCTGCAAGGAAAAGCTGGAACTGAAGGTTGTTTTCAGGAGTCTTGCCGGGCTCAAGAAGGTTTTCGCCTGTGTTGGTTGAAATTGACCAGTTGTTGTGCTTACCGGAACCGTTAACACCTGCGAACGGCTTTTCGTGAAGAAGACAAACAAGACCGTGTCTTTCGGCAACCTTCTTCATAACTTCCATTGTAAGCTCGTTGTGGTCGGTTGCAATGTTTGTTGTTGTGAAGATAGGAGCAAGCTCGTGCTGTGAAGGAGCAACTTCGTTATGCTTTGTCTTTGCAAGGATACCGAGTTTCCAGAGTTCCTCGTCAAGGTCTTTCATATAAGCAGCAACTCTTGTCTTGATTGCACCGAAGTAATGGTCGTCAAGTTCCTGTCCTTTAGGAGCTTTTGCACCGAAAAGTGTTCTGCCTGTATAAATAAGATCCTCTCTCTGGTCGTAAGCTTCCCTATCAATAAGGAAGTATTCCTGCTCCGGACCTACTGTTGTTGTAACTCTTGTAACATTTTCTTTGCCGAGAAGATGAAGAATCTTTACAGCCTCTGTATTTATTCTCTCCATTGAACGAAGAAGAGGAGTTTTCTTATCGAGAACCTCGCCTGTATAAGAACAGAATGCTGTAGGAATGTAAAGTGTTCCGTCCTTAACGAATGCATATGATGTTGGATCCCATGTTGTATAGCCTCTTGCCTCGAATGTGGCACGAATACCGCCGCTTGGGAAAGAAGAAGCATCAGGCTCGCCCTTTACAAGCTCTTTACCTGAGAACTCCATGATAACCTGACCTTCACCGTTCGGTGCGATAAAGCTGTCATGCTTTTCGGCTGTGATACCTGTCATCGGCTGGAACCAGTGTGTGTAGTGGGTACAGCCCATTTCAACTGCCCAGTCCTTCATAGCAGCCGCAACAACATTTGCAACGCTGAGGTCAAGCGGTTCACCGTTCTGGATTGTCTTTTTCAAAGCCTTGTAAGTTGACTTTGGAAGTCTTTCCTGCATCTTCTGGTCATTAAATACCATGCTGCCAAAAATTTCGGGAACTTTTGCCATTTTAATTCTCTCCTATCCATTTTGAAAATAAATTTTAATGGTCTGATTTTTGCTTTATAAAAACAGAAAAGGACACTGTAAGCCTCAGCTCACAGCGCCCTTGCTGTCTTTGATGTTGTTAGTATATTCCACTTTTGCGAATTTGTCAATACATTTTTTGAAAAAAGTTTTGAAATTGCAAGTTTTATTAAATTTCCTGCAAAATTAAGCTGAAATGCCAATAAGAGTTGCATATTTTCTACAACAATCACAGTAAAATGAAAGTTTTACCCTTAAAAGTTGCAATTTTCCTCTATTTTCCCTTGACAAAGCACAATGTATAGTTATATAATCTAAGTGCTGATTTTCCTTAATCAAAGACGACAAGGCATTTCAGAACATCAGCCGACCTGCACATTCACCTTTGCAGGATATAGCACAGGCTGAGCATAGCGGTTTTACCGCTGAGAAGAGATTGGGCATTTTACAATTACATATATATGATTGATTATTAACCGGCAGAACATTAATTGCCACTTTGAACCGATAAGTTTACGAAAGCAAACTTCCTTTTACATATATATGTATATAAAAAGTCCGCTGAATAATTTTTGTGATTAACAGGAAAGGGTGATCATTAATGGAACAGACAGTCAGAGAGAACAACAAGACTCTGTATTCTCCGAAGTTTGAACATGATAACTGCGGTATCGGAGCTGTTGTTAATATTAAGGGTATCAAGTCACACGACACCGTGGCAAACGCTCTGACAATTGTTGAAACTCTCGAACACAGAGCAGGTAAGGATGCCGAAGGCAAAACAGGTGACGGCGTAGGTATTCTTCTCCAGATTTCACACAAATTTTTTAAGAAGGCAGCTGCTGAAATCGGCATTAAGCTCGGTTCCGAAAGAGATTACGCTGTAGGTATGTTCTTCTTCCCTCAGAATGAGCTTGCAAGAAATCAGGCAAAGAAGATGTTTGAAATCATTGCAGAAAAAGAAGGTCTTACAGTTCTCGGCTGGAGAAATGTTCCTTCAAAGCCCGAGGTCCTCGGTCACAGAGCGGTTGAATGTATGCCTGCAATTATGCAGTGCTTTATCAAAAGACCTCACGGTGTAAAAAGAGGTCTTCCGTTCGACAGAAAGCTCTATGTTGCAAGAAGAGTTTTTGAACAGAGTAATGAAGACACATATGTAGTTTCACTTTCAAGCAGAACTATTGTATATAAAGGTATGTTCCTTGTCGGTGATCTCCGTAACTTCTTCCTTGATCTTCAGGACGAGGATTACGAGTCTGCAATCGCTATGGTTCACTCCCGTTTTTCAACCAACACAAATCCAAGCTGGCAGAGAGCTCATCCTAACAGAATGATTGTTCACAACGGTGAAATCAACACAATCAGAGGCAACGCTGACAAGATGCTTGCCCGTGAGGAAACAATGCGTTCGGAGCATCTCAAGGGCGACCTTGACAAGGTTATTCCTGTTGTAAACACAGAGGGTTCAGACTCTGCAATGCTTGATAACACACTTGAATTTCTCGTAATGAGCGGCATGGAGCTTCCTCTTGCCGTTATGATTACAATTCCGGAGCCGTGGGATAATAACGGCACAATGAGCCAGAAGAAAAAGGACTTCTATCAGTATTATGCAACAATGATGGAGCCGTGGGACGGTCCTGCATCAATCCTTTTCTCTGACGGTGACATTATGGGTGCGGTTCTTGACCGTAACGGTCTGCGTCCGTCAAGATATTACATCACGGATGACGGCAACCTCATTCTTTCATCGGAAGTCGGCGCACTTCCTATTGATCCCGCAAAGATTGTTACAAAGGAAAGACTTCGCCCGGGCAAAATGCTCCTTGTCGATACGGTTCAGGGCAGACTCATTGATGACGATGAACTCAAAGAATATTATGCGTCAAAACAGCCTTACGGCGAATGGCTCGACAGTAATCTTGTTTGTCTTAAAGACCTCAAAATTCCTAATATGAAGGTTGAGGAGCATTCATATAAAGAAAGACAAAAACTCCAGAAGGCTTTCGGATATACCTACGAAGATGTTATGACATCAATTCTTCCTATGGCAAAGAACGGCACAGAGTCAATTGCCGCAATGGGTACAGACAGTCCGCTTGCAGTTCTTTCAAAAGAACCGCAGCCGCTTTTCAACTACTTCAAACAGCTCTTTGCACAGGTTACAAACCCGCCGATTGACGCAATCCGTGAGGAAGTTGTAACATCAACAACAATTTATATCGGTGAGGACGGCAACATCCTTGAGGAGCGTCCCGAAAACTGCAAGGTTATGAAGATTCACAACCCGATTCTTACATCAACCGATATTCTCAAAATCAAGAATATGCACATTCCGGGCTTTAAGGTTGCGGTTATCCCGATTCTCTACTACAAGAACACAAGACTTTCAAAGGCTGTTAAGCGACTTTTCATTGAAGCTGACAAGGCTTACAATGACGGTGCAAATATTCTTATCCTCTCCGACAGAGGAGTTGACGAAAACCATCTTGCAATTCCGTCACTTCTTGCAGTATCCGCTCTTCATCAGCACCTTGTTGCAACAAAGAAGAGAACTTCACTTGCAATGATACTTGAAAGCGGTGAGCCGAGAGAAGTTCATCATTTTGCAACACTTCTCGGCTACGGTGCAAGTGCAATCAACCCGTATCTTGCTCAGGAAACAATTCACGAGCTTATCGGTGATGACCTTCTTGACAAGGACTACTACGCAGCAGTTGAC
>OHMH01001140.1_pt1 | contig 11257 bp, 9 predicted proteins | sample 1569311 | NCBI WGS metagenome assembly OHMH01 (sample SAMEA3879503, study PRJEB24766) | human gut metagenome | biome: human-associated habitat; feature: feces | place: USA | collected 1985/1987
TATCTTTGACTGTGAATGTCACATCATTGGCTACCAGATAACCATGCGGTGCAAACTCTTCATGTAGGGTATAAGTCTCACCCACTTTCAGATATTTGATCACATGCGGTGCATCTTTGGAAGATGTCCAGCTATCTACTACATTTCCATCTTTATCCGTTACTTTCAGATAAGCTCCATCCAGTTCTACACAGGTTGTTGCATCTGATTTTGTGATCTCAACAGTTGTCGGCTGGTTCTTCTTTACGGATTTTAATGTTACTGTCTGTACATCCTGCCCCTGATAAGAAGCATCAAATCTCAGTACTTCATCCGAAGATACGAATCCATCTGGTGCTTTCAGTTCTTTTACATAATAGCTTCCAAGTGGAAGATCCAGTGTACATGCTGCCTGACCTTTTTCATCAGAAGTCATTTCCTGTAAAAGAGTATCTGCTTTGACGATCACTTTTCCATCTTTCGTCTGAATGTCTTTTGCATTGTAAATACCGAACACTGCTCCGGCTACTGTATTGCCTGTCTCAGCATCCTGTTTTTCGACCGTAATCGACACTTTCTGTCGTTCATCTGTGACAGAGATTTCTTTCTCGATCACTGCGGTATCCTGATCTGCATAAGCAAATTCGACATTTTCCGGCACAGTATTTAACACATAAGTGTCCGGTGCATTCTTCTCTTTGACATAGTATCTGCCAAGTGGAAGATTCTTTACGGTTGCATAACCATCTGCATCCGTTGTGACGGTTGCCACCAGTGCATCCTTTGCAAAGTACAAAGTTCTCTGTCCATCTGCATCTACCTGATGATCGGCAGTATAGATATCCTCTGCCGCATAGACTTCAAATTCAGCACCTGCAAGTCCAGCCATTTCATACTGGAAGTCCTTATCAAATCCTTTTAACACTTCACCCTGTTTATAGATCTTTAACTGACCTTTGACCGGGACATTGGTATATTCCACATCAATGACTGCATCTCCTGTGACAGGATCGGTCAGATAAGCAGTATCTGTATCAACTGCAACTGTCACATAGTTTTTGGATATTGTGTACCCATCGGGTGCCGTCACTTCCTCAATCCGGTAGTTGCCAGGTTTCAGATTCTTTGGCAGTACCAGGTATCCTTCCTCATTTGTGAAATAGGATTTGTGTACCGTTGGCTTCGGATAGGATGTTGTCTGTTCCACATATTTCTGGTTATCCAGGTCATATACCTTGAATTCAGTATTTGCCAGGAGTACAGATTTCTGTGTTTCTGCATCCTTTTTGATGATCTTTAATTTTGCTTTGAATTCTTTATCCAGAAGCACTCGCCATGTCTGCGGTGTATCCGGATGATTCTCTGTGATCTTCACTATAAAATCATCAACCGGTGCATAGTTGTGTTTGCTTGTGGTTTCTCTTACCACATAAGTTCCATATGGAAGCGGAATCGATCTTGCATATCCTTTTTCATCGGTAAACATTTCTGTCTGGCCATCTGCAGTCAGTACAACTGGTCTGGCTGAATCAAAATCATAACTTCCATCTGCTTTTACTTTCAGATCACTGACAAGCCATGCTGAAAAACCAACTCCCTGCAGAAGATCTGCATCGGTCTTCCCGTTGTTTGCTGCCTTGATGATCTGAAATGGCTGTTTGATGACAGTTTCTTTACATACAGAAGTTCTTTCTACTGTCGGAACAGTAGCACCTTCGTAAGTACAGTCCACATCATGTTCTGTCGGATCCAGTACATATCCCACCGGAGCACTAAGCTCTTTCAGATAATACTTTCCAAGATAGAGATCCGATACAGAAGCTTCGCCATTCTTATCCGTTGTCAGGGATGTGATCAGGCTGTCTTTCTTATGGATCGTTCCGGTTCTTCCATCCGGATGAACAATATCTTCCCTTGCATAAAGGCCATATACTGCACCTTCCAGCGTTGCATCACCCTGTGCTGCATTCCCTGTCTCAGCATCCTGTTTTGCAATGTTGATCTTTGCATTTACACGTTTGTCTGTTACATTTTTGGTCGTTGTCTTTCCGATAGCAAGAGTCACATTATAAGACTTTGTATCGATCTGATACCCTGTTGGAACAGAGATTTCTTTCAGATAAACAACTTCCTGTGTTTTCTCCATTGTGAGCTGTGAAGCACCATTCTGATCAGTTGCAGGCATCTCTGCAATCAGCTTTGTACATGCAGCATCGGAATAGATCCCGTACACTGCACCAGCCAGTGCATTTCCTGTATCCTGGTCTTTCTTTACAATGGATACCTTGCATTCTTTTGTCCAGGTTACTTTAAAATCCACATATTTCTCATTTCCGACACCTTCACCGAAAACAAGAGCCAGGTCCTGTGTTCCAGATCCTGTTACAATCTTGTAAGCAGAGTATTCTTTATCAATGCTTCCCTTCATCCGAGAAGGAAATGTAGCACTGACGCTCTCTGCCTGATCAAGTGGTGCTGTCAGATAAAACTGTGTACCTCCACTGATTTCTACACTTGCTCCTGCAGCACTGGTTTTACCGGTTGTCACATTTACAAGCTTTACACCGCTTGGCAACTTAAATGTGATTGTCTGCAGTTTATCTGCTTTGAATGTGATCACGCTTGTTCGCTGGCTGTTTCCTTCCACATAAGCCTTTACATTAGATTCGGAAAAGCTCATATCTACAGACGGAATGTCCGGCATATTTACACAATAATTGTAAAGTTCCATTGCCAGGTTCTTTCCTGTTGCATTGGTTCCGGATGCCCAGTCACTGGATCCATTTGCATAAGCTGCTGCAAGATGGGTAATGATGAATCTCTTTCCTGCCGGAAAATCCGGATGTTTCTCATCGAAGAAACCATTCTCATCACTTGCTTTTGTTCCGTAATAGCAGACCTTTGCAAGTGTCTTTCCATCGGCAAGTTTCTGGATCGTATAAGTTCCATTTCCCGGTCCTTTTTTCGATGGTTCAACACAGTATGCTGTCGCATTGATGCTTCCCCATTTCACATAATACGGACAAGTCAGATAAGAACCTAATCCATAATCTGCGTAATAGTACCAGGAACCGGCTGTGACTGTGACTGATTTTGTTCCTGTTTCACCGGAAGCAAGCATCATTGGCATATCAAAAGTAATACTTTCGCCTGCTTCAAGATCCGCAAGAGCAACTTCCTGGTCAACAGCTTCCTGCATAACCTCTGAGAGTGTGATCCCTGTTTCCGGATCAACGGTCTCCTGATTCTCCGTTGCTTCGATCTCTGCATCAAATTCTTTTTCTGTCAGTTCTGTTTTGCTCTCCGTTTCAGCAGCACCAGTTTCCTCTGTAGACGAGTCAGCCTCAGAATCCTCAGTTTCTGTCTTATCGGAAGAACCAGCATCCTGATCAGAAGAACTTTCTGACTGCGAATCTTTCTGCTGATCCGCTTCTTTTACCACGATCTTTCGATTGATCTGGTAGGTTGGGTGATCCGTTGTCTGTGGTTCTACATAATAGACTGCCTTATAGGAATTGGCATAATCGGTAGAAAAATCATTCCCGTCCGCATCTTTTGCTTCCTGAAATGTAACTTTTACTTTGCTGTCATCCTGGATCGTAAGACCGGTATAATCACTCTTTACATCGAAATTGTCTCCAACCTTGATCTCATAATCCTTTGCAGTTACCACTTCATCTTCATCCAACTGATCCTTGATCTCCTCATAATACGGAATCTTTTTTACAGATCCAGCATCATCAGAAGCATAGGCAACAGCGGGAGAGAGTACCGTCGATAGAACCGTTACTGCAGTCAGTAAACCGGACATCACCCTGCGTGCTTTCTTTTTCACGTTCATTCTCTTAAATCCTTCCTTTCTGATTCTTTTGTGTATGGTTATCTGTTAGTTTCTGCATATTATCTTTTATACGAAGATGATCGCCTCCTTTCCTGAAATTTGTGCTATTTGGGACAGTCAGCACAAGCTGAGATAACAGCACAAATATATGGCGGTACCTGTTTGTCACAAATACCGCCACATGATTTCTACTGTCATCCTCTTTTTAGATTCAGACATTTTATTTTGATTTAAGATTTAAGCGTTTTCCTGTTTTCTTTCCCGGATCCGTTCCTATATCAGTTTCCATCTCTGATACGTTTTCTTCTGGCAGACACGCAGCTTTTCGCTCTATGCATGTTCAAATCAAATATCACTCCGGGCAGGCTATTCATTTTTCAAGGTACATGAAGGTGTTCTATGCAAACCCTTCATATAACGAAACGCTCAGAGCCTGTTTTACAGTGGTCTAATTCAATTTTTTTGAAATTTTTTTAAAATTCTTCGTTTTCCGCCTTTTTTTTCATCGTTTTTAATGCCCTGTTCAGGAGGTCATTTACACTCTGCTGTTTGATTCCCAGATAATCTGCGACATCCTGCTGACGCATTTCTTCGAAATAAACCAGATTGAGTACCATCTTTTGCCTCTCTGTCAATTCCTTGATCAGCGCATGCAGAATTTCTCTGTCGATAACATCGTCAACAAAATCTTTTGAAGATCCTCTCATAATCTCCGCATCATCTGTAACATCGCTGTTAGAAAACACACCATGATTGGTGCTGATTTTGCTCTGGCTGTATGCCATACGGTCTTCAGCCTCCATCAGCAGACGGATATACCAGTTTTCATTATCAAAGAACTCTTTATTGAATTCCTTGTTATCGCCAGTTACACTCACATATTCATAGTCATCACAACTATGAAGCGGAAATACGGTTGATTGATTTCCTGCTGTATAAAGTACATATCCGTGATCATAAACAGAGATTGTTGTATCTGCATTGATCATTTCCTTTACTACAACTTTGTGTTCCTTCAAGGATTTCACGCTTGGGATTCTCTTCTCCACATCAGCAACTTTCACGATTTTTTTCAGTTCTTTTAATGTCAACATAAAGACCACCTTTCTGCCTTTCGGCTCCGGGTGGTCCATTCCATCTTTTATGAAATTTCTGCACAGACATAAAGAACTGCAGTACAAGAGGTCACGAACTCACCCGTTTTTTTTGAACGGGAGTCCGCGACTCCTTTGTAACGCATGTATCTGCGTTTAGATTAAGTTTGCCAGATTGCCTGGCTTATTCAGTTGATATGTGCATCTTCTGATTCATTCTCTGTTTGCTCTTTGCGAAACATGGAATAATCGCCCATAGCATCGTAAGGACAATGCCTTACAAATTCCTGGTATTCGATTTCAGTCATCTTTGCTTCCTCCTTTGTGTCATATTATCAAAATCTCTATTTTCAATTATTTTTGCAAAAAAGAATTCAACCTCTATATAACGAAACGCTGAGAGCCTGTTTTACAGTGGGGTACGACAAAAAAATTTAAAAATTTTTCGAAATACGTCAAAAAAGCCCGACAAAACAAATACTTCAACAATCTCCAAAACCAGAAAAGACTTCTGATCTTGCAGTGTATCCGTAAATGTTTTGCCGGGCTCTTAGTGATTCCAGTCAGGTTCAGCTCCTTGACAAACTCTTGCTGTCTGGTGCGTTCTTGATGGTTCCTGCCAAATCCAACGCTTACTACAGACAGCTCATTCTATTCTGTTATGATCCCTGATTCATCATCTTTCGGGAATACGTCCGCATCCTGGACTTTAATTGTTCATCTCGGATGTGAATCGGACGAACCGACACCATATCATCCTTTACAAATATTTCCAATGTACTGCGACATTTTTTGCACTCCACTTCTGAATCGCTTTGTGCGCTCTTTTCAATAAATGCTCCACATACAGAGCAGTGTACATGCCATTTAATAGCACCTGATCCCATATAGGCTTCCTCCTTTAAGCAATAAGATATTTCTCCATTTATTACTCAACGGACCAAAGGGAAATCAAATCCGCCTTATGAGCATCATGCCATCCATTCCGTAAGTGCCAAAGCTGCACGAACAGCACGATTTTTATTCTGATCAGATCTGCTTTGTCGATCTGTGCATCCTTTTTTATCCTTTCACCAGCTACCACTCACTCTTTCCGGTATAAAAAATTCCGCTGTGATTAATTAACATGATATTTCAATAGTTTCAAATACATCACCAGTCAGATCACAGATGTCCTGGATCTGAATCTCAGTATCATCGATCCGTAAGTGGACTGATGGATCAAAAAATTCTACGGTTCCAGATAATGTATGGTACTGACCAATTAATGGATTCTTCCATGACTTTTGAAAATAAGTTGCCTGTATCTTCATCCCATATGCCAGGATTCTTAATTTCATATCCAGCTCATTTTTCTTTTCCTCAGATAAATCTCTTTTTGGTTCATAAATGATTTCCTGTTGCCGGATCGTTTCATCCAGTCCACGAAGTGCCGCAAATGGAGCAAACTGTTTTGCCCTGCGTCCTACATCCATGGGATGTCTCCTGGAAACCGGTCTTGGTAAATATAAATACGGTTGATATGCACTTGCCAGCACTTTTTGCACCTCCTCTAAGCACGGTGACCACCAATCTGTTCATTGCGTTCTCTATAGGTGGAACACTCCAGCAGATTGGATCCACGCATGATCGCATTCTTTCCATAACGCTGCTTTACATTCAATACTGCTTCCTGTAAATGCCGTTCTTTATCGGTCTGTTTTGGATCATCAAACAGGCTGTACTGCACATAACTTTCAGGAGCAACCCTGTTCGCACACACCTCGATTCTTCGGATTCCGGTATATCTGTCTGCAATCCTGAGATATAAATCTTCCACTGCATCCATGATTTTTTTTGAACTGTTACTTCCTCTTTCGAGTTTTACGGTTCCTTTGGATGCCTCATGCTCATACCTGTGGTCATATGCGATCCATAAGGTGAGAGAGCTTGTCACCAGTCCTTTTTCAAACAGATCCAGGGCCAGGTTGTCTGTCATTTCCCTTACGATTACAAGTGCTTCTTCAAAAGAATAATTTCGCATCAGCACCTGACCATTTGAAAGGCTGTGTTCCTCCGAATGATAGTTCTTGATGTCACTCATCCGGCATATTTCATAGCCCCATGCATGATCAATCAACAGCTCTGCATCAATCCCAAACATCTTATACAGCCAGTCTTCGGATCTTAAAGAAGCCATTGCGATATCGCCCATCGTATGAATCCCGTAACCGGCCAGTTTTTTTTCAGTCCGGGATCCAATCCTCCAGAAGTCACTTAATGGTTTATGATCCCATAGCTGCTCTCTGTAAGAGAATTCATCCAGGATTCCAATATGGTCATCCACATGCTTTGCTACGATATCCATTGCGATCTTAGCAAGATACAGATTGGTTCCCACACCAGCGGTTGCAGTGATACCTGTTTCCTCCATAACCTCCTGCATAAGCTTTACCGCCATTTCTTTTGCAGTGAGATGATAAAGCTGCAGATAGTTTGTCACATCAATAAAACACTCATCGACACTGTACACATGGATATCTTCTTTTGAGACATACCGCAGATAGATTCCATAGATCTTTGCGGAATAATCCATATACAGCTGCATCCTTGGCATGGCTGTGATGTACTTCACACAATCCGGTATCTCATGGATCCGGCACCGGTTCTTGATGCCAAGAGACTTCATAGCCGGAGTGATTGCCAGGCAGATTGTTGACTTTGATCTGGTCGGATCTGCAACCACCAGGTTTGTTTTAAATGGATTCAGCCCACGTTCTACGCATTCTACAGAAGCATAAAAGGACTTCAAATCAATACAGATAATAGAAGTCTGATCCTGACTCACATTGCCACCTCCCATACGTCTTTCCTCTTTCTGTAACATGTATCCCATTTTAACTATCAATGACTGTCTATCTTTCCTGTTTTCTTCAAAATATAGGAAATTCATTTCACATATTCATTGACAAAAGAGGAAATATTGTGTATCTTATAGGAAAGATGTTTCCCTTATCTGTGATTCACATTATAGGAGAGATATTTCCCTTTGTCAAGATTAATTTTTATTTTTTAGGAGACACATTTCCCGTTTTGCCTTGAAGCGGCTAATGAAACTTATAAGACAAGGCTTAGAAAGAGGTATGTTTATGACATTCGGTGAAAAAGTAAGATCATTAAGAAAAGAAAAAAAGATGAGTCAGCAGGAACTGGCCAGCATGGTTGGTGTTTCATATAGGACCATTCGATCCTGGGAAGTAGAAGGACGTTTTCCAAAACAAAATGTTCTGTATCAGAAACTGGCAGATGCATTACAGTGTGACGTTTCTTATCTCATGAGTGAGAATGAAGCTTTTATCACAGAAGCATCCGAACAGTTTGGTAACCGTGGTGCCAGACAGGCTCAGCAGATTCTGGAACAGGCTGCAGCTATGTTTGCCGGTGGATCACTGACAGACGAAGATAAAATAGCTTTTATGGATGAGATCCAGAGCCTTTATCTGGATTCCAAAAGACGTGCAAAGAAATTTACACCGAAAAAATATCTGAAAAACCAAGAGGAAAAATAATAGAAGGCGGGATTATTGTACACCTAATCTGTTACCTTATAGTTACAAGGATATTTCTGCCCTTTTTATTTTTTACTTTTGAGGTGATTTATTTGAGAAACACTTACATATATACAGAAACAAAGAAATTAATCAAGAAATATGGAACCCGAGATCCATTTGAGATCATGGATCAGATGAACATTGTGGTCGGTGAAACTTCCAGATATAAGACACTGAAAGGATACTGTTTTATGAGCTGTAAGACAATCTATGTCATGATCAGCAGTTTCCTTTCAGAAGAAGAAAAGATGATCGTTGCCGCCCATGAATTAGGGCATATCATCCTGCATCGTTCCCAGCTGAAAATGGCTCCGATGCAAGATGATACACTCTACAATATGACGGATAATACAGAATACCAGGCCAATCTGTTTGCTGCCGATCTGCTGATTGAAGATGAAGACATTGAAGAGATGGTTCAGAACGAAGACCTGGATTATTTCGGACTCTGCAGTTCTTTGAATGCGACTCCGGAACTCATGAGCTTTAAACTATACAGCCTGACAAAACGAGGCCAGGCTTATCATATGCCGATGGAGATTCAGAGTAATTTCCTGGCAAAATAATAAAGGATAAGCGCATTCTACAATAAGAAAACTATAGATTTATCTCACTGAAAGGAGGATCATTTATGTCAAGACATCATATAGAAAAGGTAACTTGTCCTTCCTGCCATCATGAGGGAGATTTTGAGCTCTGGGACAGTATTAATACTGCACTGGATCCTGAAATGAAAGAGAAGGTACTTAATCAATCTATTTTTCTTTATACCTGCCCAAGCTGTGGAGAGACCTTTCGTTTAAACTACTCCACACTCTATCACCAGATGGAAGATCTTGTCATGATTTATCTGGTTCCTGAATCAGAAGTAAAGAAGACATATGAAATATTTTATGAAAAAAATGCTTTGGCTGATTATCGTACCGAAAAGTACTTATACCGGATTGTGACATCAGCAAATCAGCTCGTTGAAAAGATCCAGATCTTTGATGCAGGTAAAGATGACAGGGTAATGGAACTTGTTAAATTACTTGCGACAGATTCTATTCTCAAAAATGATCCCGATATAGAATTTGATGAACTGCGCTTTGCTGTCGACGACGACGGAACAAATATTCTTGTAATCATTAATAAGGGTGAGATTACTGGTGCAGTTGACATTGACAATATGTATGAATTTGCTTCTTCACACTGCAATGATTTCAAGGATCTCCGCGATGATGAGGATATTGTTATCAATAGGGAGTGGATCCTTAACAAACTTGCCGAAGCAGAAAACGAATAGTATATTTGGTGGCTACACCCCCAAGCCCCTGTAGAATAAATAACGCCAGTACTGGATATCAAAAATCCCGCACCGGCGTTATTTATTAAAATATTTTGTTTTTTAATCTTCAACACTCTCTACTGAAACTTCTTTTTTCTTCCTACTTTTACCAGAAATCATCTTGTGTCCTGTATAAATAGCCATAATCATGCAAAGCAAAGAACTTGCTGCAAAGTACTTATGGCCTTCTTTTGATCCCTTATAACCTGTATAAAAAGTTCCAAGCATTGTAATCAGTGCACCGATAGACCAATATTTATGTGATTTCATTCAGATACCTCCTGCCGTTTTTCTTAATCATATACCTTTTAAAAGATATATACAAACTGGTATTTTGAATCAATCGACAAGCAGCTCGGATCTTCCACTATAAATTCATACCTTCAGCAAATAGGATATGGCAATAAAAATATATCCGGAGATTTCTCTTCCTACTGGATGCAGTCATCCTTAAAGATTTCACCAGTAGAACAAGTTGAACTTTTGAAAAATTTATATCGAAACAACTTCAACTTTACTCCTGCTAATATTCATGCCGTCAAAAATTCCATCCATCTTACCGCCTCTGAAAATGGAGAATTTATGGAAAAACCGGAACCGGACGAGTGAACGGGCAGGATATAAATGGCTGGTTTATAGGTTTTATAGAAAGCCAAAATAATACATACTTTTTCTCCACAAATATTCAAAGCGAACAACGTGCAACTGGTAGTAAAGCATCAGATGGTGCTTTATCTACTCGTATTGATTCGTCACATAAATATAAGCATCTTCCAACGTTGCAGGAATTGACATACACTCCAATTCTGGCTGTATTTCAGAAATCACTCTTAACTGCAATCCCCCCTCAACATACTGTTTAGATGTAATACGATACTTCTGTTCCACTTCTCTTGCTTTTCTCTCATCAGGTACTTTGCAAATCCAGATTTTCCCCTGTGCTTCTTCTGTCAAATTCTTCATAGAACCCGCATACAGAAATCGACCTTTATGCATAATTGCAAGCTGATTGCAGGTGGCAGCTAAGTCTTCTACCACATGAGTTGAAAACAAAACCGTTCTGTTTTCAGAAAAATCTACTAACAAATTGCGGATGCGAATACGTTCCTCCGGATCTAAACCGGTAGTTGGCTCATCCACAATTAAAAATTCCGGTTCATTTAAAAGCGCCTGCACCAATCCTACCCGTCGCTTCATACCGCCTGATAACTGCTTCATTTTCTTCTTACGATGTTCTATAAGACTGGTCTTTTTCAAATAATAATCTATCCGCTTTCTACATTCTGCTTTCGGAACACCTGCCAGATCTCCCATATACTCCAAACACTCCTGAACCGTCAAATTAGGATACAGTTCAATTTCCTGTGGTAAATACCCTATCTTTCTTTGGATTTTTTCATAGTTTCCTTCGCTATACAAAATTCCG
>OHMH01001149.1_pt1 | contig 11166 bp, 8 predicted proteins | sample 1569311 | NCBI WGS metagenome assembly OHMH01 (sample SAMEA3879503, study PRJEB24766) | human gut metagenome | biome: human-associated habitat; feature: feces | place: USA | collected 1985/1987
ACGCATATCGCTGGCCTGCACGACTTGTATCGCACAAGCCCTTTGCAGCCGAGAGTTATTCTATCACACCTTCGTGCATTTGGCAAGTGTTTTTTAGAAAAAAGAACGAATTTTCTTTTTTATTTTCTCCGTTTTGTCAAAGAGCGCATTTTCTGTGCAAGATGCACAATCCGCAGGCTTTTCTGCCGGTGGAAAACTCTGCCGTGCCCGCTGCGCAGTGCTTAGTATGGACCGTCCTGCCGCTTTTATACATATATAATAAAAAGCAGCGCCGCCGCTCCCGCAGGAAGCAGGCGCTGCAAATGCCGTTCGCCTTTACGACCCCACCCGTGAAAAAGTCAATCGGGAAAATCCGCAGATTTTCCCGATTGGCAAATTTAAAATAATTCTTCCGCTGAAGATGCGCAGAGCAGCGCGGCGCGCAGTTCAAATCATTTCTTCTTCAGCTGTTCCGCCAGCCCATCCCGGGGCGTGATGTAGACCGTGGTGTACACCTCGTACAGCACCATGCCGGGCTTGGCACCGCTGGCTTTCCAGATGTTCTTCACCTCGGTGGTGTCCACCGCCACTTTGGCGCCGGTGCCTGCCTTGTAGGTGCTGGAGTAGATGACTGCCAGCTCCGCGGCCTCCTGCCTGGTGGTGTCCGGGATCTCCTCGCCCCGGCTCATGACCACAACGTGGCTGCCGGGGGCCTTCTGCACATGGAACCACAGGTCTTTGCCCCGGGCGGTGTGCAGGGTGAGCTTGTCGTTCTGGACGTTGTTGCGGCCCACCAGGATCTCAAAGCCATCGGTGGAAGTGAACCGCAGGAAGTCTGCGGGCTTCTGGCGCTTATCCCGCTGCTTGTAGTATTTCAGGTAGCCCTGACTCTTCAGCTCTGCCCGGATCTCGTTGAGGGCCGCCTCACCGGAAGCGGACTCCACCTCGTAGAGCACCGTTTCCAGATAGGCGATCTCCTTTTCACCCTCTGCCAGCAGATCTACCAGCATCCGGGCGGCGGTCTGCTTCTTTTTATAGTTCTTGAAGAAGTTCTGAGCGTTCTGGCTGGGTGTGAACCGCAGGTCCAGCGGGATGGTCACTTCCTTGCCCTCGTCGTACCAGTTGGGCACGGTGATGCTCTTCATGCCCTTCTGGGCCAGATAGAGGTTTGCCGAGAGCAGCTCACCGTACAGACGCAGCTTTTCGCTCTTGCCGCTGGCAGCAAGCTCTTCCTGACGGGCGGCCTGCTTGCGCACGGCGCGCTCGTACATATTGTGCACGGCCTTGTGCAGCTCCTTGCTTTTGGTGCGCAGGCGTTCCGCGCGGTCCTTCTCAGCGTAGTAGCCCTCCAGCATGGCGTTGAAGGAGGGCCATTCCTTTATTATATACTTTTCGCCGTACTGCTGCGGACGGAAGAAGGTATACTCGATGGGCTTGCCGCTGGGGTCGGTGACGCTGCAGGGCGTACCGCCGGTTGCGTGCTCTTCCTTCAGCTCGTCGATGGCGGCCATAAGCTTGCGCTTCTGTTCCTCGGTCAGCTCATTGGCGGGCAGATGTTCGCCGTCAAAGGCACGCCATGCAGCTTCGCGGCAGACCACCGGGCCAACACCGGCCACGGTCTTGTTGAGGGCATCTGCCACCGGCAGATCTCTCTGGCAGGCTGCTGCCACGATGGACGCACTGCTCACCAGCAGGAAGTCCGGTCTTGCAGGCTTGGGCGGCGTGGTGTAGGGCAGGCCCGGCAGCAGCTGGCGCACATCGCTGTCCTCAAAATCCACGCGCTTGAGTGCGTCAATGATCTTGCCGTTCTGCACCAGAACCAGATTGGAGTAGCGGCCCATCAGCTCGGCACACAGGGTGTTGCGCACAAGGTCGCCCATCTCGTTGGTGCACTGGAAATCAAAATACACGATGCGGTCTCCCGGCTCCATGTGCACATCCAGCAGCCTGCCGCCGGTGAGATGCTTGCGCATCAGCATACAGAAGGAGGGCGGCGTTTCCGGGTTTTCAAAGCTTTCTTCGGTCAGGCACACGCGGGCGGAACCGCTGCGGGCCGAAAGCAGCAGCGCATAGGTATCCGTGCGGGTGCGCAGGGTGAGCACCAGCTCATCACGGGTGGGTTCAAATAGTTTTGCGATCTTGGCGTCGGTCAGCGTTGCTTTGAGCTCTGCTGCCGTAAGGGCCAGTGTCGCGGCATCCAATGCCATAGTGTTTACCTCATTTAACGATTTTAAATGGCCGCCGCATTCGCTTTGGCCATAATCAGCGGAATTTTTATTTGTATTTGTAATTCGGCAAAGCCTGCGGGCTTTGCCGAATTACTCTTTCACAGAAGAGGCTGCAGCGGCGATCTTCATCTCAGCCGGAAAATCGCTGCAAGAAAAAGCAGCGGCTTTCCCTCACAAATACGTATACGGGTCCCGGTTTTCAGTGCTCACCAGCACTTCCAGCTCCGGCAGGGCGGCGCGCAGCTTTGCAGCCACGGCGGCAGTCACCGGAAATTCGGTGGCATAGTGGCCCGCCGCAATGAGCGAAAGGCCCAGCCGCTTGGCATCGATGGCGTGGTGGTGGTTGGCTTCACCGGTCAGCAGGCAGTCCGCGCCCATAGCAATGGCATCTGCAAACAGGCTTCCGCCCGCACCGCTGATGACCGCCAAGCGCTTGACCGGCTTACCCGCATCCACAAACTTCACCTGCACCGCCGGGCCGTTCTTCGGCTGGTTGCAGCGCGCAGCAAGCTCCTGCTGTGCCTTGCGGGCAAGCTCCGGAACCGCGATTTCTTCAATAGCTCCCACACGGCCGCAGCCCTCGGCAAAGGTTTCCATATTCTTCATGTCAAAGATGCCTGCCAGCACTTCGTTCACGCCGCCCTCGGCAGCATCCAGATTGGTGTGCATACAGATGGCAGAAATGCCTGCCTGCACCAGCTGGAAAGGCACATCCTGCGGGCCGATCTTTTTGAGCGGATCAAAAATGACCGGGTGGTGGGACACGATCATCTCACACTGCTTTGCGGCGGCTTCGGCCACCACCTCGGGGGTGATGTCCAGTGCTGCCAGCACCCGGTGCATCTGCCCGCCGCAGTCCACCAGCAGGCCGGGATTATCCCAGTGTTCCGCCAGCTCCAGCGGCGCGATGGCCTGCATTGCTTCGTATACCTGATTAACTGTTATCATATCTTCACCATCCTCGCCCTCTCCGTCATTGCTTACGCAATGCCACCTCTCCCATGGTGAGAGGCCTTGGCATTCCATGCAGCGTTCATCATTTTGCCAAAGGCTCTCCCTTTGGGAGAGCTGGACGCGAAGCGGCCTGAGAGGGCAAGCCAGCTAATAAACTATCGATTTCCTGCGCCAGTGCGCTGCCATCCGGCACGCCAAGGCGCATCCGGGGCAGCTTTGCCTTCTGCCAGTCGGCGTAGCCTTTTCCCTCGGGCCACTCTCCCGTACTGCCAAACAGGCACTCGGCAAAGGTGGGCGCATACACCCTGCCGGTGTACTCCGCCGCCATCACCGCGTACCAGCGGCCCGCCGCCTGCACCGGGCGGTCGGCTGCAAAGGAGAAGCCATGCTCCCACAACCAGCGGCGCAGCGCGTCGTGGCGGGTGGCCGGGATCATGATGATCCGCGGCCCTCCCACGGTGAACACCCACGGGGCTTTCTCTAAAATTTCCCAAGTGGTCTGGGCGGAAACGCCCGCCAACACGATGCTGCCTACTTCGTTCTCCGTAAGCACAGAAAGACCGTCGCCAAGCCGAAGCTCAGCGCGGTCTTTACAGCCTGCATGTTCCAGCGTCTGCTCTGCCTTTGCCAGCGGGCCGGGCCGCAGGTCGGCACCGATCACCTTCGGGTATTTTCCCGAAGCCGCCAGCACCGCCGTCAGCTTGCCGTGGTCGCAGCCGATGTCCGCCACCGGCTCTCCCGGCCGCACAAGCTCTGCGGCGGCAGCCAGACGCGCATCCAATGTGGGCAGCAATTTATGCCTTCTTTGCGGCCAGATGCTCGTTCAGCTTCTCGATCAGCTCATCGCAGTCCACGCCGTGGACAGCACAGGCCTCCTCGATGCTCTCGCCGCGGGATGCAGGGCAGCCCAGGCAGTGCATGCCGATCTCCATGAAGTAGGGAGCGGTGGTCTGGTCCATATCCAGGATATCGCCGATGATGGTCTCGCGGGTCACCTGCTTTGCGTCCTTGTGTTCTTCCTTCTTGAGCATATTGAAAATATCAAACATGATGTTTTTCCTTTCCTGTTGGGTAAAATCACGGCATAACCTACCGTTCTTCTATACTATACCCTAAACCGGTACTGTTTTTCAAGTATCTGCTGGGATTTTCAGCGTTTACTGGTAATTCTTATCCAGCGAGAAGCCGCGCCCGCTCACCTCGGTCACATGGCTCACGATCATAAAGCAGGTGGGGTCGATGGCATGGGCCAGCTTTTCCAGCTTCGGCAGCTGGCGGTTGCTCACGATGCTCAGCAGCACCTGCTCCGGCTCGTGGCTGTAGCCTCCCTCGCCATGCAGCACGGTCACACCGCGGTCCAGCTGGGTGAAGATGGCCTCGCGGATATCATCGGCGTGCTGACTGATAATCTTTACCTCGGTGCGGGTAGTGCCGAAGATGAGCACCTTGTCCAGCACCACCGTATACACGATCACCATCACGATGCCGTACAGACACTGCTGCAGCGGGCTGAACGCCGCCTGCAGGCAGAGGATGAGCATATCGAACACCAGCATACTGGCCGACACCGGGATGTGGAAATATTTGTTCAGCACCAGCGGAGGGATGTCCATGCCGCCGGTGGATGCGCCTGCCCGGATGGTGATGCCCAGCGAAACGCCTACGCCGAGGCCTGCAAAAATGGTGTTGAGCACCAGATCATCGGTGAGCACAAAGCCTGTGAACACCCGCTCCCACAGGGCCAGAAACAGGGGGCTGAGCACGGTGCTGGCAATGGTGGTGATGGCAAAGCGCCGCCCCAGCAGCACCCAGCCCACCGTAAGCATGGTCATGTTGATGACGAACAGCACACCGGACACCGGCAGTCCCAATGCACGGTTGATGCCCAGTGCGATGCCGGTGGCACCGCCGGTGATCAGGCCTGACGGCACAAGAAACAGCACCACCGTGAGTGCATACAGTGCATTGCCCACGATGATGGACAGCGAATTGAATGCGATCTGCTGCTCATATGAAAGCTTTATCATCTTTTGTCCCTCATTCTTGAATTTCTTTCTTCTATGATAACGAAAAAATCCGCATTTATCAAGCGTTTCGCCCATAAATGCGGAATAATCCCGGAATAAATTACATTTTGTTGTTTACTGCGCAGAGGTCTCCTGCACCGGTTCCTCGTCCTCCAGCAGACGCAGACCGGCGGTATCCGTCACCGGCAGCGAGAACACGATCGCACCCGCCTTTGGCCCGGCACCGTCCATGATGGCTTTCATGATGCGGTTCTTTTCCGGCGTGCGGGCCACGATGAGCACCAGCTCCTTTTCGTTCACCAGCTCCACGCCAAGGAACTGGGCTGCGCCTTCCATGCCGGTACCCTTGGCGTGGATCACCGTGCCACCGCCGGCACCTGCTGCGCGGGCAGCATCCATAATGGTGCCGGTGTGGCCCTGATTGGCGATTACCAGCAGCAGTTCGTAACGGGTATCCTTCAAGGTGCTCTCCTCCTTCAATGTCAGCGGCTGGTGCTGGGTGAGGAACATCAGCGCCCTTCTGCCGCCGATGCTGCTCAGCGGCACCGTGAATGCAATGCCGGTGCCCGGCACGTCGATGCGCATTTTGCGGCGCAGGTCTGTCCGGACGGCCTTCCATGTATCCTCTGTCACCACCGCCAGCAGCACGGCCTTCTCGGTCTTTTCCAGACCCAGCGTGGCCAGAGTCTCCCGCACCGCTGTGCCGCTGCCCACCGTGCGCAGGTTCACATCCACGCCGCGCTGCTGGTACAGCTGCAAAAAGGCATCGGTGGAGCGGCGGTCGGTGATGGTCACCATCAAAAACAACGAACTCATGCCGCGCCCTCCTTACAGTTCAATGATATCATCGTCCGGCAGTCCGGCAAAGGCCGCACCCATGGCCGCAGGCTGCAGCTGCCGGGCCTTGCGGGTGCGCAGCTGTGCCACAAGGCCCATCAGCTGCACCGTAATGAGCGGGGTCATGGCCACCATGGCCACCACGCCGAAAGCGTCGGTGACGATATTGCCGTCCACGGCCACGCAGGCACCCTGTGCCAGCGGCAGCAGGAAGGTGGCTGTCATGGGGCCGGATGCCACGCCGCCCGCGTCAAATGCAATGGCGGTGAACAGCTTTGGCACCACAAAGGAGATGCCAATGGCAAACACATAGCCCGGCACGAGGAACCACAGGATGGAAACGCCGGCGAGCACCCGCACCATGGCAAGGCCCACCGAGATGGAAACGCCTGCTGAAAGGGCTGTGCCCATGGCCTTGGCCGAAATGGCACCGTCGGTCACCTCTTCCACCTGTTTGTTCAGCACATAGACGGCCGGCTCGGCCTTGACGATGAAGTAACCGATGAGCATTCCAATGGGAATGATGATCCAGCGGAAGCTCTGCCCGGCCAGCACCTGACCCAGATAATTACCGGCGGGCATAAAGCCCACATTTGCGCCGGTGAGGAACAGCACAAGGCCCACGTAGGTATACGCAAGACCCACCGCAATGCGGCCCAGCGACCGGCGGTCCATGTGCAGAGCCACAAATTGAAAAATGCCGAACATCACGATGATGGGCAGCAGCGAGACAGCGATCTCTTCCAGATACGTAGGCAGGCTGACATGGAACAGCTGCCACAGCTCCACCGAGTCGCTCACCTCCGGCAGCACCGGCGGGATATAGGTGCTGTCCGAGGCGCGGAATACGATGCCCAGAATGAGCACCGCCAGAATGGGGCCGATGGAGCACATGGCCACCAGACCAAAGCTGTCGTCCGCCGCGTGGCGGTCGCCGCGGATGGACGAAACACCCACGCCCAGCGCCATGATAAAGGGCACAGTCATGGGGCCGGTGGTCACACCGCCGGAATCAAAGGCCACAGCAAGAAATTCCTTGGGCACAAACGCCGCCAGAAGAAAGATCATGCCGTAGAACAGCACCAGCAGCTTTGGCAGCGAGATGCCAATGAGCATACGCAGGAAGGCAAACACCAGAAACAGGCCCACGCCCGCCGCCACCGATAAAATAAGGGTGCGGTTCGGGATGGAGGGCACCTGATTTGCCAGCACCTGCAGGTCCGGCTCCGAAATGGTGATGAGGAAGCCCAGCAGAAAGCCGATGCCCAAGATCACCGGCAGCTTCCGGCTTTTGGTGATCACCGCACCCACGCGCTCGCCCATGGGGGTCATGCTCATTTCCGCGCCCAGTGTGAAGAACATGATGCCCACCACGATCATGGCGGCCCCCAGCAAAAAGCACAGCAGGATGCTGGGCGACACCGGCGCAATGGTAAAGCAGAGCACCAGCACGATGGCTGCAATGGGCAGCACTGCCTGTAGCGCTTCCAATAGTTTTTCCCGCAGTTTCGGGAGGGATGCTTTCAGGATAGCGTCCACCGCCTTTCGCCGTTTTATATCCAGTTTGTACAAATCACAAACAAGTATATGAATAGTATACAAGGCAAAAGCCGCCCCGTCAACAAACGGAGCGGCAAAGATCGGCAAAGACGCAAAAGCTTTACAGTTTCTTCCAAGTTTGTCTTTATTTCGTCAGATCTCCTGCTTTGCCAGCACGTCCGAGGTGGGGGTCTGGAACACCGGGATATTGGCATAGGGGTCAGCCACTTCTTCTGCAGGCAGGCTCTTCATGTAGGCATCCATGCTCTCGGCCACCTTCTTGGCCACAGCCACCGCCTCCACCACGGTGCGTGCGCCCATCACGGCATCGCCGCCGGCAAATACGCCCTCGCGGGTGGTGCTGCCGTCCTCGCTGACGGTGAGCAGACCCTTCTGGTTGGTCTCAATGCCGGTAGTGGTCTTGACGAGGTTGCTCTCCGAGCCCTGGCTGACCGACACGATCACGCCGGTGTGGGGGTAGAAAATCTCACTGCCCTCCACCTGAGTGAACCTGCCATCTTCGACCTTGACGGTATCGCGGCAGATCAGGCCGTTCTCGCGGATCTCCACCGGTGCTTTGCAGAAGCGGAAGCCCACGCCCTCCAGCTTTGCATAGCTCACCTCGTACTCGGAAGCACTGATGCAGCTCTCGTCGCGGCGGGCATAGCAGGTGACGTGGCGGGCACCGTTGCGGATGGCGGTGCGGGCGCAGTCCATGGCAGAGTTGCCCACGCCGATCACGGCAATATCATCGCCCAGACGGAACGCCTTGGAGTTTGCCAGATAATCGATGCCAAAGGCTACATTTCCCAGCGTCTCACCCTTGATATGCATAGCGTTGGCCTTCCACAGACCGGCACCGATGAACACGCTCTTGTAGCCGTCGCGGAACAGATCATCGATGGTGATGGTCTTGCCGATGGTGGTGTTGGGCCGCACCTTGATGCCCTTCAGCTCCAGATGGCGGTACTGGAAATCGTCCAGCACGCTGTCCGGCAGGCGATAGTTGGGGATGCCGTAGCGCATGACGCCGCCAATTTTATCGCGGGCATCAAAGATGGTCACATCGTAGCCCCAGCGTGCCAGCAGCACCGCAATGGTCAGGCCCGCCGGGCCGGAGCCAACGACTGCCGCCTTCATGCCGTTTTTGGGGGCAGGGCCGGCGGTCATTTTGTTGGCGTAGGTCGTGGAAATGTAGTCTTCAATAATGGAGAAGTGCACCGGGTCGTGGCTGGGCATCCGGTTGCGCACGCAGTGGCCCTCGCACTGGTTCTCGTGGTTGCACACCAACGCACAAACGGTGGTCAGCGGGTTATTCTCAAACAGCATTCTGCCAGCTTCGTCCATCTGGTTTGCCTTGAGCAGCCGAATGACCTCCGGGATGTTGGTGTGGATGGGGCAGCCCTGCTGGCACAGCGGCTTTTTGCAGCCCAGACAGCGGTTGGCTTCGTCCAGAACGTGAAGTGCCATGAAGTTTCCTCCTTATTGCGTGCGGTTTTCTGATTCCGTTCTCATTTTGTTGTATCCAACATTGCATTGCTTTAATCATACACCACAAACCGTCCGGACACAAGTGTTTCTGCATAAATTTTTTTCGATTATTTTTTGTCAATTCGTCAAAAAGATAATTTTTTGACGATATACTCCCCCCATCGGCCCGGGCACCCGGCGGCACAGTGCGCCAAAATCGCTGGCTCCTGCCTGTGCCGCCGCCATGCGGGCGCAGTCTGCATTTTCTTTTTCCAGCTTTGCCAGCGAATGGCTCACCGGCAGGGCCGTATTTTTGAGCATCGGCAAAGCTTCCCGCCGGGCTCCCAGCAAATGCAGATAGGGCGGCAGGGCAGGCACGGTATCTGCCGTATAGCCCAGCGCCGCATCCATGGCAAGGCGGCGCATCCGGGCCCGGGGGTAACGCACAGTGGTCAGCGCGTCCAGCAGCTGGGGCAGGCCGGTGCAGCTGCGCACGGCGTTCTCCAACCGGTGGTCCAACCCCTCGGAAACGCCCCGCACTGCGGCAAAAGGTTCCGGTCGTGCACAGGCCGCCCGCAGCAGAGCCAGCTCACACCGGCCCGCAGCGGCATGATCCGTATACATTCCGTCGATTTCCGCTTTTTTATACAGCTCCAGTGCTTTTTCCGGCACATAAGGAGTCAGCGCATCCGCGCCCTGCTCTGCCCAGAGGGCGCGCAGCGCGCTGGCACTGGCAAACTGTGCGTGGCCGCTTTCGGCAAGGGCCTGCCCGTGGCCCGCCCCCACGCGGGGCAGCGGCACCGGGGTCATGGGTGCCTCCTGTTCCAGAATGGCCTTGCAGTATTCTACTGCCAGATTGTTGTTGGGCTTATCCAACAGCGCGGCCAGTGCCGTGCCCGGGCAGAGCGCTTCCACCGCCGCCTGCCGCGCCGCCGCAAAGCTGCGGGCACCGGCTGCAAGCTGGCGCTTCAGCTCGGTGCGGTAGGCCTCGCTGTTCAGTACCCGGGCAGCTTCCATCAGTAGGGCTGCGTCCGGCGTCTCTGCCCCGAACACCAGCGCATCGCACCCGGCGGCGGCAAGGATGCGCACCCCCGCCCGGGCAAAAGCCTCTGCCCCCGCGCAGGCACAGGGCGCAGGCAGCGCAAATATCAGATCTGCCCCGCATTGCAGTGCAGCCTGCACCCGCACCGCTTCCGGCAGCAGCGGCAGTGCGCCGCGCTGGGTCAGCCCGCAGCTCATGGCCACCGCCACATGCTGTGCTCCCAGCGCTTTTGCCTGCGCCAACTGCCATGCATGGCCGTTGTGAAAGGGGTCGTACTCTGCAATGATACCGGCAAATTTCATAGATAAGCTCCTCTGCAGGGCTGCTGCGCCCTCGGAAAGATTGTTAAATTTATATCGTATATACAGAAAACTGCAGTGGTTTTGCGCATTTGTGGGCAGGATGTACAAAAACCTTGTACACAAGCTTTACCGCTTTGCCCGGGTTGCGGCTTGAAAAGCCGCCCACCCTATTATATAATAAACACAGGAATCTGTAAAATTCTGTCCTCAGGTTTAAAAAGAGGGCAGACCAAAAACATACAGGAGGCAACACAGATGAAAGTTCTGGTTATTAACTGCGGCTCTTCTTCCCTGAAGTATCAGCTGATCGATATGGACGGCGAGAAGGTGCTGTGCAAGGGCCTGTGCGAGCGCATTGGCATGGAAAGCAGCATGATCACCCACGAGGCCAACGGCCACAAGGCCACCACGCCCGCCATCTTCCCCACCCACACCGAGGCATTTGCCGAGGTCGTGAAGAAGATGACCACCGGCGAAGGCAAGTGCATCAACGACGTCAGCGAGATCGATGCCATCGGTCACCGTGTCGTGCACGGCGGCGAGAAGTTCAAGGAGAGCTGCCTGATCACCGACGAGGTCATCGAGACCATCCGCGAGCTGAGCCCTCTGGCTCCCCTGCACAACCCCGCCGGCATTCTGGGCATCGAGGCCGCACGCAAGGTGTTCGGCAACATCCCCATGGTGGCCGTGTTCGATACCGCTTTCCACAGCACCATGCCTCCGAAGGCTTATATGTACGCCATTCCGTATGAGTACTATGAGAAGTACGGCGTGCGCCGCTACGGCTT
>OHMH01001150.1_pt1 | contig 11156 bp, 9 predicted proteins | sample 1569311 | NCBI WGS metagenome assembly OHMH01 (sample SAMEA3879503, study PRJEB24766) | human gut metagenome | biome: human-associated habitat; feature: feces | place: USA | collected 1985/1987
TACAGCATCTGACGAAGGATTCAACCTGAACCTTTGTATCGCATCTGAACCACAGAGTATCGACCCTGCACTGAATACAGCAATGGATGGTTCTGTCATGTGCCACCATATGTTCGAAGGTCTGGTCAAATGGGCAGACGACGGTGAAGGAAATGCTGTTACAGTTCCAGGACAGGCTGAATCCTGGGATAAAGAGACAAACGATGACGGAACAGTAACTTATACTGTACATCTTCGTGATGGTATCAAATGGTCTGACGGACAGGCCGTAACAGCAGGAGATTTCGAATATTCCTGGAAACGTCTGGCAAACCCGGAAACAGCAGCAGACTACTGTTACATGATCGACATGGTAAAAGGATATGCAGAGGTAGCTGACGGAAGTGCGGATCCTGACACACTTGGAATCAAAGCTACAGATGATACAACACTGCAGATCGATTTAACTTATGACTGCCCGTATTTCGAAGAGATCATGGCATTCCCGGCAACCTTCCCTGTTCGTAAAGATATGGTAGAGGGAAGCGAGAACTGGACATTTGATCCTGCAACTTATATCAGCAACGGACCTTACAAGATGAAAGAATGGTCTCATAACTCCTACATTCTTATGGAAAAGAATGAGAACTACTATGATTATGAGAACCTTGGACCGGACACAATTAAATTTGCACTTCTGGACGACAACAACGCGATCCTTAAAGGATACAACAACGGAGAACTTGATTTCATCGAGAACCTTCCTGTAGACGAAGTTGCTACTTACCTTGCATCCGGAGAACTTAACATCGCTGACTATATCGGAACATACTATGTATGCTTCAATACAGAAAATGAAGTATTCTCTGATCCTGCAATCCGTAAAGCATTCTCACTTGTAATCGATCGTAACTACATCGTAGATAACGTAACTCAGTCCGGTGAAGTTCCTGCAACAGGATATGTTCCATCCGGTATCTATGATGCAGACGGAGCAAGCGGAGATGACTTCCGTACAGTAGGCGGTGAATATTACAGCGTTTCTGAAGATGATTATGAGAAGAACTGTGAAGAAGCACGTCAGATCCTTGCAGATGCAGGATATCCAGACGGCGAAGGTTTCCCGACAGTTGAATATCTGTACAACACAGATGACAAACACAAAAAGATCGCTGAAGCACTCCAGAACATGTGGCAGAAAGAACTTGGCGTAACTGTTAACCTGGACAACCAGGACTGGAACGTATTCCTTCAGAACAGAAAGAATGGTGACTTCCAGATCGCACGTAACGGATGGATCGGTGACTACAATGATCCTTGTACATTCCTTGATATGTGGTATACAGGCGGCGGAAACAACGATGCTCAGTATTCTAACCCGGATTACGATGCACAGATCGATGCAGCAAAAGCTACTTCTGATCAGGCAGAGCGTATGAAAGCATTCCATGCAGCAGAAGATATCCTTATCGGTGAAGACAATGTACTGGCTCCTCTGTACTTCTATACACAGCCATACATGCTGAAAGATAATATCAAAGGTATGTATTACACACCACTTGGATACTTCTTCTTCGGATACACAACCCAGGAATAAGATCTGAGACAGGAATGAGTCTGGAAACGGACAGAGAAAGTAGTTTCGCATTCCTGCATAAAAATGCATAATTTTGAAAGTAAAAACAGCTCTGTGCGGAAGAGTTTAAGACTCTCCGCAGGGGCTGTTTTTGTTTTAGAACAGGAGATGGTAAAGTTTTCAGGCTGCCACTTTTTTATGATAAAAAGGTAAAATAAAAAACTAAATTTTACAGTATATGTTTGCATAAAAATCTATAAGATGATATGATTATAAATAAACGTTACAATAGCAATCTTACAGGGAGATAACTGGAAATGGAATTTTGGGATATTTATGATGAGAATAAGAAACCTACAGGACGTACCATGAAGAGAAATGACTGGTGTCTGAAGGACGGAGAGTATCATCTGACTGTGCTTGGCGTAGTAGCCAGACCGGATGGTACTTTTCTAATCACTAAACGTGTCATGACGAAAGCGTGGGCACCTGGATGGTGGGAAGTATCCGGCGGCGCTGCACAGGCAGGAGAGGAATCTTATGAAGCTGTTCTGCGTGAGGTGAAAGAGGAAACAGGACTGGATGCCCGAAACGCAGAAGGTGGTTATCTTTTTACGTATAAGAGAGAGAACCCGGGTGAAGGAGACAACTATTTTGTAGATGTGTACCGTTTTATCATGGACATTGATGAGAATGACTTACATTTACAGACTGAAGAGACAGACGGATATATGTTTGCCAGTCCTGATCAGATCAGAGAATTTGCAGCAGATGGAAAATTTCTGCATTATGACAGTATAAAAAAGGCATTTGAGATGTAAATATATGCAGAGATCCGTGGGAAAACCTTTCGGATGCTGCTTATGATATAAAGAGAAATGCAGCATCCGGAAGGTGATTCCTGAGAGGAAAGATAATGAAAAATATAATAAAGAACAGTCAGAAAAGGTTCGGGAGAATAATCCTGGTGATTATTAATATTCTTCTGATCCTGGCGGCGGTTCTGTCTTCTCTGGTTTATTCCGACCATATCGGGAATGAAAAAACGCAGATGCAGATAGATGCGTTTTGTTCCACTATGGAAGGAATGAAGCAGGTTTCCGGAAACTATCTGAAGATGGAGAAGGGATATGCAGAGAACTGGGCAAATTACATAGAACGCCAGAATATGACGATGGATGAAGCCCTGGATTATATCAAAAACAGCAATTCTCAGAAAGACAGGCATGCACATATTGTAGATATGGATAGAGGATTTCGCAGCAGTAAGTGATGTGAATGTGATCAGAAATGAGAGAATGGGAACTGCTTACGGAGATCAGATCATCCGTGGAGTAGCGGAGTGTATTCGTGCAAGTCTCAGAACAGGGGAGCAGGTTTACCGTATTCTAGGAGATGAATATCTCCTTGTTAATGAGATTGGCGGAACAGTAGGCTTCTGAAGAGTGCTCTGGTAGAGGATTTTCATACAATCCTTGAGAAGCATAATCTCTCTACAGACAGTATTATCCTGGAACTGACAGAGAGTGGATATCTGGAGACATCGCAGAATGTAATGAATATGAACATAAACTGCTGGAGCATATTATGTAAGATGGAATGCCGCCGGAAGTGAAGAACACTGAGGGCGCTTTCTTTCTGCCGTGATATAATCAAATCAAACTGCGAAGCAGTTATTCGGTTATGAGCAAATAGCGGAGCGGATGATTTTATCCGCTTAATCAAGTATGAAATGATGAGAGGAAAAAAATATGGAAAAAAATCTTGAGTTTATCGGGGAACAGTTAAAGAAATTAACTGCAATCCCAAGCCCGTCCAGCTATACGGAAAAGGCGGCAGAGTATCTGATGGAAACACTGAAAGAAATGGGATATGAGCCGGAGCTTTCCAATAAGGGAAATGTGCTCGTGACGATCGGAGGAGAGGGAAATCCGCTGGTCCTGGCATCTCATATTGATACTCTTGGTGCAATGGTACGCTCCATAAAAGATAACGGACGCCTCCGTCCTACAACTCTGGGCGGACATCAGTGGAGAACTGCTGATGGTGAGAACTGTACTGTTCATACGAGAGACGGCAGGGTTTATACAGGGGTTGTGCTGAATACAGAACCATCTGCGCACGTGGCAGATGAGAAAGTGGAACAGACAGAAGAGAATATGGAGATCCTGCTGGATGAGAATGTAGAAAACAAAGAGGATATTGATGCACTGGGAATCCAGGTAGGAGATATCATTGCTATGGATCCGCGGACTGTGATCACAGAGAGTGGATATATCAAGAGCCGTTTTCTAGATGATAAGCTTTCTGCAGCAATCCTGCTGGGACTGGCGAAGGCAGTGAAAGACGAAGGGATTACACTGCATCGTAAGGTATCATTGCTTTTCACAGTATATGAAGAAGTTGGACATGGCGGAAGCTATGTACCGGCAGATACAGCGGAAATGATTTCTGTAGATATGGGATGTGTGGGTGCTGATCTTGGATGTACAGAGCGTATGGTATCCATCTGCGCCAAAGATTCCGGCGGTCCGTACAATTATAATCTGATCACTGCACTGGTCAATACAGCGAAAGCACATGGTCTGGATTTCGCGATCGATGTTTATCCGCATTATGGATCTGATGTGGAGGCAACTCTCCGCGCAGGATATGACATCAGACATGGCCTGATCGGACCTGGGGTTTATGCTTCACATAATTATGAGAGATCTCATATGGATGGAGTGAAGAATACGTATGAGCTTGTGAAGGCGTATGTGACGGAATAAAAAATAAAGCAGCTGTTCTTTTATATGTTTTTTGGTAATTGGAATATTGGACAGGAACTGCTTTATGAGGTTAAATTACAAAAAATCTGCAGGAGATATCATATAATGGATATCTTATCTGCAGATTTTATTATTTGTGGATATTTATATTAATGAAATTTCCCATTCCAGATGTGAAATATAAATAGCAATAATATTTTGATATAAAGCTGATTTATTTCATTGCATTCTTAATAGCAGCCAGCAGTTCATCATATTCTTCATATGCCGGGATCTCCGGATAATCTGCTTTGATCTTATCTGTACTGCGGAACAGGAATCCAGCCTTGCTTGCCTGGATCATACCCAGGTCATTGTAGGAATCACCGCTTGCAATGGTATCGAATCCGATAGACTGTAAAGCCTTTACAGTAGTTAACTTGGATTGTTCCACTCTCATCTTAAAGCCTGTGATCTCACCGTTGTCTGCAACTTCAAGAGTGTTGCAGAATAAGGTAGGTCTGCCAAGCTTCTCCATGAGCGGTGCTGCAAACTGTGTGAAAGTATCGCTGATCAGAATTACCTGAGAGAAAGAACGAAGTTCATCCAGGAATTCCTTTGCACCCGGAAGCGGATCGATCTTTGCGATCACATCCTGAATTTCTTTCAGTCCGAGACCATGTTCCTTCAGAATACCAAGCCTCCAGTTCATCAGCTTATCATAGTCCGGCTCATCACGTGTGGTTTTCTTCAGCTCCGGGATTCCGCTTGCTTCAGCAAATGCGATCCAGATCTCAGGTACCAGTACGCCCTCTACGTCAAGACATGTAATATACATAATAGAAATCCTCCTTTGTGTGAAACCTCTTTATTTTTGAAAATCCTTTAATGCTTTATTTAGTGAAATCATTCTAACATATTCTGAGAGTCCTTGCAAATTTAATTTTTGAGTTGCTTAAAAGGAGAATATTGATTTCCTAAAATGCATATGATATAATGCCAATAGGCAGAAGAAAGAATAATTAATCTGACAAGAATAACAAGAATGAAAGCCCTGGGAGTGGCAGCTCCCAGGGCTTTCTTCTTGTTTTAACAAAGTGGACAAGCAACCACTAGGCTAGTGTTGTCCTATTTATCTCCGTCTAGCCATTTGCAGATATAGTGGCAGATTATACCTGCTGCACAGGAGATAAGAAAAGAAAGAATAATTTCTGACAAGAATATCACCTCCTCCCGTTGCCGGGTATTGGTTGGACAACGTTAATACTATATCATATATAGAACAAAAATAGAAACATAAAATAAGTATTGACATAAAAAAACCAAAGCCATATAATAGTTAGGCAACTAATGGATAGCAACCTAACTATTTATATGGCTTTGCAATAGTATGGGTACTGATTTTAGGAGGTGCGGCGAGATAGACGAGGAAATGAAACAGAAGCTGAATGAGATGCATGTAGGCAGGCTGATACATATTTTATCCCATACAATGAAACGGCATAATCCGGCAGAGGTGATGGAGAATGACGATCTGACGACCATGCAGAAGCATGTGCTGAAATTTATCCTTCTGGAAACCATGCACAGAGATCTCTATCAGAAAGATATTGAAGAGGAATTCCAGATCAGGAAACCTACAGTGACAGGGATCCTGAAGCTGATGGAGAAGAACGGTTACATTTACAGAGAGAGTGCGAAACAGGATGCACGCCTGAAACAGATCATTCCCACAGAGAAAGCAGAGAAGATCCGTCCTGCAATCTTAAAGAGTATTGAAGAAGGCGAAGCCAAAATGCTCCGGGGAATTCCGAAGGAGGATGTGGAACTGTGCAAACAGGTTCTCTGGCAGATGTATGAAAACCGGAAAAAATCCTGCGATAGCAGGAATGATTTTTAACAGAAATAACGAGACATAAGGAGGACATTGACGAAGATGAATAAGAAACTTTTACGTTCAGTCCGGGAATACAAGAAGCAGTCTGTACTGGCTCCGGTTCTTGTAATCCTGGAAGTACTGATGGAAGTTCTGATTCCTCTGGAGATGGCGAAGATTATCGACGTAGGTATTGCAAACGGAGATATGAGCTATATCATCCAGCGTGGAGTCATCCTTGTTGCAATGGCAATGCTTTCCCTGTTCTTCGGCGTACAGGCCGGAAATATGGCGGCAGTTGCAGCAGCAGGATATGCGAAGAATTTACGACACGATATTTTTTATAAGGTGCAGGATTTTTCCTTTAAAAATATCGATCACTTTTCAACATCAGGTCTGGTCACACGACTGACCACTGATATCACAAATGTACAGCAGGCATACATGATGAGTATCCGCCTTCTTGCCAGGGCACCGTTTATGATCATCCTGTCATGGATTATGACACTGACGATCAACAAACCGATCGCAATGCTTTTCCTGATAGTTGTTCCTGTCCTTGGCGGTACACTGATCTTTATTGCGAAAAAGGCACATCCGCATTTCATCAAGGTCTTTGATGAATATGACAACCTGAACAATTCCGTTCAGGAGAATGTAAATGCCTCACGTGTAGTTAAGGCTTTCGTAAGAGAGGACTATGAGATTGAGAAATTCCATGGAATTTCCAGATATGTTTATAATCTGTTTACTAAAGCAGAGAAAATCGTTGCATGGAACTCACCGGTTATGATGTTTGCCATGTATACTGTAATCATTATCATTGTTGTAATTGGCGGAAGAGGAATTGTTCTCGGTGGCATGGAAACCGGTGAGCTGACAAGTATCATTGTCTACGCACTTCAGATTCTCATGTCCCTGAACATGGTAACTTTCGTGTTTGTTATGATCATGATAGCAGAAGCATCTACAGACCGTATTGTAGGGGTTCTGGATGAAGTTCCTGAAATGCAGGATAAAGCTGATGCAGTGAAAAATGTGGCAGATGGTTCCATTGACTTTAATCATGTAGATTTCAGCTATGCAGGAGAGGGAGGAAATCTTTCTCTGAAGGATGTAAACCTTCATATTAAATCCGGGCAGACAGTAGGTATCATCGGCGGAACCGGAAGTGCCAAGTCTACCCTGGTGCAGCTGATCCCCAGACTCTATGATGTCACAAAGGGTAATGTCCAGGTAGGAGGTGTGGATGTACGCAACTACAATTTGGAAGTACTTCGTGACCAGGTTTCCATGGTACTTCAAAAAAATGTGCTGTTCTCAGGAAGCATCTATGACAATATTCGCTGGGGTGATGAACATGCCAGTGAGGAAGAAGTTCGGAGGGTCTGTAAGCTAGCCCAGGCAGATGGATTCGTCAGTGAGTTCCCGGATGGCTACGATACAATGATTGTTCAGGGTGGTAACAACGTATCCGGCGGTCAGAAGCAGCGTCTGTGTATTGCAAGGGCTCTTCTCAAGAAACCGAAGATCCTGATCCTGGATGACTCTACCAGTGCAGTAGATACAAGAACAGATGCCCTGATACGTAAGGCTTTCCGCGAGGAGATCCCGAACACAACAAAGATTATTATCGCACAGCGAGTTTCTTCTATTGAAGATGCAGATCAGATCATCGTACTGGATGACGGTAAGATCGCAGGTGTGGGTACTTCAGAAGAACTGCTGAAGACAAATGATATTTACAGAGAAGTATATGAATCACAGGTCAAAGGAGGCGGAGACGATGAATAAGAAGAAAAAATTAGATCAGAACACCATCCAAACTGCCAAAAGACTTCTGAAATATATGACAGGAACCCATAAGATACAGTTTATCATCGTATTTATCTGCATCTTTATCAGTTCCGCAGCAAGTATTGCAGTATCCCTGTCCCTGAAATTTCTGCTGGATGACTTTATCATTCCGCTGATCGGACAGACGGATCCGAACTTTGCAGAACTCTATAAGGCACTTGCAGTCCTTGGCTGTATTTTTGCACTTGGTGTGATTGCCACATTTATTTATACCCGAATGATGGTTTATATCGGTCAGGGTGTGCTTAAAAGTGTCCGTGATGATATGTTCGAGCATATGCAGACTCTTCCAATCCGCTATTTCGACCAGAATACAAACGGATCTGTCATGAGCCTCTATACCAACGATACAGATACCCTGCGACAGATGATCAGCCAGGCGATTCCGCAGGCACTGATGGCGCTGTTTACGATCGTGGTTACCTTTATTTCCATGTTACTGTTAAGTCCGCTGCTTACGATTCTGGCAGTTGTGATCATCTTTATCATGCTGAAGGTTACCAATAAGATTGGTTCCAACAGTGGAAAATATTTCATCCGTCAGCAGGTATCTCTGGCAGATGTGACCGGTTTCGTGGAAGAACGAATGAATGGTCAGCGTGTGGTAAAAGTTTTCAACCACGAAGATAAATCAAAAGAAGAATTCGATAAACTCAATGAAGCACTTTTCGAGAGCTCCGCAAATGCCAATAAATACGGAAATATGATGGGACCGGTGATCGGTAACATCGGTAACCTGCAGTTCGTACTGACAGCAGTACTTGGGGGACTTCTCTCTGTAACAGGTGTGGGCGGCATCACCCTCGGTGTTATAGCTTCCTATTTACAGTTCACCAAGAGCTTTACCCAGCCATTCATGCAGGTGGCACAGCAGTTCAACGCCATCATTATGGCACTTGCAGGTGCAGAACGTATCTTCAGGCTCATTGACGAGAAGCCGGAAGAGGATGAAGGTTACGTAGAACTTGTTAATGCAAGAAAGGATGCCAGCGGCAATATCACAGAATGCAAAGAGAGAACAGGTATGTGGGCATGGAAACATCCACATTCTGCAGATGGTTCCGTTACTTATACAGAACTGACAGGAGATGTCCGATTCGAAGATGTTACATTCGGATATAACCCGGATAAAGTTATTCTGAAAGACATCAGCCTCTTCGCCAAACCGGGACAGAAACTTGCTTTCGTAGGCTCTACAGGTGCAGGAAAGACAACCATCACAAATCTGATCAACCGTTTCTACGATATCCCGGACGGCAAAATCCGCTACGACGGCATCAACATCAACAAGATCTGCAAAGATGACCTGAGACGTTCTCTGGGAATCGTACTTCAGGATACTCACCTGTTTACAGGAACTATTAAAGAAAACATCCGCTACGGTAAACTGGATGCTACAGATGAGGAAGTATACGAGGCAGCAAGACTGGCTCATGCAGACCAGTTTATCAAAATGCTTCCAAAAGGATATGATACCATGTTAAGCGGAGACGGTGAGGAACTGTCCCAGGGACAGCGCCAGCTTCTCTCCATTGCAAGAGCAGCAGTAGCCAATCCGCCTGTACTGATCCTGGATGAAGCAACTTCAAGTATTGATACCCGTACAGAGAGTATCGTACAGAAAGGTATGGATAACCTGATGAAAGGCCGTACTGTATTTGTAATCGCCCATCGACTTTCAACCATCAGAAACAGCGATGCCATCATCGTACTGGATCATGGAAAGATCATTGAAAGAGGCGACCATGAAGACCTCATTAAGTTAAAAGGAACTTATTATCAGCTTTATACCGGTAAGCTGGAATTGTCATAAGGAACTATCAGAAAGACTGCAATTATTTCAGAACATGAATAATTGTGGTCTTTCTTTGCGGGCGTTGCGTTTTCTGCGTTATAATGCTATGATCGTACAGGTATGTGGATCACAGATGATGAAGTTCCGGTTTACGGATAAAAAAGAAAAATTATGCAGCAGCAAGGGAGAGATATACGATGGTAAAGATAGATCTGATCACTGGTTTTCTTGGTTCAGGGAAGACGACGTTTATCAGGAAGTATGCGCAGTATCTGATGGATGCTGGTAATAATATTGGAATTCTGGAGAATGATTACGGGGCTGTGAATGTGGATATGATGTTGCTTCAGGATCTGATGGGAGAGAACTGTGAGCTGGAGATGATCTCAGGAGGGTGTGATAAGGACTGCCACAGGAGGAGATTTAAGACGAAACTGATTGCTATGGGTATGTGCGGTTATGACCGTGTGATCGTGGAGCCGTCTGGGATTTTTGATGTGGATGAGTTCTTTGATATTCTTCATGAGGAGCCGTTAAACCGTTGGTATCAGATTGGGAATGTGATTGCAATTGTGGATTCTAAGCTGGAGCGTGATCTGTCAGAGGAGGCGGATTTCATTCTGGCTTCTGAGGTGGCAGATGCCGGATGCATTGTGATGAGCAAGAGCCAGGACGCATCACCCGAGGAAATCCAGGGTACGATTAAGCATGTGAATCAGGCGTTGGAGAAGGTTCATTGCAGCAGGAGATTTCATTGTGAAATGAATGGTATGGATACTGCTAATGTTATCCACAAGAATTGGGATGAGATGTCGAAAGAGGACTTTGACCGGATTGCATCCTGTGGATATGTGATGGCAAGCTACAGGAAACCGGAGTTTGAGGCAGAGGATGCCTTTACTTCTCTGTACTTTATGAATGTGAAGATGACTGAGAAGGAGCTTCGGGAAGCGGCTGGGAAGATTCTGTCTGATCCTGAATGTGGGCGTGTGTTCCGGATGAAGGGATTTATGAGAGTAGACAGTGACAGCGAAGACGGTTCTGGACTATCTGCATGGGCAGAGTGCGATAGACGGCAGTGGATTGAATTAAATGCTACCAAGAATGAAATTACAATCCGTCCGCTTCATGTAGGGCAGGAGGTTCTGATCGTGATCGGGGAAGAACTGCAGGAGGAGAAAATCAAGTCTTACCTGAAGATCTGAGATTTGAACGCAGGTCGCGAAGTGACTGCGTTCATGAGCAAGTAGCGAAGCGGATTGCGAATGTCGTTACTGTTCACTCCGTTCACAGTAACGTAGCCAAAATTCATTCCAGATTGCC
>OHMH01001165.1_pt1 | contig 11025 bp, 7 predicted proteins | sample 1569311 | NCBI WGS metagenome assembly OHMH01 (sample SAMEA3879503, study PRJEB24766) | human gut metagenome | biome: human-associated habitat; feature: feces | place: USA | collected 1985/1987
ATGATGTAAGGGTAAAAGGATATCTGGCTCTTACTGATGTATTTAATTAACTAACAGGGGGTATCGTTTTGGATTCGCTTAACAACAATTCTATTGATTTATCAAAAAAGTCTAAGAAACATTTCTGTCTTTTTGACAAAACAAATAGTAATATTCCAAGTGGTGGAATAACTTATATCATTGCTTTTATAATCCCACTTATCATAATGGCAGCCTTATATATAGCAAGAGAAATATATCCTTTTGGAAACAACTGCTACTTAAGATCAGATATGTATCATCAGTATGCACCATTTTTCTCTGAGCTGTGGAACAAGCTAAGACATGGGGAAAGTCTTACATACAGCTGGGATATCGGCATGGGGACCAACTTCACAGCCCTATATGCTTACTATCTTGCCAGTCCATCTAACTGGTTTATAGTGCTGTTTCCTCAGAAATATATGATTGAAATAATGAATTCCATCATCATATTAAAGCTGTGTTTAAGCAGTGTTACATTCACTTACTATATAACAAAGCACTTTGATAACAGAAAATGCAGTATTGCACTGTTTGGTATGTTCTACTCTCTTTCAGGCTTCGTAGCTGCTTACAGCTGGAATATAATGTGGCTTGACTGTCTTGTACTTCTGCCACTCATAATACTCGGTCTTGAAAGACTCGTTAACGAAAACAAATGTTTCCTTTACTGCATAACTCTTGGTTTATGTATATACACCAACTACTATATAGCTATCATGGTATGTATATCAGTTGTTTTATACTTTATCGTACTTATTATCGCATACAGGGGAACAAGAAAGCCTGTCATATATTTTAAAAAAATACTGAACTTTGCTATATATTCACTACTTGCAGGTGGACTTGCAGCATGTCTTTTGTTACCAGAATTCTATGCTTTCACACTTTCAGCATCCAACAACATAGAATTTCCAAAGAAGCTGACACTATACTTTAGCATACTTAACACGGTTACAAGACATCTTATAGACGTTCCGGTACACTTAGGGCTTGAACACTACCCTAATATATACTGTGGTGTAGCAGTACTGCTTTTATTCCCTCTTTATATTATGGACAAGAAAGTAGATTTAAGGGAAAAAATAGGAAAGTCAGTTCTTATACTTGCGTTTCTTACAGCTTTTAACCTTAATATACCTAACTTTATCTGGCATGGCTTCCACTTTCCTAACAGTCTTCCATGCAGACAGTCCTTCATATATGTGTTCTTTCTTCTTACTATGTGCTATGAAGCATTTACACATATCCGCAGTATGACGACTAAACAGCTTGGTGCGGCACTCTGGATAGCTATCGGCATCATGCTCTTTATAGAGCAGGTATTTGCAGTAGATGAAACTTATGATTTTACTATAGTTTACCTTAGTGGTGCTTTTATACTTATATACGCACTTCTTATGGTCATACACATTAAGCATGATTTCAGGGTTCCTGTCATTCTTTTTATTACATTTTCTTTATGTATCATAGAATGTACTATAAATATGGACTCTACCGGCATCGGAACTACAAGCCGTACCTCTTATCTGCTTGATTATGATGCCGTAAAAACAGTCACGTCTACTGTGGCAGAGGATGACTCATCCTTCTACCGCATGGATAAAAAGTTCGGCAGCCGTTCTAACAATGATGGTGCATGGCATAACTACCACAGTATGTCAACATTCTCATCAACCTCGAATGGTGCTATGGAAAAATTCCTTGGTAAGCTTGGTTTTGAGCACTCATTTAATGCTTACAAATATAACGGTGCAACTCTTGTAACTGAAAGTCTGTTTTCCGTTAAATATGCCATATCAAACCGTATACTTACAGAAAGTCCTCTAAGGACATATTACACAGGTGATGATGGAGAATTCATATATAAAAACACCTACACTCTTCCTATCGGCTACATGACATACAACGACCCTTACGGATGGGAAGGAAGCGAGGCTATAGGCTCAGGCATAGACAACCAGAACTCGCTTATAAAGAATCTTACAGGAATATCCAACGTGTTCACACTGACATATGAGAACTCTACTGATGCCGGCTTTGAAGTAAAACCAGTGAAAGCCGGACACCTGTATATGATCACTAAGAATACTGCCTGTGACACAGTAACCGTCACTATACATGGTTCTGAATATACCTACAAAGACCTTAAAAAAGGTGGAACCATCATAGATCTTGGATATGCTACTCCTGAGGATGTGATAGTAGTTTCAGCTGACACATCCATGAACGCCAGTGTATACACACTTGAAACTTCAAGATTCACAGAAGCCTTTAACATACTTAACAACAACTCGCTTAACGTATCAGAATTCACTAACAACAAGATAAAAGGCACTGTTAATGCAGATAAGGATGCAACTCTTATATGCTCTATTCCATATGATAAAGGATGGTCAGTATATATAGATGGTAAAAAGGTTGAAACAAATGATATATATGGCGCTTTTATAAGTGTACATGTTCCAGCAGGTGAGCATAATATAACACTCAAATATACACCTGTTAACCTTATTTTAGGTTGCATTATCACTTCGCTCTGCATTATTATATTGATAGGTATATACTTCTTTAAACGAATGTGCCGTATGAATGTTATAAGCACAAACAGCTGGCCTGTACTTATACAGGAGCTTATATGTGAAGATGATGTGATTCTGATGGACAGAAGAAAAACAGAAACACAGTCCATATATGATGATGATATTAATCCTCATGATTCAACTATGCCACTTGATGACTTCAGTCTTGATGAACTTGATGATTTTGATAATCTTGACAGCGATGAAAGCAATCACGCTGATTAAACAGCAGCTATATTTAATAAAGGTATAAATCTGCATTTATGCATTTATATGATGTCGGGGTCAAAAGCCCCCGGCTATGATAGAATATTATTAATTGGGATGTTATAATAAATTATAATGATGTGATAATACAACAATCCCAGGAAAGAGGTAAACAATGAAACTTTGGGGCGGACGCTTCACTAAGGAAACTAACGAACTTGTAAACAACTTTAACGCTTCTATCTCATTTGACCAGAAGTTCTATAAGCAGGATATAGAAGGAAGTATCGCACATGCCACTATGCTTGCAGCACAGGGTATCATATCAGAAGACGAAGGAAAGCAGATCACAGATGGCTTAAAGGGCATCCTTTCTGATATCGAATCAGGAAAGCTTGAAATCACTGATGAGTATGAAGATATCCATACATTCATGGAGGCTACTCTTATTGAGCGCATCGGGGATGCCGGAAAGAAGCTTCATACTGGAAGAAGCCGTAACGACCAGGTTGCTCTTGATATGAGACTATATACAAGGGATGAAGTTAAGAATGTTGATGAAGAAGTTAGAGAACTCATGGAAGTTATCTTAAGAATAATAAAGGAAAATGTTGAAACTTATATGCCAGGTTTTACTCACCTGCAGAAGGCACAGCCTGTAACAGTGGCTCACCACTTCGCAGCTTATTTTGAGATGTTTAAGCGTGACAGAAGCAGACTTCACGATATCTATAAGAGAATGAACTACTGTCCTCTTGGTGCTGGTGCCCTTGCAGGAACTACATATCCTCTCAACAGGGAAATGACAGCCAGTCTTCTTGGCTTTGACGGACCAACACTTAACAGTATGGATTCTGTGTCTGACAGAGACTATGTTATAGAGTTCTTAAGCGCACTCTCTACTATCATGATGCACTTAAGCAGATTCTCTGAGGAAATATGTATATGGAATTCTAACGAATATAAGTTCATTGAGCTCGATGATGCATTCAGCACAGGTTCAAGCATCATGCCACAGAAAAAGAACCCTGACATAGCAGAGCTTGTACGTGGCAAGACAGGACGTGTATATGGTGCACTTATGAGCATACTTACAACTATGAAGGGAATTCCTCTTGCATACAACAAAGACATGCAGGAAGATAAAGAGCTTACTTTTGATGCTATTGATACTGTAAAGGGCTGTGTAAGCCTGTTCAAGGGCATGATTGATACTATGAAGTTCAACGATGCACGTATGGAAGACTCTGCCAAGAAGGGCTTCACTAACGCAACAGATGCTGCCGACTACCTTGTAAAGAAGGGTGTTCCTTTCAGAGATGCCCACGGTATCGTAGGACAGCTTGTACTTATGTGCATAGATAAGGGAATCGCTCTTGATGACCTCTCACTTGATGAATACAAGAAAATAAGTCCTGTCTTTGAAGAAGATGTATATGAAGCTATAAGCCTTAAGACATGTGTAGAAAAGAGACTTACTCTCGGTGCTCCTGGACCTGAGGTTATGAATAAGGTCATCGGATTATATGATGAATATATGAAGGATAACCAGAAGCTGTAATTAACAATATCCAGCTTCGGACTGATTCTAATGCAAAAGGTGCTGTCGCTTTAACGATTGAAAATCGTTGAGGTGACAGCACCTTTTGCATTAGATTATTATTCTTAATTTAGAAGACAGCCCTGGGTTTTATCTTACTTTCCCATCTTTATAACAACCTGTTTTCCTTTAAAAGCCACACCATAGCAGTATATTCTATCTTCGGACACTCCCCTTTGTATCAGTTCTTCCTTATAACGCTTTTCATATATCTGCTTAAGTGCTGCATCTGCTGCTTCATCAATATTACTCTCTTTTCTTTCGTTGTATATCTTAAACTCAAGAACAATATCCTGCTGACTCCATTCTACTTATTCTGAATAATATAATTCTGGCTGATATTACTTATTGTGCCGGTATATTACCCTTTTAAACATTATTATGTATATGTGGCTTACTAAAGCCTTGAATACATCAATGTTTAATTATAAAGTAGTTGGATAATTTATGATATATTATCATAAATGTATCATGCGTGATTTTTATTAATTCCCTTTATCATCCTCTCATTGTACCATTTTATGATTTATGCTATACTATATAAGTTATTGTCATATTTTTACATTATTTACACACAGGAGGATTTATGAGTCAGGAAACAAACTCTGCCCCTAGGGTAGAAAATAAAATGGGTACTATGCCCATAGCCAAACTATTATTTAACATGTCTTTGCCAATGATGATTTCTATGCTTGTTCAGGCACTTTACAACATTGTTGACAGCATATTTGTTGCCAAGTTATCAGAGAATGCTCTTACTGCAGTTTCTCTGGCATTCCCGCTGCAGACTCTTCTTATAGCTGTTGCCACCGGGACCGGCGTTGGTATGAATGCCTTACTATCCAAGTCACTTGGTGAACACAACTATAAGAAAGCGAATAAAATTGCATCAAATGCAGCATTTTTATATGTATGCAGCTATATCGTCTTTTTAATTCTTGGTTTCACTATAGTTAAGCCTTTCTATAAAAGCCAGATGGGAAACGCTGATATGCAGATTATGGAATACGGAATAGAATACTTAAGTACTGTTATGATATTCTCTTTCGGACTACTTGCACAGATTTTCTTTGAACGTCTGTTAACATCTACCGGACGTACCATATTCAGCATGACATCACAGCTGTGTGGTGCTATTACAAATATTATCCTCGACCCTATTATGATATTTGGTCTTTTAGGCTGTCCAAGGATGGGTGTTACTGGTGCTGCTGTTGCCACTGTTATCGGTCAGTGTGTTGCAGCCATAGTTGCCGGAACATGTAACCATAAGTTTAACCATGAAATCAAGCTTGATTTCCACAGGTTCAGACCAGATGCACATATTATAGGCACGATATATGCCATAGGTGTGCCATCTATTATTATGCAGTCTATCGGTTCTGTCATGACTTACTCCATGAACAGAATCCTCATAGATTTCTCTTCTACAGCTACAGCCGTATTTGGTGTATACTTCAAGCTTCAGAGTTTCTTCTTTATGCCAGTATTCGGTCTGAACAACGGTATAACACCTATTATTGCTTATAATTATGGAGCACAGAACAGAAAACGTATGCTAAAGACTATCAAACTAAGCCTTATAACTGCATTTTCACTTACTTTTATAGGTTTCCTATGTTTTGAAGGTATTCCACAGGTACTGCTTGGTATGTTTAATGCATCTGAGGATATGTTAAGAATAGGTATTCCTGCATTACGTATAATTGGTATCCATTATCTCATCGCATGGTTCTGTATTATATGTGGTACAGTATTCCAGGCACTAGGAAAAGCGGTATTCAGCATGCTTGTATCCATCATGCGTCAGCTTGTGGTACTCATCCCAGCAGCCTTCATACTCTCTAAGCTTGGAGGACTACATGCTGTATGGTGGGCATTTCCTATTGCTGAGCTTATATCACTCACTTTTTCGCTTATATTCTTTATAAGAATCAACAAAACGATTATATCTAAGATACCAGATGGCAGTGATATATTATAATGCTGAGATTTCATGAATTTCATGCATCTCATAGTAATACTGCTATAACTTAAACATAATATTTCTAATATAAAAAAGCTTTTTCTGACTGTAGGAAAGAGCTTTTTTACTTTTGCATCTTCATCTGACATTATCATTTTGTATGTATTTTTCTTGTATTTAAATGCCAGTTTAATATCAACTGGCATTACTATTTTTCTTTATATTGAGTATTTTAATATATCCAGATAAGTTCTATTATATCCACAAGTTAGTGATTACTTAGCGTAATCAACCAGTCATGACACAATTTATATGATTGGGCTTACAATAAATATCAGTATTTAAAAATAAGGAAAAGAGGTTATTTATTATGACAACTACTTCACAATACGAATTAAACAAAGGACTCGCCCAGATGTTAAAGGGCGGTGTTATCATGGATGTAACTACTCCTGAACAGGCTAAGATAGCTGAGGCTGCTGGTGCTTGTGCTGTTATGGCACTTGAAAGAATCCCAGCTGATATAAGAGCTGCTGGCGGTGTATCACGTATGAGTGATCCTAAGATGATAAAAGGTATACAGGATGCAGTAAGTATCCCGGTTATGGCAAAATGCCGTATTGGTCACTTCGTAGAAGCACAGATTCTTCAGGCTATAGAGATTGATTATATAGATGAATCTGAGGTTCTCTCTCCTGCTGATGATATATATCATATCGACAAGACTCAGTTTAATGTTCCTTTCGTATGTGGAGCAAGAGATTTAGGTGAAGCTTTACGAAGAATCAATGAAGGTGCATCTATGATAAGAACTAAAGGTGAACCTGGTACTGGTGATGTTGTCCAGGCTGTGCGCCACATGAGAAAAATGAATTCAGAGATCCGCAGGATAACATCTATGCACAAGGATGAGCTTTTTGAAGAAGCAAAGCAGCTACAGGTACCTTACGACCTTGTTCTTTACGTTCATGATAACGGCAAGCTTCCTGTTGTTAACTTTGCTGCCGGTGGTGTTGCTACTCCTGCTGATGCTGCCCTTATGATGCAGCTAGGAGCCGAAGGTGTATTCGTAGGTTCTGGTATCTTTAAGTCAGGCAACCCTGCAAAGCGTGCATCTGCTATCGTCCAGGCTGTTACTAACTATCAGGATGCTGCTCTTATCGCCAGATTATCAGAGGATCTTGGAGAAGCTATGGTTGGTATCAATCCTAGCGAAATACAGATTATTATGGAAGAGCGTGGACGCTAGAAATGAGGTTTTGATTATTATGATTATAGGCATACTTGCTGTACAGGGTGCTTTTATAGAGCATGCTCATATGATTGAAAGTCTTGGACATACAGCTAAACAGCTTCGTCAAAGGGATGATTTAGAGGGGATAGATGGTCTTATACTTCCTGGTGGTGAAAGTACAGTTCAGGGACAGCTTCTTAACAAACTGGATATGATAGATGATATCCGTTGTATGATTAACAACGGACTTCCTACTCTTGCAACTTGTGCAGGCCTTATACTTCTTGCAAGACATATCGCTGATGATGACACTGTCCACATAGGAACTCTTCCTGTCACTGTAAAGCGTAATGCATACGGAAGACAACTTTCAAGCTTTGTGACTAATGCTGATATTAAACATATTGGAAATTATCCTATGACATTTATAAGAGCACCATATATAAATAGTGTTTCGGAGGGTGTTGAAGTGCTTGCCTCTGTTGATGACAAAATCGTAGCAGCCAGATATAAAAACCAGATTGGGCTTGCATTCCATCCTGAGTTAACAGATGACACAAGAATACATGAATATTTCTTATCAATGGTGCATGGTGCACAGAATTTATCATTAAAAATTGTGAGTTGATTTTTTAGGGTTAACATTTGGAGGTTGACTTTAAAAGGCACCAGTAGAAAGAATAAATAATGTTCTTTCTACTGATGCCCTTTTTTATCTTACTTTATCATAATGAGTCCACATTCTAATAACTTTAATGATTCCCTCATATTCAGTTTCATTAATTACAACTGGCTGATTGTATACCTGATATACTAATCTATGCTGAATATTAATTCTACGTGAATATACTCCCTGTAGAATCACTCTCACACTCTCACCTTAACTCCCTTAGTATCCCTGTGTGCCATCTTCATCTTTGCAAAGTCTATATTCTTTCCCTTGTATTCCATGGTGAATTCTGTTCCATCATCCATAAGGAATATTTCTTCTATATAATCATCCTTGCCAAGCTTGATACCTCTGACACCAACAGCACTCTTTTTCTTAACTGGTATCTCTGAGAGTGGGAACTTTAAGAAATATCCATTAGCTGTCTGTACAACAACGTTCTTGCTGCTGACAATATCTTCAACTTCACTTGTAGTACCATCCAGATTGAACTTGGAGTATGTCTGTACCTCTATATCTGCTTTCTCTATGCTTATTATCCTGTCATCATCCTGTAGCTTGGTTGCGGCTACTGTTCTTTTCGCCACATCGAATTCTTTAGAATCTACTATCTTCATCATACCCTGGCTTGTAACGAAAAGAAGCTTCTGATCCTTAATAGTATCATATGCACACAGATAGATGATCAGTTCCCCGCTGCTGTCATAGTTTCCAAGATTATCTATAGGTGTTCCCTTATCCCTGAACTTTGTAGAGTAAGGTATATCCTTAACTTTAACCTGATGGAGCTGTCCGTTGTCTGTAAATATGCATATCTTATCTGTATTCATGCATGTGAATACATACTTGAAATCGTTGTATATAGCTTCCTTGTTACGCTCATAGGCAGCATTATCTATAGTCTTGGCATAACCGAATCTGTCCATGATGAATACTACTTCCTGTGCTGGAATTTCTTTTTCTACAAACACAGCAGCCTTTGCATCTGTTATAACTGTTTTTCTTGCAACTCCATATTCCTTCTTTATCCTTGCAAGATCATCCTTTATAACCTTAGCCATAGCTTTTTTACTGCCAAGTATCTTCTCATACTTTTCTATCTTTGCAAGACACTCATCATATTCTTTCTGAAGTGCAAGTATCTCAAGACCTATAAGCTTGTACAGACGCATTTCAAGTATTGCTGATGCCTGTTTTTCTGTGAAATCAAGCTTTGAAGCCTGTTTTTTTGATGCTTCTGACTTAAACTTTATGCCTTCTACATTACCATTTATAAGGCAGTCCTTTGCCATCTTAAGGTTAGAGCTTCCACGAAGTATCTCTATGATAAGGTCGATTATGTCACATGCCCTTATAAGACCTTCCTTTATCTCTTTATTAGCAAGCTCTTTGTTAAGAAGTGTTGTGTATTTTCTTGTGTTTATTTCATACTGGAAATCAATGTGATGCTTTATTATCTGGCGAAGTCCAAGTGTTTCTGGTCTTCCATCCACTATAGCAAGCATATTTACTCCAAATGTGTCTTCAAGCTTTGTTTTCTTATAAAGAAGGTTCTTAAGATTCTCTACATCTGCATTTTTCTTTAACTCAAGTACTATTCTTATTCCCTCTTTTGATGACTCATTTGATACATCTACTATATCTGTAGTTTTCTTAGTTTCAACAAGTTCTACTATATCAGATATGAACTTGCCGATATTAGCACCTATCATAGTATAAGGAATCTCTGTTATAACAAGCCTGTCCTTCTCGCCCTTCTTAGAAGCTGCTTCAAAAACAACCTTTCCTCTTAGCTTTATCTTGCCAGTTCCTGTCTCGTATATACCCGGAAGCTCTGACTTGTTGATGACCAGTCCACCTGTTGGAAAGTCCGGACCTGGCATGTACTCCATAAGCTCATCTGTAGTTATATCCTCATTATCCATATATGCACACACTGCATCTACTACCTCACTTAGATTGTGTGTAGGGATATTGGTTGTCATACCTACCGCTATTCCATCAGCACCATTTACTAAAAGATTGGGAACTCTTACAGGAAGCACTGCTGGCTCTTTTTCTGTCTCATCGAAGTTAGGTACGAAGTCAACCACATTCTTATCAAGATCTGATAAATACACATCCTGGGTGAACTTCTTTAGCTTGGCCTCTGTATATCGCATAGCAGCAGCTCCATCACCTTCTATAGAACCAAAGTTGCCATGTCCGTCAACAAGTGCCATGCCTTTCTTGAAATCCTGTGAAAGCACAACAAGTGTCTCATAGATTGAGCTGTCACCATGTGGATGATATTTACCCATTGCATCACCTACAATACGTGCAGACTTTCTATGAGGCTTATCATAGTTTAACCCAAGCTGATCCATAGCATACAGTACTCTTCTTTGTACCGGCTTAAGTCCATCTCTTACATCAGGAAGCGCTCTTGCTGTGATAACGCTCATGGAGTAATCTATATAGGACTTCTGCATCAGCTCAGAATATTCTGTTTTTATAATATTCTCTGCCATTATTATCTCCGTATGATATTTTATTATCAATAATATATTTAATTATAATGCTTTACGCATCTATCTGCGCTTCATTTGCATGTGCATGTATGAATGCCCTTCTTGGTGGGACATCGCTTCCCATAAGCATAGACGTAACCTCTGTCGCCATTCTGGGAGGACTGCTTTTCGGATACGATACAGCAGTTATTTCCGGTGCAGAGAAGGGTCTGGAGGCATTCTTCCTTTCCGCTTC
>OHMH01001170.1_pt1 | contig 10982 bp, 10 predicted proteins | sample 1569311 | NCBI WGS metagenome assembly OHMH01 (sample SAMEA3879503, study PRJEB24766) | human gut metagenome | biome: human-associated habitat; feature: feces | place: USA | collected 1985/1987
AGTATATTTATAAAAGATTCAACTTACAAAATCTTTACTCTGTTATACAAGATAAGGAAGCTGGGCTTTTGCTATGCCTTCTGCTAACACTCTTAACTCAAAATGTGTATTTTCTGGAAGTTCTCCATTATACGTTACCTCTTTTAACAGCATTTCTGATACCTCTCCTGGTTCTAAGGCTGATATATAATAATAATATCTGTCATTAATATCTCCTGATAAAGAATCTTTATATATCCATTTTGCCTCAGTTTCCTGTGATGATGCCTCAGCCACAACTCCATCTGCTAATATATAATCAACCTTTCCTCTCATATCAAGTGGTACTGTCTGGCCAGCTATATTATCTTTCTTATTCTGCTCGTTATCATCATATACAAGCACCGGAACAAACCTAACTCTCACAACTGTATCTGTAGTCGGATAATCCTGCGAGGTTATATTCTTTACAGCGACCTCTTTAGCTGCCGTTCTCATATTTTCACTTATACGCTCATATACGTTAGAATTATTTTCCATGCTTTCATTATATGTCCCATCTTTACCCGTCCCTGAATCTTCTAATATCATTTCCTTATTTTTATTTTTTTCAACAATTCCTATGTTGACACATGCTCCCTTAAAGACATTATCAACAGCTTTAGTCCTGGTTTTTAACGAAGCATAGGTTACTCCTGTGACTAGAAGCATAACAGCAGCAAGAAGTCCAGCTGATACCGTTATTTTCTTTACTATATTAATCTTTTTCACACCATATTCCCCTTTCTATACTGCAGCACCTTTTTGCAATTCATCTTTTCCATTCTGTTATATAGTATTTCCAGAGCCATCATCACAATAAGCACCCCTATAACAACACATTTTCCATATAATGAACTCATAAATGATGATACATATCCAAGCAGCGGAATATCAAACATCACTTTACCAACAACACTATCATATGTTACAAGACCACCATCATTTACCTCGTTAGCATCGCCTTTAGTTATAAATCCTCCACGAATGCTGTCTTTTTCAACAACTCTGTGTGTAACAAGATTACTTTCACTAATGTGGAATGTTATGACATCTCCGGTATTAATAGAATCCACATCAACCTGTTTTACATACACAAGACTACCGACATGATATTCAGGCTCCATACTGGCTGATAAAACCCTGTAACTTTTAAAGCCAATAACTCCCGGAAGATACGTAATAAGCACTATTCCTGCTAACAATATAAACATAACATCAGCCAATGCCAGTAAGAATTTTCTGAGCCATCTTTTATTCTCACCATCCACATTACTATTCACATTACTATCTACATTACCATACATATTACTATTCATATTAATATTCATCCTAATATCCATCTTAATATCCTTACTACTGTTATCCCTCTATTATTACTAATGTCATCTCTCTATTATTACTGCTGTTTTTCATTCTTTCCCATAAATCTGTTGACTGCCAAGGCCGCATCGCTAAGCCACTTCCATCCAGAATCTTTTTTATTGGTAAATACTGTCTGTGCCGGTTCTCCATCTGCCCACAATCCATAACGTACACTATCCAAACCATAGAATTGTGGTCTGATATCATTAGCATAATCTGCTTTTATTATTGTCTCACCGATAAATATATCACTCGCTTCTTCAGAACCTGAATTATCATTTTTACTATAATTATCAGATTTTTCTGAAAGCTTATACTCCAATGTCCAGTCCGTATCCTCAGACACCGTATAAAAGCCCTTTTTCAGCCCGCTTATAACTGCTGTTTTCTGTACTACATCTCCATTAGCATCAAAGGATACAGGTTGATAATACACTGCTATCAAGCCGTCCTTTACATCTTCCTTATATCCAAACTGTTCTATTTTAAACACATATGTCTGGTTAGCTCTTATAATTCTGTTATCTGTATATTGGCTGTCTATACATTTTGTTATATCCAGCTGGCCTTTAACAACATGAATTGTATACAAGGCATGATCATAGCTGTCATTGTTTATATCTTTTTCTTTGTTATAAAGTGTTTCATCAGCTATATAGCCCTTTGTATTTTTTGTACAGCTGTCATTCTCATCAACCCTGCTAACACCATATTTAACCTTTATTTTGTAAGATGTATCATCATCAGGAGCTATACATGTTAATTCAGATTCATTTACAGGCTTATCATCCTTATACCATAATACAGTGAAATCCTCACTTGAAAGCTTTGTTCCATCTTCACTTATTGTACAGCCGTTTGTTTCAAGGATTTTATTTAGTATTTCTGATTTATCACCAGCTTCTTCTAAGCTGTCACCATAAAATATTACATCCTCTGTATTCTTAATAAGCGGAAGTGTTCGTACATTAACTGCCGGCTTTGGAAATTCCTTGAACTTACCGTCAATTATCACTCCCGATTCTCCACCATTTGTCGTTACATTATTGCCACCTGCATAATGTGGGTCTGCCTTGACCTTGATAACTTTTTTCCAACCATATTTTTCATCGTCTGCAGCATTGCTGCCTGATGATATATCAGCATTGCTGCTAAGGCTTGTTACTGTCTGGTCAAGCCATTCTACATATATCATATTCTTTTCTTCATCATAGCCTATATTTCCACCTGATGCCGTATTCATACCTGCCTGTGAAATACACACATAGCCACTGTGATTCTTTGCATATTCAGCATCAGTTGTCACTATATTTCCTTCATCATCTATGATGTTAAATCTGTTATCTATATAATCCCTTACTGCAACATTAGTTATATCTTTAAGAATAACACCATCTGTATCCTTTAATGATGCTGTAAGTGAAATATCATATGTCCTGTCCTCCCAGTCGTTAAGGGTTACTGTCTTATTCACATCATAATCATCTATGGTGATTATTCTTGCTGTGTCCGGTACTGTAAACTTCATATTGCAGTTTGAAAGATTACCACCTCTTTCCATATACAAAACTGTAATAATATGTTTTTTGTGCTGGTTAACCTCTGATTTATCATTTCCTGCTTTTACAAGTTCATCTGCAAGCGGACCTGTTTGCCATAAGTCTACATCGCCGCCACATTCACTATGGATACCTCCAAGATCTAAAACAAGCTCTCCATCAAGAAACACCCACAAATCATCATCACCTGTGAACTTATACACAAGATCATCATCATAACCATTTAATGCAAACTCAACATCATAACGCATACCGAAATAATAGTTGGTTCCTTTATTTCCATCTGCGCTGTTATAACCGCAGTCAGGAACATGTGATGATGAATCATTTAAAGGAAAAAAACTATCCCCCGCTTGTGTTTTATTACCCTTTGGAGATAATACGTAGTCTAATGTATATGTTGAACTTCTGTTTCCATTATCATCCTTTTTAAAAATCAACTTATAATCTTTTATAACTGTCTTTCCTGTTTTTGCCTCATCAGAAAATAGTCCCGGTTCATCAACATTGAATATGACCCTTCGGTAATCCTCTTTATCAAGCCCCTTTATGATGCCTTGTGAGGCATTGTAGTACTCTTTTTTTGTCCCATCAAAAGTTCCAGTAGTTTTATACTTTCCATCGTTATAATATATGCATGTATTAACATCCAGTCCATTTACATTGCATGAATATCTGTTTTTTTTGTAATTCTGGTTTTTTGTTCCTACAGTCAGCTTATCCCTGCCATCATTTGCATAGTTAGAAGCTGTATTTATACTCTGACTGGCAAGCTCCTTAAATCCCGGTTTATATTTTGCTCCTCTATATGGAGCAACAACATAATCATAAAATGTACAATATCCTGCAAGAATATCGTTATCCTTTTCACCATCTTCATCAGCCACATCATTTCCCGCAGTAGCACTGGCACTGACTAATGCCTCACCATTATCACCAACTGCTTTGTTTTCTTTATTAGCTGTTTCTTCCTTTCTTACGTTATATAAAGCTGGTATTTCTGTTAACCCTGTTGTACACATAAGTTTAAGGATAATACCAGAAAACACTACAAACAAACTTATACATACCAGTATAACTGGCAGTCTCTTCTTTATCTTACCTGACATATTCTCTCCTTTCAGATTAATATTTTTATTTTTCCACATCGCAGATAAGCTTCTTAAGCTTATACTCTGGAATTTCTTTCTGTTGTTTTTTACTGCAGTTATCTAATATACGTTTTACAATATCTCTTACATTATCCATACTGCAGTCTGAAAGCAGAATAATATAATGTGTTTTATCACAGGCAGCGACTATATCACTCTCTCTTAACGAATGTTTAAGTGTATATAAAAATGTTTCAGAGCTTTTATTAAAAACTACTGTATATGCACTGCTGTTATTTCTACGTATACGGCGTTTTTCTATTTCACAGTTTTTCATGAACTCTTCATAATCACACACTACTGCACCGCGTGAATATCTATGAATTATATTATCGTGATTTAAAGTAATTTCTTTGTTAAGGTTACATATTTTTTCAGATGGCTTCACACACAGACGTTCTTTAAATAACTGTTCAAGCTGCTTAAAATGTTTTTCTGCCTCAGCCTGTCTATTCTGGCTTATAAGAGCCCTCATATAGTAATAATGCACATCCTCTGACAAATCATCTGTCATAAGTGCCCGGCTGCACACTATTTCCATATTTTTATAATCATTACATGCATACAATGTCTCTGACAGTTTCACAACCTCATTTATATACATGGTATGATAGTAAGCGTTAAGTGTAACAATCCAGTAACAGTCAGTATATTTTTCTAAAAATCTTTTCTTATAATATTTTAGGGCTTTTTTCTGATAATCTGTCTTTTCTGATACTGACTTTATTGTTTTTGCTTTTTCACACATGCATTCAAACTCCCATGCATCCGCATTTACTGATATATCCCTGTTCCAGCTATAATATCCACGTCCGGTTTTTATGAATTCGATCTGTCCAAAATTCTTCTTTAATATGCTTCTTGCCCTATATACAAGATTTTTCAAAGCATTGGCAGGATTATCGCTTTCCTCATCATTCCATAATGCATCTGATAATTCCCCGACCGATATATTACTATTCCAGTGACTTATTATATAAGACAACAGCTTCGTTATTTTATCTGATTTTATTCTGCTATTATCAAGTATTATCCCGTTGTATGTCATACAAAAATCATCCAGAAACGTAACATATACTATTCCCTGCTCCTGCAATATACTTCACCAGCTATAATTCTTTTTTTGTAGTGTTATGCTTTTCTTTTCTTCTGCAATACAGACCGGCTAATGTTCCCAAAACCGCTGTTCCTGCTATAACTGCAAGCACACCATATAACATAAGTAAAGAGTTATCTCCTGTCATGACACTTGTTTTGGTTACAGCTGCATCACTGTTTGGCTGTGCACTCACATTAACACGTATCCTTCCTTCTTTATTCATATAAGAATTATCCATAGTTTCTCCATCAAGTGTCACAACGATTCTTATATCCGCACTCTCTCCTCCTGAAAGTGTTGCAATATACTTATCCCCTATAAGAATATTTCCACTTAACGCACTATCTGTTTTCGTATTTCCTGTTGTATCCTGACTACCTATGATTCCGTCATATAGCAAAGAATATTCGTTATCTTTAACACTTTTATATATTTTTATGTTGTATATGCCTGCTTTACTGCCTTCATCTGCAATATTACTGATAAGCTCACTATTTATATAAAAATCCATATTTTTATCTGAATTATTATATAAACTTATCTTTCCTTCTCTTGATTCTCCTGGTTCCATATCTTTAAAATCTGCATCTTTTTCGACTACACCAAACTTTACCGCACTGTTATCAAGAGTTATTGATGTAGCATTTTTTTCTGATGTCTTTACAGATGCATCTGCTGCCAAAGCTTTAGCACCTGGTGTTACCTTAGTTATATCATCTATCATTCCGTCATCATCTATTTCTGCAAGTATTCCCCACTCATACAACATGGCAGCTTTTGCAGCAACTGTCTGTATAGCATTGGCATCATAAGTAACCCTGGCAGACAAATCCCTGTATATATTAGTGTTACCATTAACTCCAAGAAGTACTGTATATGCATCCATAAAATCACTTGTACTCTCCCCAGGAGCTACTATTTTTTTATAATACAGGTAACCATCAGGGTCATCATCATTACCAGACGGACTTACATATATCCAGTCATTGGTATTTACGTAATTTATTCCAATATAATCCTTATTAAGCTTCTGTCCTTCTCTTTCTGTAACTGCTTCTTTATTATCAAGCCACTCTTTTTTCACCTTCACCCTTACATACTGTGGTCTGGCTCCTGTATTTTTTGCTGACACCTTCTGTATTACGCGCTGGTTAACCATTTCTGTATTTATCGCATTTTCATTGGAATTCCTATCAATATTGTCTTCATTAACATTCAGACTCACTCCTATTGAAGATGTTGATATTGTTTTATCGGTGTGTGCTGCAGCCCTATATATAGCCATAGTCCCACCAGCGATGAAATCCGCTGAAAGAATTATTGCCGCCGCAGTGATTAACAGCTTTTTTCTCATAACACTCTCCATTCTTGCGCTGCTTCTTTGCGCATCTCAAGTTTGTGCGAAGCACACATTTTTAACAGGTGTTTTACATAAACGGGGCAAATTATGTAATTTGCCCCGTTTTCACACACTTTCTATTCTATGACTGACATGTTTTGTTTATGACATATTTTATATAACAGCTTTTTTCCATTTACTCCTTACCGCTGTATACAAAATAACATTTTGACACTTACTTTATATCTGCATTACCCCAGCCTGTGATATTTCCATAAGCATCCTTTACAGGTGTAAAATTATCTGCCTGTATGAATTCTGCCCTTGCATCAATATTAAATGTTTTATCGGCCATTTCATTACCCCATTCAGCTGGTATTGTTACTTTAGTAAATACTTTTGATGATGTTTCTCCATCGTTCTTGTTAGATAGTATATTTTGATAATAATAATATCCATCGTCTGACTTTACCCATCCTTTTTGGATGTCAAGAGCTTCCTCAATATCTGCTGCCTGCTCATCTGTAAGTCCCTTGTAGTCTATTCTTACTCTGACATATGCATCCTCTGAATCAGACTTAAGGTTAACAGTCGGATCCTTTGACAACACATCACCCGGCTTTACGTTACTATAATCCTTACCTGTTGTGTTATCATCTCTTTTATGTTCATCTGTTTCTGTAAGTGTTCCTGTTACATGACCCAGCGTTACTACGTTAGAGCGTATATCCTTATCTGTAAAATATGCTAAAGTTCCACCAACTACCGATGTTATGCATAATGCTGAAGCAGTAAGACCTATTACAAGTTTTTTTCTATTCTTAAACATACTGATTCTTTTACACCCTCCTGCATTTTTTATTTCACTATTTGATTTATATATTTACTCTATCTTAATCAGCTGTAAACTGTGAACCGGCTGCCGTCTTGCTGTTAACAAGCTTTACAAGCTCTGGCTGTGCTTCTTCATAATCTGCAAATGTTGATGCCTGGACAGCAAAACCTGTCACCTTAATGTTAAATGATGGAAGTGTACCTGCATCTACTATATTTCCATCCTGGTCCTTGTAAATAACTGTTGGATCATATTCCTCGCTGTCAACATCAATAATCTCAAGCTTGTTACCATCTGCATCACACTTATATACTGTCGTCGTCTTAGCAGCCGATGACCATTCCTCTGTTATTCCTGTGTATACTTCAACATTATTAAACAACGCTTCTGTAGCGGAATCTGCTTCTACTGCACTCTTATATACCCACATTTCACTTCCATCCTGGTTAACCGCTATCTTTTCCCAGTCATCTAAGTCAAAGTCAGTAACTGATGCATATTTTTCAAAAGCTTCTGCACTCATAAGACTGCCCTGTGCATCAGTATAATCAACCTTAATTGCCATATATACTGCCTGATCTGATTCATTCTTCATAACAGGATTCTTTCTTATAACATCACCAGGTGTATAGTTCTTTCCTGAATCAGTTGTCCATTCTGTCTCTGTAAGTGTTGTTGTTATATTCTTTCCTGATGTAAATGTATTTGTCTTAGTTTCTGTTACAGAATTAAGATAAGCAAGCGTTCCTCCAACTGCAAGACCTGCAGAAATAGCCATGGCTGCTGCTGTTGCTGTGATTTTTTTCATCTTATTCATTGATATGATCCCTCCACATATATTTAATAATCAGCTATACTGTTTATAAAACCCATCATTTCTGTTTTAGCACTATCATATGTGATTCCATCTGCCTGGATAGCATATGCTGTTATTTTTATATTAAATTCAGGCAGCTTTTTTTTAACTTCATCCTGCTGTATATCTCTGCTAAGATATACTCTTGTAAACAATGGTTCTGTCACATTCTCTTTTTTAACAGTTGATGCAGAATCCTGGCTTAAGATATCCTTGTATATATATACCTCGCCTTTATCATCCGCAGCCATCCCTATATATTCCCATGCATAGGAATAATCTATTCCCTCACTATTAATTTCATCCTGCTTATCTTTGTTAAGATAAAGCTTACCAAACTCTTCTCCCGTAAGTTCCTTGTTATCAGCACCATAATACTGCACCTTTAATGCCACATATGAGTCAACACTATCAGCCTGTAATGTAACTGTTGGATCCTTGTCAATCTTCTGCCCAGGCACATATCCAAGTGCCTCTGACCTGCCATGATCCTCCCACTGTGGTTCATCCAGTTTTATTCTTATATTCTTATCTGACTGAAACACATTTGTTGCCGTAGGTGTAACTGTTTTTAAAACCGCATATGTTATAAATGCTCCTGTGAATATAAGACTTATAGCTGCACATAATATTAATAACATACTGCGCGCCAGGCGCTTATTACCTGATGTCTTACTGATATGAAACCATCCTGGTTTTTCATTCATCCACTAACTCCTTTCCTTTAATATATTCTACGGTAGCTATTATGAATGGGAATGGTCACATGATGGTCACACGGCACAGCTTTTTTATTTTTTATCTGCAAAACAAAAAAACATATAAAAAGACCAGCTTATCTGTAACTTTACGTAACAAATAATCTGGTCTTTACATTAATCTTTTATTATATTCTATTGGTGGCTGTCGCCTGTTGCATAGTCTATCACTATTCCTGGCTGTACATTATAGCAGTAAACATTAAATAATATTCCTTCACCATTATCTTCTACTGACTCCGCTTCCATAAGAACGCCGCTGGCAACAAGATTATCTCCTATGAATACCGGCGTAACCCTGTATAAAACATGGTTATTAGTCTCTTTAATATAATCTGCAACCATATTCTCAAAAGGCAGCATACCATTTACATTAAGATATCTTGTTCCTGTTATGAGGTTCTTTTTGTTGGCATTCTCTGCTGTTAACTGATATCCGATAAGATGACATCTGTTATACAGATACTTTCCATCCACATTATCATACTTGGCTATCTGCCATCCAGTAGGTTTCACCGAACCTATTGAACCTCTTTTTTCTGTTGGCATAAGATCTTTTCCTACATTAGCATAAGCGGTTGTACATCTTCCAAGTGAATCAAGTTCTCCATATTGTTCAAAAGATGCTGTCGTCTTGTCAGCTTCTGTGAAAAATGGTGTATTATCATTTACAACAATGTACGGATTGCCTGAGTATTCAGGCAATGTATCTAATGATGCGGCAAATTCTTCATAATCAGACATACCTGAATCATTTTTTATCGTTTCATTGCTGCTTACTGAATTCTGTACTGTATCTTCTGGCTTAAAACATGCTGTAAGTCCTGTTGCACATATCAGCATCAGTACAACAGACAGTATAGCACATCCATGCCATGTCCATTTTTTAATTCTATTTAACATATAACCCTGCACACAATTCTGTTTTATTATTTTTATTTCTTTCTTCTGTATATTTCTTCTGTAATCTTATCATGAGAACTTCCCTCAAACTCATCAGAGCTTTCCAGCGTGAACTCATTTAACAGCTTTTCAGGGAATGTAGTATCTGATGGATACTCCCTGTTCCACTTATAAAGATATATCATATCAATATGCTCCTGAACATCTGATACATTATCATCTTCAATAAAACAATAATCTTCTTTATCAGCCTGTCCAAAGTTCTGGCTAAGAACTATATTATCGTTATGTGGAAACAATGACTTTGTATACATAGATACCCACAGCTTATGTTCCTTTGAAATCTCTATTATTCTGTCTATAAGTACTGAATCCTTACTTTGTCTTCTGTTATTAAACATCATTCCATAGTTATCATCTATAATTGCTATCAGCTTCATAAGTAATCCTCCATTTCTGCATTACTTTTTATTCACATGCATTTTAGCACAATCCTGCCCGGATGTCTTATGAAAAATAGCATTTTTTATTTATATTTTTGATTTTATTTTAATAACCATGCTATTTCTTCTTTATAAGGAGGGACTTTCTTATCACTGCCATCAACTGCTACCCATGGTGTTTCAAGTATTTTAGGCACATTAACAAATCTTTCATCATGGACTAATCTATGGAGTGTCCCATATCCAATATTACCTTTATCTATATTAGCATGACGGTCCTTATGTGCCCCCAATGGATTCATGCTGTCATTAATATGAAATACTGCAATCTGATCAAGACCTATAACCTTATCGAATTCTTCAAACACTTCGTCATAATGATTGACTATATCATAGCCTGCATCATTCACATGGCATGTATCAAAACATACCCGCAGTCTGTCAGCTTTTTCAACACCATCGTATATTGCTTTTAATTCATCGAAAGTTCTTCCTATCTCACTGCCTTTTCCAGCCATAGTTTCAAGTGCTATATATACATCATCATCATTCTTGTCCAATACTGTATTAAGACCTTTTATTATCTGTGCCGTTCCTTCCAGAACACCTGCATTCACATGGCTTCCTGGATGAAGCACAAGTATATGGCTTCTCAT
>OHMH01001182.1_pt1 | contig 10952 bp, 9 predicted proteins | sample 1569311 | NCBI WGS metagenome assembly OHMH01 (sample SAMEA3879503, study PRJEB24766) | human gut metagenome | biome: human-associated habitat; feature: feces | place: USA | collected 1985/1987
TCGTTAAAGCGACAGCCCCAGTGTTAAGTCATATGCCCGTACTTGTCATGGAGCTGTATAAGCTGTTATGGGTTAAAAAAGGAATAGTTGTGTTAGCAATAGCGGTTGTTATTGTTTCCAATACTGGTATAAAAAAGGGATATACATATGATTCAGATTTGGCTGTAGCTATGAAATATTATAGTGAAGCAAAAGACATGCAGTTATCAGATGAGCTTTCGGATATAGTATACAGATATGAGCAGGAGAGTGAGTACTGGAATGACAGGCTTAAGCAGATAAATACAGCATTTGCCAATGAAACCAAGGAATTCACCAGGGAAGATATGAACGAAGCCACAATGCAGGTGTCGTTATATAAAAAAGGATTGGAAGAGATACACCGGAATATAAACAATCTTGAATATCTTAAGGGAAAAAATATAACCGGAGAGGTAACAATGCCTTTTGCTGTTGAAGAGATGCTTGGTGAAAAGAAACAGAATATGCTTATATCTATACATACAGCAAAAAGGGGAAGACTTAGCTGGTGTATGATGAAGCTGTGTGCAGTACTTATAGTTTCGATATGCATAGGGGTAGTGATATTCATTCCGGATATCGTGAATATTACAAGGGTATATAAGATAGATGATATGCAGACAGCCATACAGAATTATCCCAAGTTTTCATTTGTTCCATTTAAAATGTCACTTATGGCTTATCTTATCTGTAATATAATATGGAAGCTTGTATTACTTATGGCAATAGCCGGTATAGTAGTACTTATATCAACAATGTCTGGTTATGTGTTATCGCTTGTTGTATCGCTGGCACTTGTGCTGCCACAACTGTTATATATGCTGGGATTTAATCTTATGTACTATATTTCAATCGTATCCCCTCTTCTTGTTGAGGAAAACTGGGGACGTGGCATTAATCAGCTGAATGGTATTATGCTTGTTGCTGCCGGACTGGTCTGCTGGGTGATAAGCGTCAGAAGAATTGTAAAAAATGGACATTGATTATTGATTACAGTAAAAAAGTGTGACTGGAATATATCGGGAAATGGAGCGTGGATAGTATGGAACTTAGGATTAATGATTTAAAGAAAACCTATGGCAGCGTAAAAGCATTAAAGGGAATAAGCTATAGCTTCACGCCAGGTGTGTATGGCATACTTGGAGCCAATGGTGCAGGAAAGAGCACAATGATTAACCTTATAACTGATAACGTGAGCAGGGATAAGGATGGTGGAAGTATAATATACTGTGATGGCTATAATACATGTGGAAACAGTCAGGAATATAACTGTGATGATAATGAGAAAACAATATCAGGTGAGCCGCTGGATATATTAAAGTTAGGTGCTAAGTTTCGTGGGATTGTTGGATATATGCCACAGCAGCAGGGATTCTATGAAGATTTTTCACCGAAGGCATTTCTTAAGTACATGGCAGAGATAAAAGGTGTGAAAGCCATAAAATCAGTGGATGATAATGGCAAGGTGACTGTGAAAAAGGTCGGACAGCAGATAGATGAGCTTCTTGGAATAGTGAATCTTACATCCGTCGCATATAAGAAAATAGGTGGCTTTTCTGGAGGCATGAAGCAGAGAGTGCTTCTGGCACAGGCATTGCTTGGCAATCCAAAGATACTTATACTTGATGAACCGACAGCCGGACTGGATCCTAAGGAAAGGATAGCTATCAGGAACTATATTGCTGAGCTATCTAAGGATAAGATTATATTATTCGCTACGCATGTTGTAAGTGATATAGAATGTATAGCAGACAAGGTTCTTCTGTTAAAGAATGGCGAGATTATAGCAACAGGAACTCCATCACAGCTTATTGAGCAAATGCAGGGAAAGGTCGGGGAACTTACATGCACGCTGGATGATGTTGCCAGCCTTCAGGAAAAGTATCATATAGGAAATATAAGACAAAGAAAGGATGGGCTTGTTTTAAGACTTGTTGGAGATGAACTGCCAGGGGAGGCGGTAAAGGTTGATAATGATATTGACCTTGAGGATGTATATCTGTACTATTTTGAATAAGTTTTTGACCGCAAATGCAGATAGTTACTGTGTTTGCGGTTATATTTTTTGGAGTGATATGGTTTATAGAAAATTAAAAGTCTGTTAGATTGTGTCAATTGTATAAATTACAATACAATATTAAAAAATTGATATTTGCTGGATTTGGTGTATAATAACAGAGTATTCTTGTATGTATGTAAGTCTTAAAAGGAGAAGTATACTTTTCTTCTGATGTTATAAGGATAATTGAAAAAATCAGACATAATGGAGGCACAATAAAGATGGGATATATATCCAGAGATGAAGCATTTACATTACTAAAGAAGTATAACAAAGATCCTTTTCATATCCAGCATGCGCTTACAGTAGAAGCTGTCATGAAGTGGTATGCCAATGAGTTAGGATATTCGCAGGATGCAGAATACTGGGGTATCGTAGGATTGCTTCACGATATAGATTTTGAGCTATATCCAGAAGAACATTGCATAAAGGCACCAGAACTTTTAAGAGAAGGTGGAGTGTCAGAGGATATTATTCATGGTGTAGTATCACATGGTTATGGAATAACTGTTGATGTAGCACCTGAGCATGAGATGGAAAAGGTGCTTTTTGCAGCAGATGAGCTTACAGGCCTTATATGGGCAGCGGCACTTATGAGACCATCTAAGAGTACAAAGGACATGGAGCTTAAGTCTTTAAAGAAGAAGTATAAGAGCAAAGGCTTTGCAGCAGGCTGTTCAAGAGAGGTTATAGAAAAAGGTGCGAAACAGCTTGGATGGGAACTTGAAAAGCTGCTTACAATGACTCTTGCGGCTATGGCAGCCTCAGAAGATACTATCAATGAAGAGATGGCAGCTGAGTCAGCTGCACAGTAGACAAGTAAAGAAAGGACGTATAGTAATGAAGGTTTTATTAATTAACGGAAGCAGGAGAGATGCAGGTTGTACATATACAGCACTTTCAAAGGCAGCTGAGGCCATTGAAAGTGAGGGTGTAGAAACAGAGATTATCAATGTAGGAAGCAGAGTGCTTAAGGGAGAAGTCGATGAGGTAGTCAAAGAAGCTGGTGAAAAGGTGAACAGCAGATGGTGTTATAGTAGGTTCGCCGGTATATTACGCATCAGCCAGTGGAGAAATCATGATGTTTCTTGACAGATTCTTTGGAGCTTTCGGTGCAGATATGAAGTATAAGCCGGGCTCAGCAGTGGCATCAGCACGTAGAGGTGGCACAACGTCAACTATTGATGATCTTAACAAGTATTTCCAGATTAACCAGATGCCTGTTGTATCATCTAACTACTGGAACATAGTTCATGGAAACACACCTGAAGAAGTTGTAAGGGATGAGGAAGGCATGCAGACTATGAGGCTTCTTGGAAAGAATATGGCATGGCTTGTTAAGTCTATAGATGCTGCAAAGAAGCAGGGTGTTGAGCTTCCTTGTGGTGAGGATAAGATAAAAACTAACTTTATAAGATAGTCTGCGTGAGTTGCTATGTGAGTTGCTATGTGGGTTGCTGCGTGAGTTACGTTGCATGAGTTGCTATAAGAAAACGATTGACAGAGTTAGTATAAAACATATATAATAAAAGAACCGTGCAGCCGGGGAGTTAGCGGCACCTTGTACCTGCAATCCGCTATAGCAGGGGTGATGTTCGGCAGAGGGCGAGATTTTATGGAGCCGCCCGATATAAGTGGTGATGACATCTGGGTCTTCCGCAACAGGAATTCATGAACCATGTCAGGTCAGGAATGAAGCAGCATTAAGTGAAACCTTCTGTGTGCCGGAAGGCAGCCTGGATCGAGCTAACTGTATCGGTAACGTCTGTGGATGATCATTCGAAGCCGGGCGCACGGTTTTGTGCGTTTTTAAACAACATGACAGAAAGGAAGTCCTAAGTTATGTCATATCAGGCATTATACAGAAAGTGGAGACCAGACAACTTTGAAGATGTCAAAGGTCAGGAACATATTGTTACAACTTTAAAGAATCAGATTAATGCCGACAGAATAGGACATGCTTACCTGTTTTGTGGAACCAGGGGTACTGGTAAGACAAGTGTGGCAAAGATATTTGCAAAGGCAGTTAACTGTGAACACCCGGTAAATGGGAGCCCATGTGGGGAGTGTCCTACATGCAGGGCAATAGCTTCTGGTACTTCCATGAATGTTATAGAGATAGATGCGGCATCAAACAATGGTGTCGATAATATAAGGGAAATCAGGGATGAAGTGCAGTATTCCCCAACAGAAGGAAAGTATAAAGTATATATAATCGATGAGGTTCATATGCTTTCCATAGGAGCGTTTAATGCACTTCTTAAAACACTTGAGGAACCACCGGCTTATGTTATATTTATACTTGCTACGACAGAGGTGGCAAAGATACCTATAACTATTATGTCAAGATGTCAGCGATATGATTTCCATAGAATATCTATAGAAACGATAGCTGACAGGCTGTCAGAGCTGATGAAGGCAGAGAATATAGTGGTTGAAGATAAGGCTGTCAGGTATGTGGCTAAAGCAGCGGATGGTTCTATGCGAGATGCACTAAGCCTTCTTGACCAGTGCATAGCCTTTCATCTTGGGGAAGAGCTTAAGTATGATGATGTGCTTGATGTACTTGGCGCAGTCGATACAGCTATATTCAGTAATATGTATAAGACGATAAGGGAAAATGATGTGGCACGCTGTATGAGCCTTATGGAAGACATTATCATGCAGGGACGTGATTTATCACAGTTTGTCACAGATTTTATATGGTATCTGAGGAATCTTTTACTTATAAAGACTACTAAAGATACTGATAAGATAGAGGATGTAATCGAGGTATCTAAGGATAACATAGCTGATATGATAGAAGCTGCTAAAGAAGCTGATGCAGATACACTCATGAGACATATAAGAGTGTTATCAGAGCTATCCAACGATATGAAGACATCAACACAGAAGAGAGTAAAGGCAGAGGTTACATTTATAAAGCTGATGAGACCAGCCATGGAGAATCCAGCTGATATGACGGAGCTTGCAGGACGTATCAACACACTTGAGACACAGCTTGGTGATGCCATGCAGGTTATAGATAAGCTTAAGTCAGGTGAACTTATCCCTGCTGGTATGCTTAATGCCATAAGTCAGGGCGCGGCTATAATGCCGGGTGGAGTGAATGGCAGCGACATGACAGGAGCTGGCGCTGACGGATTCGTGGCAGCCGGAGTTAATAATAACGATAACAAGCCAGTTATTAAAAGAAACTATGATGCAGTGACTGATGATATAAAGCAGATAGCATCACAGTGGAATGTCATAATCTCATCCATAGATGATGCACTTCTTATGAACTTCTTAAAACAGGCATATGTTACTGTAACAGAGGATGGCAATAGTCTTGAGATTATGATAAAATCACTTAGTGGTTACAATGCTATAAGCAGGGAAGAAACAGTTACCATGCTAGAGGAGCTTATAGAAGAAAGGACAGGGGTATCTGTCAGAATCGTAGTAACCAAGATGGATGAAGATGAAGATTTTAACAAGCGTTATGTAGCACTTGAGGAGCTTGTTGGGATGAATATAGAAATAGATGATAAGGAGGAATTTATATAATGGCTAAAAGAGGTGGATTTCCAGGAGGAATGCCTGGCAATATGAACAATCTTATGAAGCAGGCGCAGAGAATGCAAAGACAGATGGAGGAGCAGCAGGCTGCCCTTGAAACAAAGGAATTCACAGCAACAGCAGGCGGTGGAGTTGTCGAAGTAACTGTAACAGGCAAGAGAGAAGTTACTAAGGTTAAGATCGATCCTGAGGCAGTTGATCCAGATGATGTAGAAATGTTAGAGGACTTAATAGTTGCTGCAACTAACGAAGCACTTCGCAAGTGCGAGGAAGAGTCGCAGGCATCTATGTCTAAGATTACAGGCAGTCTTTCAGGACTTGGCGGAGGCCTTTTCTAATGGACATATACAGCGGTCATATTAATAAATTAATAGAACAGTTGTCAAGATTACCAGGGGTTGGGGCTAAGAGCGCCCAACGCCTGGCATTTCACATTATAAACATGCCTAAGGAGGATGTGCAGTCAATAGCGGATGCTATGGTAAGTGCAAAGGAGAATGTACACTACTGTAAGGAATGTTTTACACTTACTGATGATGAGTTATGCCCTATATGTAAGGATCCTAAGAGAAACCATAAGCAGATTATGGTTGTTGAGCATACAAGGGATATGGCAGCGTATGAAAAGACAGGTAAGTATGAGGGTGTATATCATGTCCTTCATGGTGCGATAAGCCCTATGCTTGGAATAGGACCATCAGATATCAAGCTTGCAGAACTCATGAAAAGACTTCAGAAGGATGTTGATGAGGTTATCATAGCAACGAATTCCAACCTGGAGGGTGAGACAACAGCTATGTATATAAGCAAGATGATAAAACAGGCAGGAATCAGGGTTACGCGAATAGCAAGCGGTGTGCCGGTAGGAGGAGACCTTGAATATATAGATGAGGTTACACTTCTTAGGGCGTTGGATGGAAGGACTGAGTTATAGTGTGGCTTTGAATCTTGCTGGTGCAGCCGGATTGCAGCATTGCTTTACAATCCACAGAATCATATCATGTATAGAAAGCAGAATTGTTATAAAGAATATAGAATCAACAAAACAGATACTTAAAGAATGAGGTGTGTTATGGCAGGAAGTATGATAGGAGAGATAATCACAGATCATAGGGAAAGAATGCTTAATCTTAAGAAGTATTATCCATTTTTCAGGCTCATGGACGCTTCATTTGACCAGTATAAGGATGGAAAGTACTGTGCGCTTGATATGGGTTATATTCTTATGGCTGTTCTGCGTTTTTTTATTGAGGAGAATAACTTTAAGGAAAAGGATATTACATATAATGAATATCTTGATTTCTTTAAGCTGCTTGTTAAAAGGGATTTTGGTCTTGAGCTTTCGGATGAGGAATGCAGGGAAGCGGCAGATTATGTGTTCGATAAGATAAAAAATGAAGGCAGGCCTTTTGAGTTCAGGTATTATGATCCGGTTGAACATAAGAAAAGGGTGTCAAGAATGAAGCTTATTGAAAGCACAATAAGAGATAACAGTGTGTGGTATTCGATAAGCTCTGATGCTGTGGAATTCTATCTTGATACTAAGGAGATAAAAGATGAAAGCAGGATAAGTGTTTCACAGCTTCTTCTTGAAAAGATGATTAATTCGAATAACTTTAAAGGCGGAGTAGAGGTTGTTGAAAGAATCAACGAAGAGGTAGGACGCTTAAAGCTTCGCAAGGCAGAGGTTATGGAAGTCCTTTCGCAGGATGTGAATGCAGGTATAGATGCATATGAGGATTTCGTAAGCACTGGCATGAAGTGGTTTAATGATGAGGAGAAGCTTTTTAAGAAGAACAAGGAGCTTATAGATAAGGCGATATCAAGACTTGAAGGCTTTTCATCGGGAACAGACAGCTATTACAGGACGATGAAGGAGATACATTATCTTGAGGATCAGCTAAAGATAGCCATGAACAGGCATGCAGAACTGCTTCGTGACTGCACACAGATGCAGAATACAACGGATGAGGCAGTAAGAAGGGCTAAGCTGTCGAGGCTGCGTCTGCATATGGATTTTTCAACAGCACTGTCGGATATGATAAAGAAGGATAATGCGGAAGCACTTAAGTATCTGATAGATCCTTTATTTAAGCTGAATATTAAAAAGACTATAGATCTTAGGACGATAGATGAAGCACTTATGGTAAAGCCTGAGAAATATGAGAAGAAAGAATATGTTAATGATAAAGAACCAGAGAAGATAGTCTATGAGGATGAAGTAGAGGATGAAAGAATCCGTCACAACTATATATTCATAATGACGAATCTTCTTACGTGTATAGATAAGGTGTGTTTGAAAAAATCGGACATATTAACACTTGATGAATTCGGAGAATACATGAGCAGGGCTTATGGTGATACTATACTTAAAAATGCGGACTATTATGCATTTTTTGTTAATCTGTGTCAGAGAGATGAGTATGTTATAGGTGGAGATGACATGCACAGCGAAACATTTCTTGATGGCATACTTGAAGAGGGTTTTGGTGGTAAAGAGGTCAGACATTTTAAGATAATAAAAGGTGGGACTTTACCAGAGAGTGAACAGGCTGACAGTGAATACATGCAGGTTACTAATGTAGCATTTATGAAGGCTTATGATGATGCTTTGTCATAGCTGGCATGGTGAACACAGTAAAATGAACATAGTATGATGAATACAGTATGATGAACATAGTACGATGAAACGATGCTGTAAGAATTCAGACAGGATAACATGGAGGATATATGGAAAACAGGAATCTGGACAAGGCACTGGATATAGTATCAAAGCTTATAATGGGTGAAAAGATAAGCGAAAGTAAAGATAACAGTCAGCTTTATCAGGAATACAATACTAACGCCGAGGTGTATGACATAGTTCATATGTCACTTAAGAAGTTCAATCTTAATATATATGAATATAACAACAGCTTATATGTCAGTGCAGGGGATAATAACAAGGTGTTTGGCTACACTAACGAAGAGTTGAGAAATAAGCTTGGATTAAGGGTGAACAGGGAGTTATATCTTGTATATTTTATAATATATAACATAATTACAGAGTTCTATACTGATTCGGCAAGCACAACATACGCAGAGTTTGTGAGAGTTGAGGATATAGTAAAAAATGTAGACTCATCCGTATCTGCCATAATAGATAAGAAGCTGGGCATGATTATAGATGATGTTGAAGAAAACAGCTTTAAGCAGATAGCACTAAGCTGGGATGCTCTTCCAGTAATAACAGTAGCTGATACGGCAGATGTAAGGGCAGCTAAGAATTCTAAAACAGGCTTTGTAAAGATAGCACTGAATTTCTGTGTATCACAGGAGCTTCTTATGGAAGCACAGAACAGATTCTACCCAACTGACAGGTTCAAGGCACTTATAGAGAACTATTTTGACGGCTATAAGGGACGCATGGCAGAACTTATGCAGGAACAGTCGTAAATTTACTTCGTAAAAACAAGGAGGTATATATGCCACAGATTAACAGAGTTAGGGTTAATAATGTAAAATATAATTTTGGTACTCAGTTTTATGATGATTTTATGATGCGTTTTAACTGCAGGAATACCATATATGATCTTGCTAATGGTGGTGGCAAGAGTCTTCTTATGCTTCTTCTTATGCAGAATATGATACCAAACTGTACACTTGATGAAAAACAGCCGGTAGAAAAGCTGTTCAGGAAAGGCAGTGGCAACACATGCATACATTCGCTTGTAGAGTGGAAGCTTGATTCACATTGCCAGAGGGATGGTTACAGATATATGACGACAGGCTTCTGTGCAAGAAGGGCAAGGAGTGCAGAAGAAAGAGAAGATGCACAAGACAAAGAAGATTACATGGCAGCAGCCACGGATACAGGAAGCATGACAGCCAGGAGCAGTACAGCTTCAGATAATACAAGTATAGAGTACTTTAACTACTGCATATTCTATAAGAAGTTCGGACCTGATGATATAAAGAACCTTCCGCTCGTGCACAATGGTGAAAGAGTAACTTATAATGGATTAAAGGCATATCTGAGAGATGTAACTAAAGAAGATAAGGACATAGAGGTTCATATATTTGACAGGAAAGGCGACTATCAGAGCTTCATATCAAAGTATGGCATATATGAAAGTGCATGGGAAATAGTAAGAGGTATTAACAAAACTGAGGGCCATGTAAGAACATATTTTGAAACCAACTATAGAACAAGCCGCAAGGTTGTTGAGGATCTTCTTATAGAAGAAATCATACAGAAATCTTACAATAACAGGCTGTCTGTTGAAAATGATGACTCCATGATGGCTAAGACACTTCTTGATATAAAGGATAAGCTTATAGAGCTTTCAAGAAAGAACAGTCAGATAAGCAGTTATGATAACCAGATGGAAGTGCTGGAACGGTTCAAGGAGTATGCCGATACATATACAGAATTCTACAAGAATAAGAAAAATAAAGAAGAAGATTTATATTCAATGCTTGCATCGGCAGTACATATGGCAACAGACAAGCAGTCAGAACTTGAAGCACATGACGAAAGGAATACTGACCTTGTAAACAGGCTTGAAGATAAAAAGAAGAGTATTGCTGTTGCCAAAGTATTATCAGAAAAGAAGTCACTTAAGGATGTTGAGGGGCTTGTAAAGAAGTCAAAAGAATTTCTTTCACAGAAGCAAAGCAGGATAGCTGCTGTAAAGAAGCGCCTTATGCTTATGGAATCAGCCAATGATTATTATGATTATATAGAGTATGAGAAAGAACTGTTAAAGGTTGATACAGCACTTGATAACAGAATGAGGGAAGATGAAGACATAACCTCTGAGCTTGAAAGGCTTGCAGGCGTGTACAGGATATACTATGAAAAGCATGTAGGTGAACTTGAGGATATGACACATGCCGCAGCAGAGGATGAAAAACAGGCATATGACATACTTGCAGAGGCAAAGGATAATCATAGAAATGCAGAAAAAGACTGCGCAGTTGTTCTTGGCTTAAGGGATAACATGCAGGAAAAAATAAGCAGGGATGAGATAAGACAGCAGGAGCTTTGCAGACAGTATGGAGTACTTGTTGCAGATACAGCTTTGTCTGAACTTGAAAAATGCAATAACCATATATCAGATATAAGCGGTGATATACATAGTGTAAAGAGCGGCCTTGAAGAGGACACAAAGCAGATATATAAGGTACAGGAACAGATTAATCTGTTAAAGACCAAAAAGGTTATGCTGCAGGAAAATATCAGCAGAATGGATGAACAGTCGCAGCTGTTAAGGGATAATGCCGACAGACTTGCAGATATAGAGAAGGTATATGGTGTAAGATTAGCCGA
>OHMH01001192.1_pt1 | contig 10875 bp, 7 predicted proteins | sample 1569311 | NCBI WGS metagenome assembly OHMH01 (sample SAMEA3879503, study PRJEB24766) | human gut metagenome | biome: human-associated habitat; feature: feces | place: USA | collected 1985/1987
GATATTCTCCGCATAGAATATCACGATACTCCAGGAGTACGCTACGGAAACGCTGCTGCCGTGATAGATTATATAACCAAAAACAAAAAAGCGGGAGGTAGCGTCAGCGGCGGTGCCATCCACAGCCTCAGTAGCAACCGCACCTCTATTGACGATATGATTTCCGGAAGATATAACTACGGAAAGTCTGAAATCTCAGCCAACGTGCGGTATATACAACGTAAAGGAGACTGGACACGTGAGTATGACGAACGCTTCATTTTCCCTGACAAGGAACTTCATCGCCTGGAAACCGGAGAGCCAACGCTGTTCAATAAGAAATTGTTAGCTTCCAACCTAAACTATACTCTGCAAGAAAAAGGAAAATACCTCTTTAATGCACAATTCAGATATACCTTGCAAGATAATCCTGCCGGATATGAAGACCGGAAGAGCAAACTCTACACATCTGATTCCGACATCCCGGTATCCATCTACGACCATACCCAGGAACGGAACCATTTGCCATCCCTCGATCTATACTATCAGCAGAATCTAAAGAATGACCAACGACTCATATTCAATCTTGTCGGCACGTACATCAAGAGCAGCAATACACGCATTTATCAGGAGAAACAGGAAGGCATCGCCAATACAGAATTATATTCCAATATTGCCGGAAAGAAATATTCGCTGATAGCTGAAGGTATTTATGAGAAAAAATTAGGGCAAGGAACACTGACAGGAGGCCTTAGACATATGCAATCTTATACAGACAATCGCTATGAAGGGGAAGATATTATGAACGTCCTCCTAAAACAAGCGGAAAGTTATGCCTACACCGAGTATAAAGGTAAAATTCAGAATTGGGGATACATGGCCAATCTATCACTCAACCGTTTCTACTACAGCCAGAGAGATAACCATAGTGAAAGATATGGCCTCCAACCTTCTCTCTTAGTATCCTATAACCCTGTGGACAATCTGCATTTCCGCTATCATATCAATCTGAAAAACAACGCCCCTTCCATAGCTTATCTGAATGATGTGGAGCAAAGAATCGACATCCTACAAACTCGTAGGGGTAACCCGGACTTAAAATCATTCCGTAGTACGATTCAAGATTTTAACGCAATATTCAGCACAGGAATTTTCAGTATTGACGCTTTGGTGAGCTATGCATACGAAAAGAATCCCATCATGGAATCTGTGATTTATGAAGAAGGTATGTTTATCCACACTTATGAAAACCAGAAATCCTTCCAACATCTGGCAGCGGAAGTCACATTCAAGATAAAGCCTTGGAAAAATCACATCAGCCTTTCTGTTACACCGGGAATTAACCGGTATATAAGTACAGGAAACAATTACCTGCACACCTATACCCTGAAAGAATTACGTATTAACCTGGATGCTTCCTATAAGAAGTGGCTTCTGAGCTTTATGACCATCACTCCACCCAACCGGTATGTATACGGTGAACAATTGCTGAAAGGTGATCTGATGCATACACTCATGATAGGTTATAAACAACCGGCATGGTCTATTATGGCAGGAATACACAATCCATTTATGAAGACTTACCGCTCCGAGAATACGAACTGGTCTGCACTGAATCCTGTAAAATCAGATATACACAGTACGAATATGTCAAATACCATTGTTGTCAAGCTCAATTTTAATCTGAACTTCGGACGACAATACAAGGGTGCCAATAAGAGAATTCAGAATATAGATACAGATTCCGGTATTCTGCAAGGAACCAAAGAGTAGCCTTTACATTGGATCTACATCATAATAGACGATTAAAGATTTAAAACGATCCTCCGCCACCATCTCCTTCTGAACCTGCACCAGCAGTTCGCGGGCGCGAGCCATCGGAGCATTATACTCTATCTTGACAATAATCTTTCGGATAAATAATGTTTGTATCCGGGCAACAGGCGGTTTATCCGGTCCCAATACACGATTACCGAAAACTGCACGCAACTTGCCTGACATGGTTTGTGCCATCAGGTCAAGCAATTGCTCATTGCGGTTTTTCAGATAGACATACACCAGACGATAGTAAGGCGGGTAGTGGAACATCTGACGTTCAGCAAGCTGTCCCGCCACCATCCGGTCAAAATCGTTATGGATGACCTGAGCTATAATAGGGTGATCGATACTTTTTGTCTGCAAAATTACACGTCCGCGTTTATTCTTCCGTCCGGCACGTCCTGCCACTTGTGCCATCAACTGAAAAGCACGCTCATACGAACGGAAATCGGGATAATTCAACATCGTATCTGCGTTCAGAATACCTACCACACTGACATGATCAAAGTCCAATCCCTTGGAAACCATCTGTGTACCTATCAATATATCCGTTTTCCCCTGCTCAAAATCTGCAATGATACGTTCATAAGCAGAGCGGGTACGAGTGGTATCCAAATCCATACGGGCAACAGCAGCTTCGGGAAATAAAATCTTGATATCATCTTCTATCTTCTCTGTACCAAACCCACGATTACGCAAGTCAGTACCCTCGCAAGCCGGGCACTTATGGGGCAGTTGATAGGTATAACCGCAGTAATGGCAAGTCAGCTGATTCAATCCTTTGTGAAATGTCAGGCTCACATCACAGTTTTTACACTTCGGCACCCACCCGCATGTATTACACTCAATCATCGGAGCAAAGCCACGCCGGTTCTGAAACAAGATGACTTGTTGCTTTTGATCCAAAGCCTCATGAATATATTGAAGCAACAACGGCGAGAATGGTCCGTTCATACGCTTCTTGCGATGCAACTCATGGATATCCACGGGGATAATTTCCGGTAATTGAATTTCTTTATACCGCTCTTTCAGCTCCACCAGTCCATACTTCCCGGAAGAAGCATTATGCCAGGTTTCAATAGAAGGGGTAGCTGTGCCCAGCAAGGTCTTGGCACCATACATGGCTGCCAATATAATTGCCGCATTCCGGGCATGATAACGGGGAGCCGGATCCTGTTGTTTATAGGTATTCTCATGTTCTTCATCCACAATCACCAACCCGAGGTTACGAAAAGGCAGAAAAACAGAAGAACGAACTCCAAGGATAATATCATATCCCTTTTCCGTCAGCTGCTTCTGCCAGATTTCTACACGCTCGGCATCCGGAAATTTAGAATGATAAATTCCTAAACGATCTCCGAACACCCGTTGCAGACGTTCGGTAATCTGAGTGGTAAGAGCTATTTCAGGTAGCAGGTACAACACTTGTTTTCCCTGCCGGATAGTTTCTTCTATCAAATGAATATAGATTTCAGTTTTCCCGCTGGCAGTTACCCCATGGAGCAGACACACATTCTTGGATTGGAAGCTTCGTACAACCTCATCGTGTGCCATTTTTTGATGTTCATTCAAAGGATTAATGGGAAGAATTTCCCGAAGAACGGAATTCAGCCGTCCCACTTCCTGTTGGTAAACTTCAAAGATATGTTTATCTACCAAGCCATTGAACACAGCCGGCGAAGCGGATGCCCGCAGCAATAGTTCTTTCTTATTAACCTCTTTAGGAAAACTTTTCAGCCCGTCACCTCCCAAAATACCGGATAGTTCGATATATTTCATCAGTAAATCCAGTTGCTTCGGAGCACGCGCCAATTCATCAAAAAGTTCTTGCAGCCGTTTTTCATTCCGTACTTCATTCGCCAGTCGCACGCGCGTTTCGGTCTTTGGCTTATAAGTCCGGCGAAGTTCTTCTTTTACAAAGATGGCCTCCTTATCCAGCAAGGATTTAATTACGGAAAGTATATTCTTGAGGCCGCTGTCTTTTTCCAGTTTTGTCACACACTGTTCGGGCTCCGCAGAGAGCAAATCCAATATCTTCTGCTCACGCTCCGGCAAACGAACTTCCGATTCAAAATCCGGATTATACTCTACCATCGTCTCGCTCTCCAGCTTCAGGCCAGAAGGCAGAGCAGCCTTATAAACATCGCCTTGTGTACAGAGATAATAATCTGCCAGCCACTCCCAGAACTTAAATTGTTCCGGCAATAAAATCGGATGGGCATCCAATAATGCAGATACTTCTTTTACCTCATAATCCGCCGGCTCACAATAATGTACATTACGAACAATCGCTGTATAGTACTTCTTACGCCCGAATGGAACTACTACCCGACACCCCATTTGCACCTCATCCGCCCATTCCTCAGGCAAAGAATAGGTAAAATAGCGGGGCAGAGGCAAAGGCAATATGACATCCACAAATTTTTTCATTGCGGCGACAAAGATACAATAAAAAAATAGCGTTGCCAATCAAAATCAGCAACGCTATTATATCGCAATAGATTCTATTTTCTTAGAAAAGATAAGCGGCAGATATTTGCCAAGTCTTATTCTTTGCACCGATGGCATGACCTACCTCTTTCCATTTAAAGCTGTCACCCATCGGGAACTGATAGTTTACACCCACTTGCAAGTGTTTGATCAGCTTCACACCGACTCCCAGATTAAGTCCTACCTGAGTTTTCTTTCGATCAACGTTGTCTTTCTTATCAAAATCAAAGAAAAAATCAGGACCGGCAGCAAAATAAACACCCAGCAAACTACCCAAGCCATCGGACCAATAAAGAAACCGGCAGAGTTGTCCTTGTTACCTTTATATCCGCCATCCCAGTCTATCTTTGTCAAGTTGACACCACCCTTTACACCCCATTTAATGAGTTGGGCCTGAGCAGGCATAGCCATAAACATACAGCCTACAGCTATAATGAAAGCACTAAAAATCTTCTTCATAATTCTTTTTTGTTTAAATTATCGGGACAAATATATGGATTTATTCTTAAAAAGAACAATAAAGATTCATTTTTGTTCAACGGCGTTGTCGTCGTACTGACGCCTTCGGGGCTGCTGCTTCCCGCTTAGATACCGATTGGGACTTACCTGCCGAAGATTTTGACTTTGATGAGGAAGAAGATTTACTTTTGGTTGTAACAGCATTGTCACGCCCCCTTTTCTTCGAATTAGTCTTCGCTGTTTTTATTCCCGAAGCTGTGGAAACCGAATCCGTTTCTTCTATAAGGTCCCTGCCATACAATGTCTTTTCAAAATCCACCAGTTCCTTCTCAATCCGCTTCTGCTCTTTCACCATGGCACTATCCGTCGGACAGTATTGTGACAAAGTACGATTTTGCAGATTGGTTGTTTTATAAATATCTCCTTTATACAAACGTGCCGTAAAGAAGTCATCCCAAGTACTGTTTGCCGCATTATTATAATTGCTAACGGAGACTTTTGTCTGAGTCAGATAGGGAACCAAGTCTTTATAGTTCACCCAAAACATAGGTAACTTCACTTTCTCCGAACTGAATTCTTCCGAACGATGCAACACCGGACAGATAGCCGTTATCACTGAGCCATAAGTAGAAGTACGCTGATCAAAATACCATACCTCCTTCACAAAGTAACTCAATACATCCGCTGAAGGTATATCACTATTACTGATAGACAAAACACTGTCACGGCGATTTGCCACTTTCTTCAGTTCATAATAAATTTGAAAGCGATCCAGCACATCACGGAAAGTCACCTCAGCATCTTTCTGAAAGCGTTCCGTACCATCCAGCTGATATTCATAAGCCGGAATTTTCTTTTGCGCCAGCAAACGGAACACAGTAGCGAAAAGATTCATCTTATTTCCCTGCGGTTCCACCGGATAGTATAATGCACCATTGGTATCCTTTGTCAAATCCAGCGTACGATAGATTTCGCGCATCCATACCACATCCTCCGGCAAGCCTGGCGAACCCGGATATTGCCTTTGCGCCCACCCCACTGAAAGATCCAGTGCACAGAGTGTGACAGCTATCATGAGTTTCAAGGAAAGTTTCATAGTCTTATACTTTATTATATTCGATTTCTAATTTTAATTCACAATCACTTCCAGTGTAGTAGGCAGCAAACGCTCCACCCCATCCGGCCCCACCGCACGAACCCGGGAAATATAGAAACGTTTACCTCTGGATAAACGGCGGAACATATCTTTCTGACGTGTAGAGAATGAAGCCCCCGAAGACACTTCCGGCACGGCATTTCCCATATTATCAAAGAAAACAGTTTCAAATCCCAGCACCCGGAAGTTGATATTCAACAAACCATCATCAATAGCAGCTACAATGCCGGGAGTATTCATCAAAATTGCTTTAGATAATCCACGGCCTCCCCGATATCGTTTAGGTGTCCCGTCTTCCGTATATTCTATAAACGGTGAAGGATCAGGCAACTGGCGCACACGATAAGTATAATCCCCCATCGACTGTGTACGTCCGCCAACGGATGCCGTCACACGAATCACTACATCTTTACCGATAGTCGTAGGATGAGCAATATACCCGTTTCCGGCACGATTCAGAGTTCCGTTTCCATTCACAATACTTGCCTGTACTTGTCCCCCCGGCACTCCGGGAACGGAAATACTGATCGGATTATCATATCCGGCATAGAGTACATTCATCATTGTAGCTGAAACCGTAGCAGTAGGTTCAACCACCGTATATTTCTGTGAGAACTCTCTGCGAAGCACTTCGCCATTCCCTTGCGCCAACTCCAGATAACCATCCAAAAAGAACTCCCCTGTACGGTTGCAAACGGTTTCGAACCATCCTTCGGCATTATCCGGTTGCTTTTCACCGGCGATGTAAATAGAAGGACGCTGAGTAGAGTCCACAGCAGCCAGAATGACGCGGGCACTGTACGTACCACCGCGCACCACATTCTGAGAGGTAGGAATGACATAAGCCTGAAGTTGATTTACACGTACATCCTGCACATCGGTATTCTGCGTCAACAAATGCAATACTTCACCTTCAGCATAGCGTACATCACTTTGCAGCTTGGTTAACAGCGTGACAGCTGCGGCCACCGGAGTATTTTCAAAGATATATTCCTGCCAGTTTTTTCCTGCTGCTGACGCCTTACGCGGTACTTCAGTACCCAGATTATCACGGATGATCTTCTGTTGTATCGGATCGGTAACAAGAGTCAGAATATTTTCCCGGTATTGATTGATGCGGTTGAACAGCGCTTTGCCCTGTCCGCTACCAGGTGCAAGCATCACAAAAGAAGCAGCTTCCAAGTCTTCTTTATTGGAGATATTGGCAACATCCCCATTCTTGCCATCCGCTTCCTTCACAATGCGTAGTTTCAATTCATCCACATAGGTATAGAGCGAATCGGACATATTTTTCACACGTACCGCTTTCTCAAACCACGGTCCTATTTTCTCAGGATTACGTTCGTTGGCACCGGCAAGCCCGTCATATAGTGATTGATTCTGCACGGTAGAGTTTGCCGTTGTACGGGAAAGACTTTCATCTACCAATGAAAAACCATTCAGCACATCCGACGAAACGTTGAGTGCCAGCATCGCCATCAGGACGATATACATCAGGTTTATCATCTTCTGACGCGGAGAATCCGGGTTGGTGTTCAGAGACATGGGGTTATTTACAATTTACAATTTACAATTTGGCTGCACGATAGCTTTAACTCTCGTTCTATCGCTTCACCACTTTATCACTTAACCTGCACGGCTTGTAGCATACGAGCATAGACAGCATTCAGTTCTTCTATCTGACGCGCCATCTTACGAGTTTGTTCATGCACCTGATCGATTGTATTAATCTGAGTGCTGGCACTACGAAGCTGCATTTCATAGATGGCGTTGATACCTGCCAGATTACGGTTTAAAGCGCTCATCTGCTCAGCATCATGTGAAAGAGATTCGGCCTGTGCTGTAAAGCGCGAAAGCATTTCTGTCATTTCTTTCAGTTGGGCTATGTAAGCCTGCGTAGTTTCTTCCATTTCAGGAGTAAAAGCAGGGGCCGGAGTTCCGGATGAATATTGATTTGCTCCTACAGTCACTGATACCGGCTGATTTGAAGGGACGGATTGTGCCTTCGGCAAATCATTTGTCCATCCACCGGCACTGCCGATTGTGCCATCTCCCACCACAACGATACCGCCGGATGTAGCCGCCTCCGTCTGCCTTTTCGGCAAATCAAATGCAGAAATAAAAAACACCAGTACCTCTGTTCCCATACCAATCCACAACATCAAGTTGGCACCAGGCAAGTGCGTCAGTTTGAACAATGTACCGGCAATGACGATAGCAGCACCCCAGCTATAAGCATAGTTCATAATGACCTTGCCACGGTAACTTGCCATAAAGTCCTGCAACTTTTGTCCAAAATCCCTCTTTTTATTTACAGTATCTTTTTCCATCATCTTACCATTTTACCATCTTATCATTTCCCCTTCTTATTATATCCCACTTGTGTACGTACGCAACGGAACCCCACATACGAACGTTGCTCATTCTGATACTCCGCCGTACGGGCATCCGAACGGATAAACGCGTTTACATCTTTCCATGAACCACCACGCACCACTTTCTTCTTCATCGCATACGGATCATCCGGCGCGGCATTATACTGAATATCCGGATTGATGTCACTTGCTTGCAGAACTCCCGACTCTGTATAAGCCGTTGAAGTCCACTCCGCCACATTACCTGCCATGTCATACAATCCATTCGAGTTGGGTGTATAAGCTCCTACACGGGTTGAAATCAGATTGCCGTCTTTGGTGTAATTTCCTTTACCCGGCTTATAGTTCGCATTGTAGCATCCACGGTCATCTTTGGTTTCCTCACTCTCTTTCCAGGGATATTTATTATCCTCCCTTCCGCGTGCGGCAAATTCCCATTCGGCCTCGGTCGGCAGGCGATAGCGCTGGATATATTTAGCCTGTCCACGCAGACCTGCAAGTAAATAATTGGTACGCCATGCACAAAACGCATTCGCCTGTTCCCAGCTGACACCCACCACCGGATGCTCGTTGTAACTGGGATGGTTGAAATACAAACGCATATATTGTTCATTATTCGCATTCGGAAAGTCATTCACCCAACAGGTTGTATCGGGATAAACATTTACTATATAGCTGTTTAGAAAATCCCATTCGCTGGATAACGGACGTGTAATAGTACGGTTCACAATCCGCCCTTCATCATCAATGTATGCCGTATCCTTCGTTATCATAATCACCTCTTCCGGGTTCACCTGTATATCGGTATTCTTAACACGTTCAGCGGGATTCAGGCGATTATGACGCTTGGCAGCCTCAGTATAGTCATAAATCTCATAATAATAATTCATCTGACCGGCATCCAGCATCAGCGTACCGTCGATAGGATGATGCTTATATACGCTTTCGATAGCCATCTGTTCATCCTCTGTCGCCCGCTTCCAGGGAATGGGTTTCGACCAGTTCAAATAAGGTTTGATAGGATTTCCTTCCCGGTCTTCTTCTATCTTATATAATTCATTACCGCCATAAGCAGGATCTGCCAGACGTTCACGGATAATGGAATCGCGCACCCAATTGACAAACTGTTTATATTCGGCAACCGTCACTTCCGTATCATCCATCCAGAAAGACTCGACTGAAATTTCCCGTGAAGGAACGATTGTTCCCCACAAGCTATCTTGCTTGTCGGGGCCCATTTTCACCGAACCACGTTTCACCAGCACCATACCGTAAGGCGCAGGCTCATTCCATGCCACAGCACTGGCTCCTATCACTTCGCCACCTCTCATGGAACTGTTTCCCACCGTCCCCATGCACGAAACCAGCGAACCGAACAGCAATAAAGCCGCCCCGTACCACGCATGAATTGTTTTCATTCCTTTATTCTTTCCCATTGTTCGTATATTCTCTTACAAAATCCGTACACTCTTATGCAAGTTCCGGTTTTTCTTAAATACATTCAAGTCCAATGCATACCTCACTACCAGATCGTGGCTACCACTTGCGACACCTATCTTCGAAGTAAAACACTCATAAGCATATCCTAACGTCACGCCCCGTACCGTCAATCCGAAACTGAATGTCACCGAGGTATCCGGCGAATAAGTCAATCCTCCACTAAGCACCCGGGAATGATAGGTATAAAACAATCGCCCCGTTACATCCAGCCTTGTAGAAGTAAAATCACTTTGCAACTGCATAGAAGGTTGTATGGAAATTAACGGATTACGCGTCTGAATATTGTATCCACCTGTCAAATAAAAGATAGGATGTATTTTTATTTGGCTTTTGTCTCCCAGAGAGACACGGGGAGCCGTCAGATGATGGGCAGAAAATCCTGCATAAAATTTAGGGTGCGAATAGTATCCACCCAGTCCGAGATCAACGGCCATTCCACTCTCCGCAGCAGTCGGAAAAGCTTCATCATCCGTTTCATCTCCAAGATTGATATCAGACGGATCAAACGATACGGTCAGCATCCCCACTTGAAGTCCGATACCCAACTTGCCTTTCCGGATTTTCATCTGATAGGCATATTGTCCCCAAAAACGTTGATTACGGAACAAGCCGATCCCCTCATTGAAAAAGCCAACACCCACACCATGCTGTTTATTGAACAGAGTAAAAGGCATATCAGCCCCAAAGTACATCACGCGCGGAGCATGTGTAAAACCCATCAACTGCATGCCATACGAACCATAAATATTCATTTTATTATCTGTCTGCCCCACCCAACCGGGATGATAATATCCCTTCACCTCCCAGTATTGACTGAAGCGTGCATCAAATTGCGCCTGACCTTTTGCCGCACAAAAGAAAAGACAGATAAAAATTATATATTTCAGGATACGGCTACATTTCATCAATATAAGAACTGATAAAACGAGAAAAAATTGTGTAAAACAGAATCAAAAAGAGAAAGACTCTGAAAACAGGCCCTGTATTTACCACAAACAGATAATTCGTTTCAAGGAAAAAGAGATTACTTATCACTTGACCTCATAACGGTATAGGAATGAATAAGACTCACCACAGATTACACAGATTCACACAGAT